>JAEEGK010000192.1_pt1 | contig 155543 bp, 129 predicted proteins | sample 8958771 | NCBI WGS metagenome assembly JAEEGK01 (sample SAMN16246547, study PRJNA631951) | gut metagenome | biome: gut microbiome; feature: rumen; material: SC-attached | host: Bos | place: Iran: Karaj | collected 2018-10 | reverse complement strand
CCGGAACAGTGGGCATGTGCGCTGCTATCAGCGCTTACAAAGAAGCTAAGCTTACTAAAAGCGAAGCGTTTGCTTATGCTGTATGCAGTTACATATACTGTATTGATGTGTTCGCCGCAGTTATCTACTGTTCAAAGATAAAAAAGGCAACACAGTAAACGCCTTCAAGAAAATATTTCCTTTGATTTAAGAAGAGGGCTTTTTATATAATCAATTACTAAAATCTTTTGCTTTTATGGTATAATACGGACTATGAATAATAAGTTTAGAACGCTACAAACATACGTGTTATGGCTAATTGACATGATATGTATAATTGTATCTTTCATGTTGGCTTCATTGATAAGATACGCTGAGAAAAATGATTATGGAGATAAGACATTGCACTATTTGGTGTGTGTGGTCTTTCTCCTATTTTGTGTTGTGTATAATTATTTTGCAGATTGGAATAGGGATTATTGCGTAAGGGGGTATGCGCGAGAGTTTATAAGCGTTGTGAGATTTATCGCTGTTATGATCGTGGCATCTGTAGTTGTAATATACCTTATTCAGTGGATTAATATACTTTCTAGATTGTTTGTTTTCTGGTTCGTGGTAATAGATGTTTTCATGACTTATTTTGCCCGGATTTTATTCAAATTCTTTTTCAGAAAGACTATATCCAGTGATAGTAATGCTATAAGAGTAGTTGTTGTTGCTGAGAAGGACTTAATGGAGAGCACCATCAAAAAATTATCGTCTAATGCAGAATTTTTGGGGTATAGGATAGTGAGGGCATATGCCACATCAGTAGATGACAAGGCTGATAATTCTAACAACGAGAATAATGCTGAAGTAAAAAAGGATTCTGATGATTGGTATATAGATGGAGTTCACATTCATCAAGGAATTGATAATATCACTTCAAGACTTCTTACCGCCCCGTTTGACGAGGTGTTTATAAATACCCCCAATATTCCACAGAAAAATATAAAAGATATAATTCTTGGATTTGAAGAAATGGGAATAACAACCCATTACAATCTTGAACTTCCGGGAATGGGAAAGGCAAGAACTTCTTTTGAGGATTTTATGGACTATTCTGTTATAACTTATTCTATGAACAGAACAAGTTATAAACGCTTATTTATAAAGAGATTGTTTGATATTTTTGCAGGGATTGTGGGACTTTTGCTTACAGGTGTTGTTACGTTGTTCCTAGCACCTGCAATTAAGCTGGATTCTCCGGGACCTGTGTTCTTCTCGCAGACTAGAGTTGGAAAGAATGGAAGACGTTTCAAAATCTATAAATTTAGATCCATGTACATTGATGCTGAAGAACGTAAAAAGGAGCTTGAGTCTCAGAATCAGATGAAGGGGCTTATGTTCAAAATGGAGAATGATCCGCGCATTACCAAGGTCGGTGCATTTATAAGGAAGACCAGTCTTGATGAGCTACCTCAGTTCCTAAATATATTGAAGGGTGACATGAGTCTTGTAGGAACCAGACCGCCTACAGTTGAGGAGTTTAGGAAATACAATGGATATTACAGAAGGAGACTTTCAATGACTCCGGGGCTTACAGGGCTTTGGCAGATTAGTGGTAGAAGTGATATTGAAGACTTTGATGATGTAGTTAAGCTTGATCTTAAATATATTGACAACTGGAGCCTTACAGAGGACTTTATGATAATTGCCAAAACCTTTTACGTGGTGCTTTTTGGCAAAGGAGCTAAATGATTTTCTCGCGAAGACTAGGATTATTATAGAAAGAAACAGGTTTATTCATTGCTTACTAAGAATATAGATTTAAAGGGTAAAAGAATAATCGTAACAGGTGCCGCCGGATTTATAGGCGCCAACCTTGTGACTGCGCTTCTTGAAAGCTATGCAGATATCAGTATTGTCGGAATTGACAATATGAATGACTATTATGATGTGGGTATCAAGAAAGACAGGCTTAAGAAGATAGACAGCATCTGTGGCGGCGATGAGAGCAGATTCAAGCTGATCGTAGGAAACATCGCTGATAAAGAGCTTATAAATAAAGTGTTTGACAGCTTTAAGCCTGAAGTTGTAGTGAATCTTGCAGCACAGGCAGGAGTTAGATATTCAATTGAGAATCCCGATGCTTATATAGAGTCCAACATCATTGGATTCTACAATATACTTGAAGCCTGTAGACATTCATATGACAAAAAGGATGCTGATTACAGCGGAGTTCTTCATCTCATATACGCATCAAGCTCAAGTGTATACGGCAGCAATAAGAAGATTCCTTACAGCGTAGAGGATCAGGTTGACAATCCGGTTTCTCTATATGCGGCAACCAAGAAATCCAACGAACTACTGGCACATTCATATTCCAAATTATACGGGATTCCATCAACGGGCCTTAGATTCTTTACTGTATACGGACCGGCAGGCAGACCGGATATGGCATATTTTGGATTTACCAATAAGCTGGTTGGCGGCGAGACGATCAAAATCTTTAATTATGGCAATTGCAAAAGAGATTTCACTTATGTTGATGATATCGTCAAAGGCATCATAAATGTCATGCAGAAATCTCCTGATGAAAATGAGAACGGAGTTAAGTACAAGGTCTACAACATAGGTAATAACGATCCTGTGAACCTTCTTGATTTTGTTGATATACTACAGCAAGAACTTATATCCGCGGAAGTTCTTCCTAAGGATTATGATTTTGATTCCCACAAGGAACTTGTCCCCATGCAGCCGGGAGATGTGGAGGTAACTTATGCAGATGTTACCGCTCTGGAGCAGGACTTTGGTTTCAAGCCTTCAACCACACTTACAGAAGGCCTTAGAAGTTTTGCAAAGTGGTACAAGGAATATTACGGTTAAGAGGTTAGGACAACGATATGCTTGATTACAAGTTGCCTGTATTAAAAAAGAATATATCCCTTAAGACGCTCAGTATCGTGATGATATGCATATATGTGATAAGTCTTATCCCGATGCTGGCATTGGGTTTTTATGATTTTCCTTCAGCGGATGATTTTTCTATGGCCCTTCAGCCCCATCAGTATTTTGTGGCTACAGGAAATTTTTTCGGGACAATTATTGCTGCTGTTAAAAAGGCATATTGGATATACATGAATTATGAGGGCTATTATTTTTCTGCTTTTCTTACGTGTTTATGTCCTGCTGTGTTCAGTGAGCAGTGTTACTACTTTGTTCCGCTCATCATTCTTTCAATGCTGACCTTTGGTGTTTGTTATTTTTTCAATGCACTGTTTGTGAGAGCGCTTAAGCTGGACAAACATCTTACAAATGTTGTCTCTATGACTACTCTTATTGTTATGGTCCATTTTCTTAAGAGTGCAGGGGCGAGAAATCAAGGTTTTTATTGGTGGAGCGGAGCTGTAAACTATGTGTTTACTTTCGCTTTGGCATTCTTTTGGCTTGGACTTATCATTAGGATTATTTATGATGAGGATAAAAAAGGATGCATGAGGAAATTGATCTGGGCTTGTATCTGGGCGTTCCCTATGGGCGGAGTTAATTATCTGACAGCCCTTCAGCTTGCGATAATTTCTTTTCTTGTTATTTTTATCAGTGTGATGAATAAGTTTTCCAAGATCAAAGTGGAAGGTCTTGGTGAAGTAGGCAAGAAGTACATGAAGCTTATATGGATTCCTGCTGTGATCAATTTAGTAGGCTTTATGTTTAATGTTACAGCACCCGGTATAGCTATCAGAAGTGCTGATACCACATCAAACACACCTATAAAGGCTGTGCTGTTATCGTTATATGCGCCTTTTAATGTTATAATGGACGAGATGGCTAGATGGGAGACAGTTGCGATTTTGGTAATGCTCATTCCTGTATTCTGGAAACTGGCAGCAGACCTTAAACACAAACTGCGTCACCCCTTTGTCTTTACAGTGTTTGCATACGGAATGGTGGCATCCAATATGACGCCGCCTTATTATGCTGTTTCAAACTTCTCAGAGGGAAGGCTTGAAGTACTTGCCTGGATGGAGTTTGTATTTTTTGCGGTGATGACAGTGTTCTATCTCACTGCCTGGGTCAGAAATCTTGTTGAGGAGAAAGGAGCTTCTTTTTCCAATGATTCATCAAAGTTTTCTGCTGAGAGTTCCGCAGTGATACTTACTTGTATGCTTATCCTCGTGTTTGGCTCAGCAATGTGTGCTAAGGCCAATCCGCATTATTATTCCGCAACATCAGCTTTGTACGATATCGTATCGGGAAAAGCTGCAACATACAAAGAAGAGAGCCTTGAAAGACTCAGTATTCTTAAGGATGAGACTGTTAAGACCGCTAATCTTAAAGAGTATACAGATGTGCCAAAGATGCTTTTCTATAAAGATATATCAACCCCGGAGTTTGATGATTACTGGATAAATGGTTCTATGGCCAATTATTATGAGAAGGAAGAAGTTATTCTTGAGAGGATAAAGAAATGAAAAGTGATTTCGATGAGAACTACAAGGTTCTCGAATTTAAGGAATTTGGTGATGAGAAGGGAAACCTTGTCGTTGCGGAAGGATCCGGATTTGATATACCTTTTGACATCAGAAGAGTATTTTATATTTACGGCTCAGACAGCGATATCAGAAGAGGACTTCATGCCAACAGATATACCAAATTTGTGCTTATAAATGTAAGTGGCAGCAGTAAGGTCCTTATAGATGATGGCAAGAAGAAGGAGATAGTTGTTCTTGATAAGCCCAGAATGGGACTGTATCTCGGACCTATGGTATGGAAGGAGATGTATGATTTTTCTCCCGATTCGGTTCTTTTGTGCCTTGCAAGCGAACATTACATCGAGTCAGAGTACATAAGAGACTATGATGAATTCGTCAAAGAAGTCAGAGAAAATAAAGAATAAGTAGGATACAGATTATGAGTAAGATTTCCATCGTGATTCCGGTTTATTACAACTCGGATACACTTGAATTGTTATATGAAGATATGAAGGAAAAAATCCTGGGCAAGATAGGCGACTATGAGATAGTCTTTGTTGACGACGGTTCAGGTGATAATTCCTGGGAGATTATCAACAAGATCGCAGCAAAGGATAAGAACGTTGTTGCAACCAAGCTTTCAAGAAACTTTGGTGAGCATGCTGCGCTCCTTGCGGGACTTTCCGTATGTACAGGTGACTGTGCTGTCACCAAGCAGGCAGACCTTCAGGAAGATTCAACACTTATCCTTGATATGTACGAGAGCTGGAAGAGAGGCAACAAGGTTGTCCTTGCTATCAGAGGAGCAAGAGATGAGAATCCTATCAAGAAGTTTTTTGCAGGCTGCTATTACTGGCTTGTCAGAAAGACTATCAACAAGGATATGCCTCAGGGTGGATGCGATTGCTATCTTGTAGACAGAAAAGCAATTGAAGTTCTCAAACTTATGGATGAAAAGAACTCATCTCTTACACTTCAGGTTATGTGGGTTGGATTTAAGACAGAGAAGATCTATTTCCACAGAAAGGACAGAGAAGTTGGAGAATCTCGCTGGACTTTGGGTAAGAAGATTAAGCTTGTTGTGGATTCGATGATGAGCTTTTCATATTTTCCTATCAGATGCATGGCAACACTGGGATTTTTCTTTGCGCTATGTTCTCTTATCGGTATCATCATGGTTATAAGAGAAAAAGTTATGATTGGAACACCTATACTTGGATATGCCTCTCTTATGGCAGTAGTACTCTTTGGTTTTGGAGCTATGTTTATCATGTTGTCTGTTCTTGGAGAGTATATCTGGAGAGCCCTTGAGGAATCAAGGAAACGTCCACCGTTCATAATCGATGAGATTCGCCGCTCAGGTGATGTTCAAGAAAAGAATAATTAAGGGAAGATAATTATGGAAAAGATTATGCAAGGCCGCATGGACCGCGGATTTCAGAGATATCAGGAAGAATATGAGAAGAAGGCGCTTGAGGTATTGCGTTCAGGTTGGTACATTCTCGGAAAAGAAGTAGAGAATTTTGAAGAAGAGTTTGCTTCATACGTTGGAACAAAGTATTCCGTGGGAGTGGCAAACGGACTTGATGCACTTTGGCTTGCTTTCAGAGTGCTGGGAATAGGTAAGGGCGATGAGGTTATCGTTCAGGGCAACACATATATTGCCAGTGTAATGGGAATAACCATTAACGATGCCACACCTGTATTTGTTGAGCCCAATGAGTATTATCAGATAGATGCTGACAAGATAGAGGAGAAGATCACAGATAAGACCAAGGCAATCCTGGTTGTACATCTCTACGGTCAGGCTGCAGATATGGATAAGATCACTGCTATCTGCAAGAAACATAATCTTAGGCTTGTTGAAGACTGTGCACAGTCTCACGGAGCTTGCTACAATGGCAAGATGACAGGAAGCTTTGGAGATATAGGATGCTTTTCATTCTATCCATCCAAGAATATGGGTGCCTTCGGTGATGCCGGAGCGATCACCACAGATGATCCCGAACTTGCAAGACTGGTTAAGATCTATCGCAATTATGGAAGTGAGAAGCGCTATTACAACATGGTGGTAGGTGCAAACTCAAGACTTGATGAGTTACAGGCAGGACTTCTTAGAGTTAAGCTTACTCACATGGATGATATAACCAAAGAAAGAGAGCAGCTTGCAGCTGTTTATGATGCGGGGATTAATAATCCCAAGGTTATCAAACCTACAGTAGCTCCCGGCGCAACATGTGTATGGCATCAGTATGTACTTAGATTAAAAACAGATGATGGTGCTGATAAGGCTGCTGAGAGGGACAGATTTAAGAATTATCTTGAGGAAAACGGTATCATGACTATCATTCATTATCCGATTCCTCCACATCTGGCACAGGCATATGAATATCTTGGAATGTCAGAAGGAAGTCTTCCGATCACAGAGGAATATGCCAAGGAAGTTATTTCTCTTCCAATCTACACCGGCATGACAAGACAGGAACAGGACCGCGTTATAGAGTGTATTAACTCTTTTAAGTAATATGCGTGATAGCAGGCGGTTATAATAATCAGATATATTAGGAAATAGGTACAGATAATGAATATAGTTTTACTTTCAGGCGGAAGTGGAAAAAGGCTTTGGCCTTTGTCTAATGACGTCAGATCCAAACAATTTATAAAGATGTTTCATCCGGATGATCCGGAAACAAAAGACGAACTTGAATCAATGGTTCAGCGTGTTTATCGCCAGATAAAGGCGGTTGATAAGGATGCAACAATTACAATAGCTACCAGCAAAACTCAGGTTTCTGCAATACACAACCAGCTTGGAGACAAGGTCTCTGTTTGTGTAGAACCCATGAGAAGGGATACATTTCCGGCGATTGCGCTTGCTGCAGCATACCTTAGTGATGAACTTCATGTAAGCGCAGATGAACCTGTTATTATCTGCCCTGTTGATCCTTACGTAGAGCTTGGGTATTTTGAGTGCTTTAAGGAACTTAGTAAGATGGTTAATTCCGGAGAGTACAATCTCAATCTTATGGGAGTTGTACCTACTTATCCAAGTGAAAAGTATGGATATATTCAGCCAGAAACCTCGGACAAGATCAGCAGAGTATCAGCTTTTAAAGAAAAACCAGACGCCGAGACAGCTCAGAAATACATAGAAGAAGGCGCGCTTTGGAACTGTGGAGTATTTGCTTTCAAGCTTTCCTATATTTTGAACAGAGCACACGAACTTATAGATTTCAAGGATTACAAAGATCTTTATGAGCATTACGGTGATTGCAAGAAGATAAGCTTTGATTATGCAGTCGGAGAAAATGAGAAATCTATCGGCGTTGTGAGATATTCCGGAGAATGGAAGGATATCGGATCCTGGAATACATTTGCCGAAGAGATGCATGAGAAGAGCATCGGTAAGGTAGATATGGATGATACCTGCCTTCACAGTAATGTAGTCAACGAACTTAATATTCCCATAATTGCTATGGGGCTTAAAGATATGATCGTGGCAGCATCCAATGATGGTATATTGGTTGCAGATAAGTCACAGTCAAGTTATATCAAGCCTTATGTTGAGAAGCTCACCCAGCATATCAGATATGCTGAGAAATCCTGGGGCAGCTTTACAGTTACGGATGTTCAGGAAGGAGCCCTTGTTATCAGAGTTGAGCTCTTACCCGGGCACAGACTTCATTACCACAGCCATGAGCACAGGGATGAAGTGTGGACCGTTATGCTTGGAGAAGGAACAGCTATCGTCGATGGAGTTAAGTCTAAGATCAAACCCGGTGACGTTATAACATTGAAAGCTGGTCAGAAGCATACTGTAATTGCTGATACAAGACTTGTTCTCAATGAAGTTCAGGTTGGTAAGGACATAAGCGTCGAAGACAAGATTAAATACGATTTCCCCGAATAATGTCGTATATATACGGCGTTGGATGGGAGGCATATGAAGAATAAGATAGTAAATAAATATCGGTTTGAAATAGTGCTTGGGCTATTGATAATTGCAGCGTTCGTCATAAGACTTATGCTTGCTCCAAATACAGAACTCTCACCTGACTATGATTCCTATTACAGAGAGTGGGTAGAGTTCTACAGAGATAACGGTATTGTAAACGGTCTTGCCAATGCACCCGGTGATTATTATGTACCTTTCAATGTGATATATGCTCTTTGCTCACTGCTTCCGGTTAAGCCATGGGTTCCTCTTTCAATGATACCCTTTGTGTGTGAGCTGATCTCAGCTTTTTTTATCTATAAGATTTTCTTTTTGCTTACAAACAAAAAGAAGGCAAGTGCTTTAGTGGGGGCAATGACCTTGTTCCTGCCCTTTGTGGTTTTTAATGGCGCACTTTGGAAACAGGTTGACGCTGTTTATACGTGTTTTTTGATGATATCTTTGTATGAACTTTTAAGGCAGAGATACAGAGCAGCATTTATCTGGTATGCGGTATCTTTTGCTTTTAAGCTTCAGAGTATTATCTTTTTCCCGCTACTTGTGATACTGTTCCTTACAGGCGCAGTTCGTGTAAGTGATGAGAGCAGAAAACCTTCTGTAGGAAAAAGAGCTATCGGAATACTTGAATTCTTTTGGATTCCGGTAGTGTATCTTATAGCCGGACTTCCTGAGGTTATTGCAGGTCATGGGCTTAGGGCAACGTATTTTGCATATCTTGGTCAGACCGGAGAACTTCAATCAGAAGGTTATGGTATGGTCTCTTATTTTCCCAATATTTACAACTGGGGACTTGATCCTTACGATGAGATCCTGACTATACCGGCTCTGATCACTTTGTTTGTGGTGTTGGCAATTCTGGCTTTGTTTTGTTATAAGAGAAAAGAAAGGCTTGATAGGAATGCCGTTGTTTATCTTGCCATTTTCCTTGCATGGACATGTCTTATGATCCTTCCGGGAATGCATGAGAGATATGATTACGCCATGCTTATACTTCTCACGCCTTATGCCATAATGTGCAGGAAGAAACTTATCATTCCTGCTATAGTTGCCAATCTGTGTTCGGTTGCAACTTATACCATAACTCTTTTCCATATAGATATTATTGATATGAAGATTGTATCGATATTCTATGTGGCGGCGTACATTTTTACGGTTTATGATTTTGTAGGATTTCTAAACGGAGGTAGTTCCAAAGGTGAAGCTTAAGAATGCCTTTTACAGGACAATTCTGTTTTGTCTTTCGATAGGCGCGGCGCTGGTCCTTGGCTGCAGTATACTGACTACCATTCACTATGATGTGGATGGAGAGCTGCAGGTTGACTGGCCTCATTACCGAAAAGAGAATATCCCGCTTCTTTTACTGAGCCTGGCAGTTGTTCTGCTGATCTTTTTGCTCCTCAAAAAGAAGAATGTGTTTAAGGAATACAAAAAGCTGGCGATTGCCTCCATTGGAGTTATTACTGCGTATTGTCTTATGCTCATATTGTTCATAAAGCCTTTACCGGTGAATGATTCCAAGACTCTTGATGATATTATCCAGAGCTTTGTAAGAGGGGATTACAGTTCTCTTACTACAAAGGGAGAGTATCTTTACATCTGGCCTTTTCAGCTTGGTTATGTGCTTTTTGGTGAATGGGTAACTAATATTTTCGGAGCCGGCAATTATCTTGCGTGGGATCTTTTGCAGCTTGTATCCATAATCATCACGGTTTGGCTTATATACAAGATTACGTGGGAGTGTTTTGAAGATGCAGAAATATGTGGAATGGTCGCATTGCTCTCCACAGGTGCTCTGTTTTTCTATAACTATGTAACTTATATTTACGGCGATATATTGAGCATGGCGCCGCAGACTGCAGCGCTGTACATGATGATACTCTTTATAAAAAGAAATAAGATAAGCTATGGCTTTTGGTCCGGAGTATTCATTTCTTTTGCGATAATGCTTAAGACCAATTGCGAGATAGCACTTATTGCGCTGATCATGATGCTGTTTATAGGCGGTTCCAAGAAAGCTGTTCGCTCCAAAATAGTAATTGCGGTATTTATGCTCCTTGCGGTTTTTGTGGTAAAAGAGGGTGTGAATACCCACTACTGTAAGGTTACGGGACTTGCCGAGATTCCAAAGGGGAGTCCTTCTGTATCACATATAGCCATGGGACTTCAGGAGAGTGATCTTGAGGATGGATGGTACAACGGATACAATTATCATGTTTTTTCAGAAAATGACTATGATACGGATAAGACCAAGACTGCTGCTATAGAGAATATCAAGGGTACGCTTACTGATTTTGCCAAAAGACCACTTCACGGCGGAAAGTTCTTTGTAAGGAAATATCTTACTCAGTGGGCGGATTCTGTTTGTATCTCTACTCATAACCTTGATCTTGTCAGCAGACATGTGCAGGAACCAACAGCGCTCGGAACAAGTCTGGTATATGGAAATGGTTCTGAAATTATAAAGTGGATAATGAACGTCTTTATGACTTTGTGTTATCTTGGCGTTTTGATATATCTTTTTACTACACTTAAAAAGAAAAAAGTAACTGATTCAGAGATGCTTATGCTTATCCTGATCTTTGGGGGTATAGTATTTCATGAGTTCTGGGAAGGGTCTTCCCGTTATGCCATGAGATACTACATTTATTATTTGCCGTTTGCAGCGTGCGGATTGAAGGTGCTTAGTGAACGTATTTTCTTATATAAACTTAAATAAATATGACAGACCGGATGAAAAGAATGACAGCTTTGCGGCATGTCTTGTGGCTTTTCTGACTGCCCTTGCGGTAATAACCATATGTTCAAAATCATCATTTTTGTACAGGTTTAATCTTTGGGATGATGCCAATAGCTATTTTACAATGGGAAAGTGCATGTTCAGGGGATTTGTGCCCTATAGAGATCTTTTTGATCAGAAGGGAATCCTACTGTATACCATTTACGGGCTGGCATCCCTTATTTCTCCGACAACCTTCCTGGGAGTGTATATCATGGAGGTTATTGCGGCGACTTTTGTCTGCGTTGGGATACTCCGCATTATTCAGCTCTTTTTAAGATCTGAAGTGGTTCCGTTTTTCATGATGCCTTTTACAGCGATCAGTATATACACCGCAAGATGCTTTTTTTGGGGCGGAAGTGCGGAGGAGTTTCTTTTCCCGTTTATAATATGGGGAATGTATTTTTCACTGAGACATTTCAGAAATACCTTTCCGGATACGATGCCTTACAGAACAGTACTTGTAGGCGGAATTTTAGCCGGATGCGTCTATCACATTAAATTCAACTCCCTTGGATTTTTCTTTGCATGGATGGCAATGGTGTTCTTTGGAGATATTATTGGAAGCGGGATTGCAGCGATCAAGCAGGCTATTATAAGCTGCTTTGTTTTCCTGAGCGGGATGGCGGTTACATTTATACCGGGATTAATATATTTTGGGATCAACTCTGCCATCGATGACTGGTTCTATGTATATTTTTATAAAAATGTCTTTGAGTACTCAAAGAGCATGTCTATCGGTGAGAGATTATACAAGATATACGATATAATGACGGATCATTTTTATGATAATAAGTTTGTTTATTTGACTATTTTGGCAGGTGCGTTATACTTTACGGTGGCGCTTATCTCATCTCTTGTAAAAGAGGATAAGTACAGACTGATAAAAAGAGATATCGTGCTGCTTCCGCTTAAGACAATAGAGTACGTCAATATAGCGATGCTCTTTATATTCCTGATCCTTGTGATATTCATTGGAGGAGTCAGCATAACATACTACCCCTTCCCTATCAACGGATTTGCAGTGTTCTGCTCTATTGGAGTGGGATATGTGATAGAGGGAGTTTACAAGTATTTTACCAGAGAGGAGTTTGGCTCTCTGACAAGTATGTTTGGATTTGTTTCGGTGTTCCTGGCACTTCTTATTACAGGAGTGGCATCGTACTTTATTTCACCGAATGTTCCGTCAATGAAGCTTACCGAAGATGATATCTGGCTCTTTAAGTTCAGGGATTATGTCTTGGAAAGCGGGATTGAGAATCCGGGTATTCTCAATGAGAATGGCTTTGATGCAGGATTGTACACTGTGACCAATACGGTGCCGATATGCTACTACTACCAGACTCAGACTCTCAATATGGATGAGGTTCTGGAAGTTCAAAAGAGCTGTTCAAGAAACGGACAGGCTGATTTTGTCCTTTCCGTGAATGTTATTCCCGATGCAATAGATGATTACGAGCTTGTGCTTCAGGAAGATTTTGTGACGCACGATTCTAACGCAACTTATTTGCTATATCAGAAAAAGAGTTCAGAATAAAAGGAGATTTTTTTATATGCCTATCAGAGTCAACAGTTTTATGGGTAAATTTGGCTGGTTTGCGAGAAAGCATTTCCCGATGCTTGCAAGTAACGCATACCTTAAGCTTCAGTTCTTTACAAGAAGCAAATCACAGAAGGCTTACTGTGATTATTTCTTAAATGCAGAAGAGGTTCCGATGCCTAATGTTGTCAACATCGAGACCATCAACAGATGTAATTCAACCTGTGCGTTCTGTACCGCCAACGTTCATGCGGAGTGCAGACCTCTTGCCAAGATTGATGACGATTTATATAAGAGCATTATCGATCAGCTTGCTGATTGGGGATACAAGGGACACCTTACATTGTATGGCAACAATGAGCCCCTTCTTGATACCAAGATAGTTGAGAGACACAAATATGCCAGGGAGAAGCTTCCTGACAGCTTTATTTTCATGTCTACCAACGGACTTATCCTTACTATAGATAAGGTTAAAGAGGTTGCTCCATACATCAATCAGCTCATTATTAACAACTATTCAATGGAGATGAAACTCCATAAGAATATTCAGAAGCTTTACGATTATGTAAAAGCTAATCCGGAGGAGTTCAAAGACCTTGATATCCAGATTCAGATGAGATATCTTGAGGAAGTTCTTACAAACAGAGCAGGAAGTGCTCCCAATAAGAAAGCTACAGAGAAGGTTATTAAGGAGACATGCCTTCTTCCTTTCACTGATATGTGGATCATGCCCAACGGTAAGATGGGACTTTGCTGTTGTGACAACTTTGAGACAACAGACTTTGGCGATCTTACAAAAGTCAGCCTCAAGGAAGCATGGGGCAATCCTAAGTTCCAGGCGGTTAGAAAGAAGATTGCTGAGGGAAGACAGAATTATCCTTTCTGTAAGCACTGCGATTTCATTGATGCAGGTTTCCGTATGCAGCTCGTTAATGCAATTCTTCGCGGGGATCAGGAAGCAGCCAATAAGCTTGGCGGTCACGAGCGTATGAAGATTGGAAGTAAGAATAATTCTGATGACAAGATAAAGTGATGATCACTTTTATGAGGTTTTACTTTTGATGGCGGGAATAAAAAGACATTTTTCAATGATAATAGTGGCTTTGTTTGTTGTGGCTGTTGCTGTTTTCTATAGCGTTATAGGAACCAACAGCTATATCGCCGTCCATGATAATCTCGATCTTTTTGTTGCTCAGTTTGCAATGCTCAAAAATACAAACACGTTTTTTTCTCACGCGGTATCTGCACCATTTCTTGGAGGTGTTTCAAGGGATGTGCTTCCGAGTGAGTTTTCTTTATATACACTTCTGTATGTTTTGTTTTCGCCCTTTACAGCTTATGTTATCGGTTATGTTTTGAAGGTCATTATTGCTGTTTTTTCCATGAGACTTCTTATCCTGGATTTTCTTAAAGACTATCGTGAAAACAGGGGACAAGATGATGGCGTAACAGGAATTGCAGATGCTGGGAACATTGCAACTCTTTCAGGACTTTTGTACGGAGTTCTCAATGTCTTTCCTGCATTCGGAATATCTTTTGCTTCAATTCCGCTAATAGTATTTCTGTTAAGAAAGATTTATATGTCCCACGAAACAGGGCGTATCGCGATTTATCTTTTGCTTGTTTTGTTATATCCATTTGTATCTTATTTTTCCTATTTTGGATTCTTTATTATCGGCTATCTCCTTGTTGCCATAATCTGGCTATGGATCAGGGATAGAAAGATTCCGGTCGGCCTTGTGGCGTCATTGCTTGTTCTTACAATAGGGTACGTGATCATGGAGTACAGACTTTTTGATATGATGCTGTTCTCAGATACCGTAACAATCAGAGAAACTATGGATCCGGGATTTATGCCGGGCAAAGATATATTTCCACTTATGGCAGACGGATTTATAAACGGAATGATGCATGCGGAGGATGTTCATAAATTCTTTGTGATGCCTGTGTGCGTGATATATTTCTTTTGGCTGAATATCAGATATATTATCAGGAAAAATGTTCACGGTATATTTACAGATGTCTTTAATCTGGGCGCGCTGATGCTCGTGCTTAATGCTGTTGTATACGGGCTTTATTACTATGAACCTGTGAACAGATTCCTTAGCACTATCGTGCCCATGCTAAAAGGATTTCAGTATAACAGAACTATATTTTTTAATCCTTTTATATGGTGCGTGATGTTTTTCATTGTATTGTATAGGATAAAGGCTCCGGTAATCCTTAAATACGCAGCGGTATTTTTGGCTATAGCTGTAGTGCTCCTTAGCCCTGTCAGATACAACGATCTGTACAACACGGCATATCTTACCGCAAGGTCTGAGATCTTCGGAAATGAAAATGACGCTCTTAATTTCAGAGAGTTCTATTCTGAGGAGCTTTTTGATGAGATCAAAAAAGAGATAGATTACAAGGAGGGAGAGTGGAGCGTAGCTTACGGTATGCATCCAGCCATCCTTGAATACAGCGGAATATATACCTTAGACGGATATCTTGGATTTTATCCTCAGAGCTATAAGGAGAGTTTCCGCAAGGTTATAGCTCCTGCTCTTGAGAGAAAAGAGAATTCTAAGATGTATTACGATACCTGGGGTGCCAGGTGCTATATGTATTCGGGAACAGATGATTCTATTGTTATGGCGACCAGAAGCATGACAGGAGTTACTGATGATACTCTGTACGCAGATACCACGGCGCTAAGAGAATTGGGATGTAAATATATCTTTTCAAGGATAGATATCTCAAATGCAGATGAACTGGGAATAAATTCAGTTGGTGAATACAGCGGATACGGATCGCCTTATAGGATTTATGTGTATTCATTAAATTGATGCAGTTTAGTGATAAGAAATATGCGCCGCTTCCGTTTCATATGTTTTGGAAGCGGCGTGTTTTGTACAATTTGTAAATATATGGTATACTTTAGACGCTTATACTAGGATAAGGAGGAAATTATAATGAATAAAAAACTGGTTTTAGCATTGACATGTGTAGCTGTGATCTCATTAGCAGGCTGCGGTGCCAAGAAGAATAATACAGACGCGGAAGCGAATAAGGAAGCATCTACAATTGTTGTGGATGACGCTGCCAATAAGGCAAGTTCTGAGGAGAGCGTAGAGGTTAAGGCTCCTGAGGAAGCGAAAGAACTTTCTGTGCCTATTGTTAAGGGCGGTATGGATCGTGAAGGCGAGGATGCCATTGAGGTAGTTTTTGAGTGGATTCCGGTTGAAGGCGCTGACGGATACGAGGTAGATATTCAGAGTAAGGCTGAAAATGATACGGAATATACTCCTTATGAGCCCGGCTATACAGAACTTGAGAAAGATGGAGATTACTTTATCACCACTGACACTAAGTTTGTAGCATCTGCTCAGGATGATTTCGATTTCCAGATTAAGGTAAGAGCTTTCAGAGCAGAGGACGAAGATAAGACTTTCAGCGACTGGAGTAAGGTTGCTTATGGTCAGACTTATGATAAGTAAAACCAACAAAACTAACGTGATTCATAATTGGAAGGAAAGAGAAATTGAAAAGAAGATTATTTATATTGCTTACATGTCTGGCAGTGGGAATATTGCCGGGCTGTAGTTCAAGTGTCAATATTGACGATCAGGAATATGAAATAGAGGATATAGCTTCTACAGCGGAGTCATCGGAAGAACCTAATGAGGCAACTGAGCTTGAGACCGAGGATGAAGATAAAGAGTCTGAAGAGTCAGAAGAAGCTTCAGAGGAAATATCCAATGCTGATGAAGCTGCTTCCAAGCCTAGCACAAAGTCAACCGATACAACGCTTTCTGAGCCTGCGAAGGTAGCTGATACCACTGCTTCTAAGCCTGCTCAGAATGTAAATAATACAGCTGTAAAGACTGAAACAGAGGCCCCCGGAGAACTTCTTCCCACGCCTAAGGTGAACGCCGGAGTATTACATGTGGGTGAGGGTGCCATGGAGGTAGAATTTACCTGGGCTCCTGTAGAGGGCGCCGAAGGTTATGAGGTCTTAGGCGAAGATAAATTCTATAAAGACAGTGAAACAAGCTATAAGCCTTATAAGGTGTATGGTCAGACTACAGACTATTACAATACCGTTGAGACTAAGTATGTCGCAAGCTCTCAGGATTATTTTGATTTTAGAGTACAGGTAAGAGCTTATAAAGGCGAAGGTGCAAACAGGCGCTACAGCAAGTGGAGTGATTTTGCATATGGCAATACACAGGGAAACAGACCGGCAGCTCCCAAGGTTGTAGCAGGTACATCACATCAGGTAGATGATCACCATGAGGTGGAATTTACATGGCAGCCTGTTGAAGGAGCTAAAGAATACAGAGTTACTGTATGGTCCAAGACGCCTGAAGAGACTGAATACAAGCCTTATAAAACCGAAAAAACAACCGATACTAAGTATGTTTGCGGTGCTCAGGACTATTTTGATTATAGAGTTGGTGTAGAAGCACTCGGAGAACAGGTTATTGACGGAGCAGTTTATCCTGCTGACAGTGATATGAGCGAATATGCTTACGGGCAGATACGCTGATAATATAAAACATTTTATTTAAGAGGTTTCTATGGATAAGATAGCGGTATTAATTCCGTGCTACAACGAAGAGAAGACTATAGCTAAGGTTATTCGCGACGCAAAGGCGGCGCTTCCCGAGGCTACGATCTATGTTTACAACAACAATTCCAAGGACAGAACAGCAGAGATTGCTGAGGCTGAGGGCGCTGTTGTAAGAAACGAATATATGCAGGGCAAGGGCAATGTTATAAGACGTATGTTCAGAGAGATTGATGCTCTTGTATATGTCATGGTAGACGGAGACGATACTTATCCCATGGATTCAGCCCCTGAGATGGTTGACCTTGTACTTAATCACAATTCGGATATGGTAGTCGGTGACAGACTTTCCTCAACATACTATCAGGAGAACAAGAGACCTTTCCATAACTTTGGAAACAATCTTGTGAGAGGCAGTATCAACAGACTTTTTGGTTGTAACGTAAGGGATATCATGACGGGCTTTAGAGCATTCAGCTATGAGTTCGTTAAGACATTCCCCGTTCTTTCCAAGGGCTTTGAGATTGAGACAGAGATGACAATTCATGCTGTTTATAACAACATGCAGATTGATAACGTGGTCATTGATTACAGAGACAGACCTGAAGGCTCAGAGAGTAAGCTCAATACCTATGCGGATGGTTTCAAGGTTCTTAGGACTATAGCAAGACTTTACAGAGATTATAAGCCCTTTGGATTCTTCTCATTTTTTGCGCTTGTCCTTGCTTTGATCTCAGTTGCGTTCTTTGTGCCTATTCTTACAGAGTATTGGCAGACACATCTTGTGCCCAGGATACCTACTTTGATCGTATGTTGCTTTATCATGCTGTCTGCGGTCCAAAGCTTTTTCGCCGGAGTTATATTATCAACTCTTGCGATAAACAACAGACGTGAGTTTGAGATGCAGCTCAATATGCTTCAGAGGCATAAAGAGACTGACTATAACAAATGATAATATGTTAGTGTGAGGAATAATGTCATCATCTTTTTATAAAAACACACTTGGATTTTTTAAAAAACTTTCCAAGGACTTTTTGTTCAGCGTGCTTGCGCTGATCATATATAACGGTGCTTTGCAGCTTGTTATCTACCCCGGGATTAAATCGGTCGTAGGAGCGGATGCTTTTGGCACCGTTCTTTATTTGATATCCGTTGTATCCATTATGGGTGCGGGATTCGGAACGGCTGCAAGCTATTCCAGAATGATTGCCAAAAAGGACAGAACGCAGGAAAACGGGGATTATAATATATTTCTTTTGATAGTTTCAGTTATCAGTATTCCCGTTACCGCTGTGGCGCTGTATGTGACAAACAGCCTGACTCCCGCTATGTTTGCGCTTGTTCTGCTGTTGATGGTCGTTACGGTATTCAGATACTACGCCGATGTTCAGTACAGGATGGACATAAGGTTCAGGGATTATTTCCTGTTTTTTGTCGCTGTAACGGCAGGCTATCTGATAGGACTGTTTATCTACAAGCACTTTGGAAGCTGGGCATGGGTACTGATCATAGGTGAGGTCCTTGGACTTCTGTTTACGTTCTTTAGCGGAAAGATATTTAGAAGTCCGTATTTTAAAGTTTCGGACAGCTTTAAAGTAAATATGAAATCCCTATGGCTTATATCTGCAAGTAACCTGCTTGCGGCACTTATACTTCATTCGGACAGGATACTCATAAGACTTGCGGTCGGAGACAGAGAAGTTACCGTGTTCTATACGGCAAGCGTTATAGGCAAGATAGTGGCTCTTCTTACGACTCCGATCAACGGAATAGTTATCAGCTATCTTACCAACTATAAGATAAAGCTTGATAAAAAGAAGTTTACGATCATAACAGGAGCAGCCTTGGGAGTAGCGGTAGTCGGTACTTTTGTATGTACGCTCGTATCGCATATTTTCGTTATGCTCCTTCATCCTGATGTTTATGCAGAGGCGAAAGGATTGTTCCTTATTGCCAACCTAGGTCAGCTCCTTTATTTTATTTCAGGTTCGCTGATGGTCGTTATCCTGGCGTTTACCGGAGAGAAGCTTCAGCTCTACATCAACGGGATTTATACAGCTCTTTTTGCTGTTATGGTAATTCCCGCGGCTGTAATGTTTGGCTTAAACGGAGTAGCTTGGGGACTGGTGATCGTAAGTGTTATCAGATTCGTGATCGTTTATTTGATAGGAATAAAAGATATAGAAAAATAGATCATATTCAAATTGAGCATTTAGAAGTCGGGCTTTCGGGTCCGACTTCTTTTTTATTAAAAAAGAGATTCTACTTAGGAATTTCCCCTTTTTGTGTGTCTGTATTAATGTACAGGAAATTTTGATCAGCCATCTAAAGCGAAAGGGAAAAAGTATGAGAACAGGAATTGTAAGAATAATAGGTGGGGCAACGCTTTCAGTGCTTATGGCAAGTTATATGCCATTGTATGCTTATGCTGATACTTATGATATATCTGAAGGAAGCATCACGGTAAGTAGGGATGAGACTGCCCAGACAGTAACCCAAGCAGGTAATTACGCGGTGCAGGATAAAGAAGATAGTGATCCGGTTATAACCAGCAATAACCAGGAAGTAAGCGGCGTCACACTAACGATAGAAGCTTCAGCCGGGCAGGAAGCTGAAGTGACAATACAGAATCTTAACATAAATGATTCATCAAATGGTGATACTCCAGCAATACTTACGACCGGAGAAGGTAATGTAAAGATCAATCTGGACGGAGTTAATGTGGTTAAAAGCGGAAATAATTGTGCCGGTCTTCAGAAGGAAAACGAAGGGAATTTGATTATTACTGATAATAATGCTACTGGTAGTTTGGAAGCAACCGGTGGGCGATATGGAGCCGGAATAGGTGGTGGAGACATGGGATCCGGAACAGATATCACTATAGAAGGAGGAACAGTAACGGCAACCGGTGGAGATGGAGGAGCCGGAATAGGCGGTGGAGTATGGGGATCCGGAACAGATATCACTATAGAAGGGGGAACAGTAACGGCAACCAGTGAATCTAGAGGAGCCGGAATAGGTGGTGGAGAATGTGGATCCGGAACAGATATCACTATAGAAGGAGGAACAGTAACGGCAATCGGTGGAGATCATGGAGCCGGAATAGGTGGTGGAGAATGGGGATCCGGAACAGGTATCACTATAAAAGAAGGAGGAACAGTAACGGCAACCGGTGGATTTTACGGAGCCGGAATAGGTGGTGGATACAAGGAATCCGGAAGAGATATCACTATAAAAGAAGGAGGAACAGTAACGGCAACCGGTGGATTTTACGGAGCCGGAATAGGTGGTGGATACAATGGATCCGGAACAGATATCACTATAAAAGAAGGAGGAACAGTAACGGCAACCGGTGGAGATCGTGGAGCCGGAATAGGCGGTGGAGGTGCTGAATCCGGAAGAGATATCACTATAGAAGGAGGAACAGTAACGGCAACCGGTGGAAATAGAGGAGCCGGAATAGGGGGTGGAAATGGAGGATCCGGAACAGGAATAACAGTAAGTAATAATGCACATGTCATGGTCTCCGGTGGAATATATGATCAGTACTCCGGTGCTGCAATAGGTGATGGCGTACAGTATGACATTGATACTTCTGAAGTATCATCCGGTGAAGAAGTAAGTCCTGATGTTTCCCTCCTTTCTTCTGATGGATATATACTATACTACCCTGCAGGAACAACAGCCAACCAAATTAAAAATGGATCTGTTCAACCCACTAAGATTTTGAAATCAATCATAACTTCTTCAGAAGCTCTCATTGACGAGGGTAATACGCCACAGGACGAGTATGCCGCATCGGAAGTGATTTCAATTACTCACAGTTCTTCCGGCGGATCATATGTGGACAATTCAGAGGTTAATAGCATCCCGACTTCAAGTGAGGAGTTTGCCGCATTTCTGGCAGCTACAAACAATACTCTTGAAGTGTACATAAAGAAGATAGAAGCAATGATGGCAGCGGGAGATACAGAGGGGCTTAACGCTCTTGTTTCTAAGGGAATAACCCTTGAGACAGGCAACTGGGTGTGCTTTAACAAGAAGACATACGCGCTGATCGAGAAGATATCCGATCTCGGAGCGCCTGTCACGATCTCTTTTGCCTATAAAGGCCGTAGATATAGCACAGTGATACCGGGAAAGGCCGATATAAGACCTTTGGATCTGTGCAATGAGGAAGGATATTGCGGATTCCTGAATCTTATTAAGTATTACGGCGGTGGAGAGAAGTAAAAATATCAAACTATCAAAAGTCGGGCTTTCGGGCCCGGCTTTTTATTTACTATAAAACATACATATATTGACAAGAGGTTTGAGATGTTGTATGGTTAATTACACAAGTAATTAACCAAAGAACTAAGGAGGTGTGTGATGTGCTGGATAATCTAGGTGAAGACAGGTCTATATATCTACAGATAAGCGAGATGATAGAAGATGAGATTCTGCGCGGCATACTTAATGAGGAAGAACAGGTTCCCAGTACTACAGAACTTTCCAAGTTCTACAAGATCAATCCGGCGACTGCGGGTAAGGGAATCAATATGCTGGTGGATAAAGAAGTCCTTTATAAGAAAAGAGGTATCGGTATGTTCGTTCAGACGGGAGCTAAGGCCAGGATCATTGAAGAGAGGAAGAAGAACTTCTACGATACATTTGTTAAGAAGATAATCACTGAGGCTAAGCTTATAGGAATAGACAAACAGGAACTTAAGAAGATGATAGATGACAGCAAGGAAGGCTGAGTTTTAGTGAGTAAGGAGAGAATATGAGCGTATTATCAGGAAAGAATATAGTAAAAAAATACGGCAAGGAAACTGTACTTAAGAATGTAAATATTGAGATAGAGACTGGCAAGATTTATGGGCTTATAGGAAGAAACGGAGCAGGAAAGACAACTCTTTTGTCAGTGCTTACTGCTCAGAATCCTGCAACAAAAGGAGAGATTACATTGGATGGTAATCCTGTATGGGAAAATGAAAAGTCTCTTTCCAGAATATGTTATTCAAGAGAGCTTTCACCTGTAACTATGTTTGGACCAAATAATTTTAAGGTAAAAGACTATTTAAACGCCGCGAAAGCTTTTTATGTAAATTGGGATGGAGAATATGCCAAAGAACTTGTAAAGCTTTTTAATATTGATATCAAAAAGAAGATAAGCAAGCTTTCAAAAGGAATGATGTCTGCGGTTACGATTATTATTGCACTTGCAAGTAAAGCCGAAATAACTATACTTGATGAGCCTGTAGCAGGACTTGATGTTGTTGCAAGAGAACAGTTCTACAAGCTTATTATTGAAGAATACAGTGAGACAGGCAGGACATTTATTATAAGCACTCATATCATTGAAGAAGCTGCGTCATTGTTTGAGAGGGTTATTATAATCGATAACGGTGAGATTAAGTTCCAGGAGAATACGGAAGAATTCCTTGCAAGAGCATATCGCATAAGCGGTGATGCCGATGCAGTTGATAAGGCCACAGAAGGGCTTAAGGTTTATCATCCCGAGAGCCTTGGAAGAAATAAGGTTGTTACAGTTCTTGCAGATAAGCCTGATGAGAATTTTGCTGAAGGAGTACAGGTTGAAGCGGTTTCTTTGCAGAATTTATTCTATGCAATGTGCACGAATGAAGGAAGGGAGGCTATGTGATTATGAGCGATCTTTCTAAGAGGGCTGCAAAGTATTATCTGGTGCAAGGAGTCAGGCTTTTTATAGCTGTGCTCCTGGGAATGACTTTTGTAGGAACTGTATGGATACTTACCCATTTTGGGGAAACAAACTATGTAGAATCTGTTTTTTATAGGATCTTTTCTTTGGGCACAGTATTTATGATTATGATGAACTTCATGTATTCAGTGTATTCTCCGGGCTGGTATGACAGTATGGTTCTTTCCATGGGCGCAAGGAGAAAGGATATATTTTGGGGTGTTCTGATCAAACAGATAACTTTTATCGTATGTTATGCGATTTTTTTGAGCCTAATGTCAATCCTAACAAGCAGACCAGAACGGATTAAATCTATAATGATGAGCTCTGCTGTTTCACTTTTCATGGGAGCAGCAGGCATAATTGTTGGACATGCGGTTAAGAAATACGGACGGATAGTATATCATATATTTCTCATTATTGTTTTGGGAGTAGGCTCGGGAAGCCTGGTTATGCTCGAACACAGAGAGCATGTGTTTACTCTTGGTAATGCTACGAAGTATGTAATCGCAATGGCGGGGCTGCTGCTTTTTGTTATCATGGAATTTGTAATCTACAGACTTAATAAAAAGAGTATGGTTGCGTGATTATAGGAGATAAAATGGAAAAACTTATTCAAAAAGCAATAAGCCTTAAAAAGGCAGAAGAGATAGCTAATTTACTTTATATTTTGTTTGGCGTCGTCTTAAGCATTATTATTTGGCTTATTACGGGGGATTTTGGAAAAGAGCCACTTCTTTTCGCAAAAGCCATGTGCGGAATCGTGGCGGTAACATACTTTTTTGGAAATGTGTTTTTAAAGGTTATGCTTTTGCCGGAAGAAGTTATGAGGGGGATTAGCTTTGGCGGAACAAGACGCGAAGTTTTTGCCATAAGTCGTATCGTTGATCTTATTGAGGTGATCGTAGTAGCTTTGCCTGCACTTTTTATCTGCAAAGGTAATGAGAACATGATATTTGAACTTGGTGCACTTTGTTTTGGTTTTTTTATGTGGACAGAGGGTCTTGTCGGAAACAATGTTATACGCTACGGGAAAATAGCGTATTGGATCTATTATGTTGCTGTTATTACAGCAATTGGTGCATTACCGAGAATTGTAAGAGTATTTCCGGGATTAGAAATTTGTGTGAGAAAATTTACGGATGGTATAATTAATCCGGGAACAAACTGTCTTTATGTGTGGTGCATAATCTCTATTTTTGTTATAGTAGGGATTGTAGTTAACTGGTTGACATTCAGAAAGATACCCGTTAAGAACGCAGTATAAAACGAGGAGGAGAAAAAATTGAATAAGATAAAAGATAAAGCAGAGTTTATCAGAGTAATACTTGTATATGTGCTGATATTACTAATTACGATCGGAATTTCCAAGGTGATAAAAGTGACAGGGGTTAAGCTATCTCTTCTTGTCAGTTCTGTTATTCTCTATGTTCCGATGGTAGCGATAACTTTGATATACACATTTATAAAAAAAGAAAAGGTTGCTGATGCTTTTGGATTTAAGAAGATTAAGGTGAGTACTGCATTTCTTGCAATTCTTCTTACTATTGTTGCAATGCCTATGAGTACGCTTGCCAACCTGATATCACAGCTCTTTGTGCCCAATATCCTGGCACAGGGAATGGATACATTTATGGAGGAATCGGCAGTACTTGTACTTCTTGCGGCTGCAGTTATCGCTCCTATATGCGAAGAGATAGTCATGAGAGGATTTATGCAAAACAGATTGGCCAAGCTGATTCCTTTTGTAGCATCGGCGATTCTTTCGGGATTTTTGTTTGGTGTCCTTCATATGAATCTGAACCAGTTTTGCTATGCCTGGGTTCTTGGTGTGGTTTTTGCATTTGTAAACAGGGCAAGTGGAAGTATATTTACTTCAATGATCATGCATCTTGTATATAATATCATTGGAATGGGAGCTTCTATTTTTGCATATACTGTGGCAAAGACGAATAATATTGACATTGCTCAGACGGCGGAAGCATCAAGAGCCAATACATCCGGAATGTATGTTTCAATAGCGATATGTGCAGTTTTGGCAGGAATATCCTTCATATTGGTACGTCTGATAATCAGGAAGATAGCCAAGATTGAAGGAAACGAGTTACAACCGGTAGAAGGAACAATGGCAGAATAATATAGATATATATAGGGCGTTTCGTAGCAGTACGAAGCGCTCTTTACATAATAGGATCTTTTCTTACAAAAATGTAAGGTTAGAAGGCTGATATGTAAGCTAAACAAAAGGAAACTCTAATTTATTTTTGATAATATGTATGGAGTAAATAAAGGCGTAACGGTGCATAACCAGCGGATGCGCTTTGATATGCGATTTTTGTATTGGGAAACTTATTCTCATATGATTTTATACTTTTTTTAAAATTAGAGTATTGACAAGGGAAAAGCGGAGTAGTAAAGTTTACTACGACAAATATAGTACAGCTATCGTACTACGCGTAACATTGCAAAAAAGGGAACTATTGATATGAAAAAATTGGTAGAAATAAAGGATGTATCAAAGATATACAATCCCGGAGAAAACGAGGTCAGGGCACTTAACCATGTTAGTCTGACAATAGGAGAAAAAGAGTTTGTGGCTATTATCGGTCAGTCCGGTTCAGGTAAGTCCACGCTTATGAATATGCTGGGATGCCTTGATACTCCTACAAGCGGTAAATACTTCCTACACGGACAAGACGTATCCCATATGACGGATGATGAACAGTCCGATATCAGAAACAGAGAGATTGGATTCATCTTCCAGGGATTTAATCTGATACAGTCTCTTACAGCTCTTGAGAATGTAGAGCTTCCGCTTATTTACAGAGGTGTGGGTAAGAAGGAAAGAGAGAGACTTGCCAACGCGGCACTTAACAGTGTTGGACTTGAGAAAAGAAAAACTCACAGGCCCAACGAGATGTCAGGTGGTCAGCAGCAGAGAGTTGCCATAGCAAGAGCTATTGCCCAGGCACCGCCTATACTGCTTGCGGACGAGCCTACAGGTAACCTTGATTCTGCATCAAGTAAAGAAATCATAAAGATAATCAAGAGATTATATTCCGAGGGCAGAACAGTTATCATAATCACCCATGACCCGGGTATTGCCAAACAGGCAAAACGAATTATTACAATCTCTGACGGTAAGATACAGAGTGACATTATAAATCCGGATTACAAAGAAGATTAAGGGAGTTGAAAAAAATGGCAGATAACAAAGATTTACAGAAAGATGTGGAGTTAAAAGAAAAGGATGAAAAAGTAACTCCCGCTGCAGAAGACAAAAACGAGATCAAAGAGACAACAGGAAGCACTGTTGAGATCTATGATGAAGACGATGATGATGAAGTAGAAGTATATAAGAAGCCCAAGAAAAAAATCAAGAAAAAATGGATAGTACTCGGCATAGTAGCGCTTCTTATAATTTTCTTTATCGTAAGAGGTTTCTTTGCTGCAAAGAATGCAGTGCTTCCTGTAGAAACCGTAGACGTATCAAAGGGAACAATAGAGAATATTCTCTCTGTTTCCGGAACAGTTGAAAGTGCTGATTCAAAGAGCTATTTCGCTGATGTTGTAGCACCTGTTGACCAGGTTAATGTTAAAGTCGGCGATAAGGTTTCAAGCGGTGATGTGCTTTTTACCTATGATGAAGCACAGCTCGATATTGCAGAGAAGACAGCTCAGCTTGATATCAAGCAGGCAAAGGGTTCCTACAGTGCTCTTTATTCAGGAGCAGGTGCTGCAGACAGAGAGTATGCTAAGGGAATGAATGCTCAGCAGATCAATGAGAGACTTGATGCCATCACAGCAGAGATGGATGCCATCGATAATAAGATCCAGGAAAAGCAAAACAGAATGAGTCAGACACTCACTGATCTTAACAAGACAATGCTTGATGTAAACCAGAACGGTATCGCTGACGGAACAGCAGAGGCTGTGCTCGATGGAAATGACGAGTATATCACAAGAAGAGAGAATGATAATAACGACAGTGATGTCTCAGAGAGCAATAAGCAGATGTCTCTTGCACTTCAGGAATCAATTCTCGAGGTTCAGGATGCTCTAAAGAATGATCCTGAGATTCAGGCATGGCAGAGAGATAAGACAGCTCTTGCAGAGGAACAGGCTCATCTTACAAGCGCCAAGGCCGCTCAGGTTAACGGCGGACAGGCTACTGCACAGAAGGCTTCCATGGAATCCGTACAGATTAACAAGGAAGATCAGATTGCTAAGATTGAGAACGCCAAGGGCGGGATCAAGGCTGAGTTCAACGGCGTTGTTACTGAACTGGATGTAGTTGAGGGTGCAACACTTGCAGCAGGAACCAAGACCATCACTCTTGCTAATCTTGATGATGTTCAGGTTAATGTACAGATTTCTAAGTCAGACCTTCCAAAGATCGCTGTTGGACAGAAGGTTGATATTAAGATAAACGGCAAGGATTATACAGGAGAGATCACAAAGATTTCAGGTTCTGCAGCTAAGAATGCCAATGGCGTAGCTGTAGTAGATACAACAATTAAGGTTACTAATCCTGACAGTGATATCATTCTCGGAGTAGAGGCAAGCAACAAGATTCACGCTGAGAAGGCTGAAAATACTATAGTTCTTCCTTACGAGTATGTGTCTACAGATGCTGATGGTGACTTTGTATATGTACTTGAGGATGGCAAGGCTGTAAGAAAGCCTGTAACGATCGGTATTTCAACAAGTACGGAAGCTCAGATCACAGAGGGACTTTCAGAGAATGATAAGGTAATCACTTCAAATCTTGAATTACTTACTGACGGAATGCCGGTAGTAGCTATGGAAGTACAATAATGGGAACAGTCAAAGAATATTTTAAAAGTGCAATTAACCAAATGAAGCACAATGGTTACCGTACCTTTATGACAATGCTTGGAATAGTAATCGGTATTGCTGCAGTTATCGCAGTAGTATCACTTGGTAACGGAATGACCGAATTCGTTAAGAGCGAGATCAACAATCTTACCGGTAATTATGGATTGTTAATGATAGACAGTACCAAGACTACTGAACTCCTTACGCCGGATGACATGCGTTTGCTTGAAGAGACCATACCTGATCTGAATGGTGTATCTCCAAACTTTGATGTTACGGGTAAGGTCAAGGGTCCCAGAGGAACATATATGGCTGATATAAACGCAGGATCAGAGGCCTTTCAAATGGCAGTAGCCGACCCTGTTGTAAGAGGTCAGTATTTCTCCAGGCAGCAGGTTGATTCCGGACAGAGAGTATGTGTGATGCTGAGAGAAAATGCTGTCAGACTCTTTGGTACAGAGGATTGTATCGGTCAGGAAATCGAAGTAACGGTTGGCGGAATGACTGCTTCATACACTGTTGTCGGACTTAGGGATAATATTGACAGCCAAATGTACAACATGGTTGTTTCTGAAATGGATTATTTTGCTGTTCTTGAGGTCCCTTATACAGCATTTGCCAATGACTTTGGATATGACATAGATAAGCTTTATACGATCGTTGTTTTTGCGAATCAGGATGTTTTGCAGAAAAAGGTTGATGAGGCTCAGCAGGTGCTGACTAATGCTCATGGGCTTAGGGGCACAGATGCCATTACTGCGTTCAGTATGGCAGATGTTTCAGAGGAGCTTGATACAATACTTGGAGCAGCATCAAAGTTTTTGATACTGGTCGCTGTAATATCACTCGTAGTAGGTGGTATCGGTATCATGAATATTATGCTTGTATCCGTCACAGAGAGAACAAGAGAAATTGGAATAAGAAAATCTATAGGTGCAAGAACGAGTGCTATTATGGCGCAGTTCCTGTCTGAATCAGCTCTTTTGACACTGACAGGTGGAATTATCGGAATAATACTTGGACTTGGCTTATCAGCTTTAATCTGTTCCCTGCTTGGTTTTAAACTTATAGTAACCTTTGGGACAGTTGTAGGTGCGGCTTTCTTTTCTGTCGCGATAGGTCTTTTCTTTGGGCTGTATCCTGCAAGGAAGGCTGCCAAGATGAAGCCTATAGATGCATTGAGGTTATAAAGAATGGGTGCAGTTGGAGAATATATAAAGAGCGCTATAGCTAGTATAAAGAACAACAAGGGAAGATCTTTTCTTACCATGCTGGGAATAATCATTGGAATATGGGCTGTTCTGACTGTCCTTGTAATCGGAGACGGACTTAGAGCAGAAGCCGGTGGGCAGATGGAATCTCTTGATGTTGTGACCATAAACGCATCTCTGGATGTCACCAAAACCGACAAGTATTTTACTCCGGATTATATGAGGACCATAGAGCAGGATATGAGCTGTATCTATGGAATCACTCCTTCTATATCATGGTGGGGGACTGCTACCGGCAAGAAAAGGGCTTATGACATTTACTTTTCTGCAGGAAGCGAGGTCCTTGCAAAAAAGGGAGACAATAAGATCTTATACGGAAGATATTTTACAGAAGATGACGTTGATGATTCCAATTATGTGTGTGTAATATCGCAGACTGCAGCCAGATATCTTTTTGGATATGAAAATGCCGTTGGAGAGACAGTAGATGTTTCAGACGCTGATATGACCGTGGAATTTACCGTGGTTGGTATCAGAGAAGATACATCAAGGGATAAGGATTATGCAAAGAATGATAGTCCTGCGCTGCTGGGAGATGTACCATATACAGCTGTTGCAAGGGCATATAATAAAGACGTAAATGCCTTGTTTACTGAAGTTACCGCATATCTTCACAAGGATAACAAAGAAGAGGCTAACTCCAAACTTAGAAGCGTTATAGAGAATGTGCTTGATATAAGAGGCGATGGCGCCGTTAAAATTAAATCATCCAGTGGAATGGATGCAACAGCAGATACTATTCTTAATGTGGTGACGGTGGTAGTAACGCTTATTGCTTCTATTTCACTCCTTGTAGGCGGAATCGGTGTTATGAATATTATGACAGTATCAGTTACTGAGAGAACCAGAGAGATTGGTATCAGAAAGTCACTGGGAGCAAGAACCGGCTCTATACTTACGCAGTTCCTCGCTGAGGCTTCCATACTTACTTTTCTTGGGGGCATCATAGGTATAATACTCGGACTTTCAACAGCAAAGATTGCCTGTTCATTAGTGGGCTTCTCCTTTATTGTTAATCCGGTAAGCATGATCGTGGTTGTAGCCATATCAACGGGAATAGGATTGTTTTTTGGAATCTATCCCGCAAGGCGCGCAGCCAAACTTGATCCCATTGAGGCTCTCAGGTCAGAATAAGTTGTATCGGCAACTGCGCAATAGCGCTTTGCCTTTACATATATTAGTTTTCCTTCCAAATAATTGTTTCAAATACATGTGTACACAGGGACTACCCGGCTTTGGGTAGTCCCTGTGTCATTTGTAGAAAAAAATAAAACTTCACACACCGCTCCGGACCATGGCTGCTTTCTTTTTGCTGCTTCATCTCAAACCATTATATTTGAGCCGGGGATTGGATAAACATGTGCTGCGCTTCATAAACTCACAGATGCACCTAAGAATTTTTAGGCTATTCATGCAGATGATTTTTATAACCTCGTTTGTTTTTCTTAAGGTCAAAAGATTACTTTCCTGCATGCGAAGAAAACTGTTTGAAGCAGGGCGCAGTGAAGTACTTACCAGTCATGGTCATTGTCCGCAAAGCGGACTATTACAACAAGTAAAAGCGCGAACACCCGAGCTCATATGAGTTCGAGGTTTCGCGCTTTTATTTGTTATAGGTGCTACGCACCTTATGACCATGACATAAAAATAATAGAGCGCCCTGCGAGTTTTTTCGAGAGCATGCAAATAGGAAAGTAATCTGACCTTTAGAAAAACAAGAGGGTATAACGAAGCTGCATGAATAGCTACAAATTCTAGGGTGCATCTGCTTAGACAACTTCGCGCAGCACATATCCAATCCTCGGCTCAAATATAATTTCGATGAAATGCAGCAAAAAGAAAGCAGCCATGGTCCGGAGCGGTGTGTGAAGTTTTAACATTGTTTGTTAACAAAGTCGTATCAACACACAATTTATGGTATACTATGGTAGATAAATTATGATATTTTGGGGTGAATCGTGAGAGAAATAGTAGACAGACTACTTCAGGGAAAATTTGAATATGAAGAAAAGAGCCTTGATTTCTCGACTCCTCGTATAGAACTTTCAATGAGTCCGGGTGAAGTCACCGAGGGCTCTTTTACAATCTTTGGACCTGAAAACATGCTTGTGGAGGGCGTTGTCAGCGCTACTGACATCAGGATGGAAGTTCTTACGAAAGAATTTTCCGGCTCACCTTATGAAGTTTCTTATAAATTCAGCGCTGTTGGGCTTAGTAGCGGAGATGTCCTTCAGGGCGATTTTCGTATTGTTTCAAATCAGGGAGAGTATGTCCTTCCTTTCGTGGTCACAGTAAGACACGACCAGATAGTTTCAAGCCTTGGTGATATTAAGAATTTCTTTCATTTTGCAAATCTTGCAAAAACGGATTGGGAAGAAGCGGTTAATCTCTTTTATTCCGATGACTTTTCTGAAGTCATAAAAGGAAATGAGGATCAGTATGAGAGCCTTTACAGGGGGCTGTCGGCAGTTCCCGGAAATGAACAGAATGTTGAGGAATTTCTTATTGCCATCAACAAGAAACAGCCCATGGCTTTTCTTCTTGATCAGAAAGAAATTGTTATTGATTTTACCGGTGTTTTTCATGATAACAGCATTCTCATAACCAGAAACGGATGGGGTTACAGTAGGCTTTTTGTAAGGCCCGAGTGCGAGTTTGTAATGCTGGATAAATATGAGATCACAGAAGATGATTTCACCGGAAGTACGAGTCACGTCAAGGTTAGACTTCGCACGGACAGGCTTCACGAGGGTAATAACTTTGGCAAGATTGTTTTTTACAATGCATTTACCCGTATGGAGATTCCCGTTACCGTATCGGTTAATGTGACAGGTAAGCATCCTACAGCTGACTATCAGGAGAAGAAAAAATTGGTAGTACAGCTTATTAAGGTATATGAGAATTTCAGATGTAAAAAGATATCCTCCAAGGCGTGGATCTCTGAAACGGGAAAAGTGATTGCCCGGATGAATGCTGTGGATGAGAGGGATCTTTCTTTCAGGTTATATACTGCGCAGTATTACATAACAGCAGGCAGAGTTAATGAAGGGAAGTGGATCCTTGATCAACTTGCAAGGGAGGTCGAGGAAGCTCCCGGAGATGAACTTTACAGCTATTATCTGTATCTGTCTTCTTTGTGCAGCAAAGAGGATAGCTACATCAATGACATATCCGACAGACTTGAAGGTATATACAGAAGAAACAAAGATAATTGGCGTATTGCGTGGCTTCTTCAGTATGTCGCAGAAGACAGTGCAATGAGCGATTCCAGAAAATGGGTGATGCTTGGAGAGCAGTTTTCGTATGGCTGTACCAGCCCTGTACTGTATCTCGAAGCTATGAATCTTCTCAACGAGTCTCCTTCCATACTTACGAGACTTGAAGATCATGAGCTCAGTATCCTTGAGTACGGTGCCAAGAAACAGATGATCAGTCTTAATCTTATAGATCAGATAGTGTATCTGTCTGCCAGAGTCAGAAATTATGACAAGAGGCTCTTTAGGATACTTAAAGCCTGCTACGAGATTAAAAAGGGCGATGACGTGCTTGAGGCTATCGTGACTCTTTTGATAAAGGGTGGTGAAACAGGCAAGTTCTCTTTTGAATGGTACCAAAAAGGTGTTGAGAGAGAACTTCGTATCACAAGGCTTTATGAGTACTATATGATGTCCATCTACACAGATGAGAACGGACTGCTTCCTTGTGATATCAACAAGATGGTGCTGATGTATTTTTCATATCAAAGCGACCTTGAATCAGATAAGAATGCGATACTTTACAGATACATCCATGAGAGAAGAGAGGAGTATCCTGAGCTCTACGATGCCTACGTTCCTCAGATAGAGAAGTTCCTCATGTCGCAGCTTGATAAGGGCAGGATCAGTAAGGATCTTGGTTATCTTTACAAGAATCTGATAACCAAGCAGATGGTGGATGCTGCCAATGCTTCCAAGGTTCTGACAGCTCTTTATACTTGTGAGATAACTACTGAGGATCCCAAGATATGCGGGGTTCTGGTTGTATATGACAAGTGCGAAAGAGAAATGAGATATCCGGTTTCAAACGGTCATGCTTATGTTCCTTTATACGGAAGTGATTATACGGTTCTTTTGCTTGATCATGATGACAACAGATATGCCAAGAGCATTAATTATACCAATGTTAAGATGATGCTTCCGGGCAAGATTGCAGGATACGCAATTCCTTATATTCAGAAGGGCAAAGAGAACCTGGATCTTTTCCTGTGTGATCTTGGTAAGAACGCATATACCATTGATATGGACAATGTTGGTAGATACAGGGATCTTGCCGAGTCTGAGCTTGTCAGAAAATCCTGCAGAAATGAGATCAGAAATAATCTCATAAGATTCTATTATGAGAATGATTTTACAAGGCAGCTCACGGAGTATCTTGTAAATATCAATCCGGAAGATATGTCTTCCAAGGAGAGAAATGAGCTTATTGAGCTCATGGTCATGGCAGGACTTTATGAGAGAGCGCTTGATTGGGTGCTTGTGTATGGCTGTTACGGCCTTGATGCCAAGATAATTCTTCGTATGTGCGGAAGGCTCCTTGACAGAGATCTATATCCTACGGATGAAGACGCGGTTGAGATTGCGCATTATTCCTTTGTGAATGGCAAATACGATGAACAGCTTCTGACTTTCCTTGTGAGATATTTTACGGGAACACTCAAGGAAATGAGGGATATCTGGAAAGCTGCAGAAGCATTCGGGATAGATACATATACTCTCTGCGAGAAGATGATCGTTCAGATGCTCTATTGTGGTTCCTATATCGGGGAGCGCACCGAGATATACAGATCTTACGTGCAAAACGGTGCAAACTCTGAAGTTGAGATGGCTTTCCTTGCACAGAATGCCTATGACAGCTTTGTCCATGGTAATGTCACTGACAGATATATTTTTGATCGTATAGAACTTTTGGCATCTCAGAATGCACCTCTTCAGGATATATGCAGGTTGGCGTATCTTAGATACTATGCTGCGGAAAAGAGCTCTGAAGAAAGCGTCAATCCTGAGATTGCGGAGATGTTTATTAAAGATCTTTCTTCCAAAGGTATATATTTTCCTTTTTATCAGGAGTACGCGGATATCGTTCCGGATCTGTCTTCTTTTGCAGATAAGACGATGCTTGAATACAGGACCGTTCCGGGAACCAAGTGCACTGTTCATTACAGGCTTGCGGCTTTTGAGGATGAAGAATATAGGGAGCTTCCGATGCAGGAGATGTACGACGGCATATATGTAACTGCCTTTGTACTATTCTTTGGCGAGCAGCTTCAGTATTACATCACGGAAGAAAAGCAGGATGGGGAGGATGCTCTTACAGAGAGCGGAACCATCCAAAAGAGTGATATAGTCAAGAATCAGACCGGCTCCAGCAGATATAATCTCATAAATGACATTATGATCGGTGAGACTTTGCAGGATTACGATACGGTTGATAAATTGCTTGCCGAGTATCACAGAAAAAATTATTTATGCAATAAATTATTTGGTCCGCTTCCTGGCGAGACCGTAGAAGGATAAAGAATAAGGGATAAAAAGATGCTTTTTGGAAATTCCAATGAAAAGCGCTTTGTGCTTGGCTATGACTTGGGCGAGAAGGTCTCACAGATAAGTTTTCTGGCTTCTGATGCAGACATGCCCGAGACTTTGTCGGTACTGGCGGGATCAGAACTTTATAATATTCCTACCGTCCTATGCAAAAGAAATGATGTTAACCAGTGGTTTTACGGAAAAGAGGCTGTGCGTCACATTGAGGATGGAGACGGGATTCCGGTGTATTCTCTTGTGAGTGCCGCAAGGGAGGGTAAGCCCGTGGTCGTGGGTAATGCCGAGTATGACCCGATAGCTCTTTTGACTTTGTTTGTAAAAAGAAGCTTATCACTCCTGTCCATGGAATTATCTCTCGATAATGTGGACGCTATCATGTTCACAACAAGGTCTCTGGATAACAGGATGATACAGGTGCTAAACGCCGTCACATCAGCTCTGGAGCTTAAGACCAATAATATCTACTATCAGAGCCATGAAGAGAGCTTTTATAACTATATGCTCTACCAGCCGGATGATCTTATGTATCACAGTGTTCTTGCCTGTGATTACGATCTCGACGAGTTGCATGTTTATGAGATGACGATTAATCAGAATACCACGCCGCTTGTTGCAACCATTGATGTTAAGGCTTTTGACGACCTTAAGATAGGTGAGGCGGGGTTCCCGAAGGAAGTGACTGCATATCACAAACTTTGCGAGAAACTGGATGATGAGTTTCTTACAGTTATGCAGAAGGTTTGCAGCGAGAAGATTATTTCTACGGTATTTCTTTTGGGAGATGGATTCAGAGAGAAATGGCCCAAGAGATCTCTTGAGTTTTTGTGCCGCACAAGGCGTGTGTTCCAGGGTAACAACATGTTCAGCAAGGGCGCCAGCATCGCGGCGAGAGAGAGGATCAATCCCGGAGAGAAGGCAAATAAGATAGTATTCCTGGGAGAGGATAAGCTTAAGTCCAATCTTGGAATGCATCTTTTGAAATGCGGAACAGAAGTGTATTGTGCACTTCTTGACGCGGGTATCAACTGGTATGAAGCTCAGACCGGAATGGATATCATAATGGATCAGAGCGGTATTCTCAATATCGAGGTCACACCGCTTACAGGTAAGAAACCCAGAATGGTTCAGCTCTATCTGGATGGACTTGAAAACAGGCCTGTGGGTACGACAAGGCTTAGGTTATCAGTTAGCATGGGCTCTGTAAATGAAGTGAACATCAAGGTTCAGGACATGGGGTTTGGAGAGATATATCCTGCAACAGGCAAAGTCTGGGAGCAGGCCATAGAATTGTAATTGTAGGAAGCGGAAGGAAAGAAGCGGATGAACAAGCCGATTTTGTGCATTGGAACATATGCAGACAATCCATATCATATAGAGAAAATAGGCAGAAATGTCTTTTGCGTGGAAGAACTGTGCTACTGCCTTGTTCACAATGCTTTTTTGATCGATGAAGAGTGTTTTGTTCAGGATCTTTTTGAGTGGATAGAAAAAGAGTGTTCTCTGGTCAAGCTTGCTGACGAGCTTAGGAGCATGGCGGCAAAGAGATGTTCTCTTGCGGCTCTTGTCGGAACACTTCTTGATTATGTCGGATACAACACTCGCAAAGAGATTGATAAAACCGAGGAGATACTTCGCGAGAACGCAGGCATGGATATATACAGAAAGAAGCTTGCCCGCGCAGATTTTCTTATGAAGAGCGGACGTTACAATATGGCTTTTCGCGAGTATGAGTTTCTTCTTGCCAATATGCCTGAGATGGACCGCAATATGAGAGCCGGTATCGAACACAACGAAGGTGTGATGTATGCGAGATTGTTTTTGTTTGATAAGGCAAAAGACATGTTTATAAAGGCATACGAGGATGGCGGCAACAGGGAGTCTTATATACAATACCTTATGGCTGTCAGGATGGAACTTTCCGACAAGGATTATGTTTCATATATTGCCGAGAATCAGGACGCCTATGAGGCTTCTCTTGAAATAGAAAAGCGCCTTAACGCTGCTGAAGAGCTATACGGCGCAAGTGGAGACAATATTACCATGAGAGCTCTTTCCGTTTATAAGGCGGAGGGCAATATGCATGAATACTATGCGCAGGTGGGAGAGATGACTGAGAAGCTCAAGGCAGACTACAGAGGCCTGGTAAAAGAAACAGCTGCTGTGATAAGGTGATCGGCACTTTATATTATAAATATTTAGGGCTTTATATATGAGGGGATAAAAGATGGGACTTTGGAACAATCTTTTTGGCAGTAAAAGAGACGAGGAGTGGGAGACACAAGCTGAGCTTGAGAACTGGAACGACATCGTCTATACGAGAAAAGAAGTGGATATGGATGATCCCGTTCAGCGAAGAGAGTATATAGGAAGCTGCCTTCAGCAGATGGAGGAGGCATCCAGAGAGCTTGATGCGCTTGAGTTTGAGTACAATGATGTTACGAGTCACCTTAGGGATATAGAAGAGATTGATGCACTTCCTCCGGAGCAAAGGGCTGAGATCAATGATTGTGCTCAGAAGATCATGGATTCTTTGAAACAGCAGGATAAATTTGACCGAAGAAAGAATCGCATGACGGACGATGAATTTGAGCATATGGAGATGCTCAAGGAACAGGCCAAGGAAGGTGCGGAAAAACTTCTTGAAGCCGAGAGCTTCCAGAAGAAGATCAGAAACGATCTAAAGAGACTGGACAGCGAGCATGAGGCTTATCTTTACAGGGAAGAAGAGATTGAGAATACAATAGAAAATTCCAAGAAACTTATTTCTGTTATTGCAGTGTGCCTTGTTGCCATCATTATCTTTTTGATGATACTTCAGTTTGCATTTAAGCTTAATGTGGTCTATGGCTATATGATCGCGATTCTTTTAAGTGCTGTGTCCGTAACTTCTTTATATATGAAGAGTACCGGCGCACTTGTTGAGCAAAAGAGTGTAAGGAAGTCTATTTCGCGGCTTATAATGCTGCAGAACCAGGTTAAGATACGATATGTAAATAATACCAATCTTATAGATTATCTCTGCCTTAAGTACAGAGTCATGAACTCAGGCGAACTTAGTGATATGTACAACAGATATCTTAAGGAGAGAAAAGAGAGGGAGAAGATCGAGGATGCAAGAAGAAATCTGGATTCAAACCAGAAGGATCTTGTTTATATGCTAAGGCACTATAGGGTGAGGGATCCTGAGATCTGGATTCATCAACCCCAGGCACTTCTTGATCACAACGAGGAGGTCGAGATAAGGCATAGCCTCAATGTACAGAGACAATCCCTCAGAAAAAGGATGGAGTATAACAGAGATATTGTTGCAGGTAACGCCAAGAGCGAGATTGAGGAGATGGCACGTCAGTATCCCGAGTATGCACAGGAAATTTTGGACATGGTATCCCGCTATGAGGATAAATACCCGGGCGCATAAGCAAATATAGAATGTATACTTTGTGAAAAATACAGCGAATTAAAAAATCTATACTTATGATTGCCTCAGACAACGGATGATGATAAAATGTTCGGTGTTTGAGGTAATTTTTTATATTTGTTTTATTTTTTTTGAGGTAAGCCATGAGTTACGAAGGTAGGACTGAGAATTACAAACACCTTGGCGAAGAATGCGGCGTTTTTGGTATGTATGATTTTGACGGCGGCGACGTTTCCAGATCTATATACTACGGACTTGTTTCTTTGCAGCACAGAGGGCAGGAGAGCTGCGGAATAGCTGTCAGCGATACGAAGGGACCAAAGGGGAAGGTCATAAGCCACAAGGACATGGGACTTGTGAATGAGGCTTTTTCACCGGATATACTGGATACCCTAAAGGGCGATATCGGTGTCGGCCATGTCAGATATTCTACAGCAGGCAGCAGCACGCGCGAAAATGCGCAGCCGCTTGTTCTTAACTATGTTAAAGGTACCTTGGCGCTTGCGCACAACGGTAATCTTATCAATGCACCAGAGCTACGTCACGAGCTGTCATATACCGGTGCTATTTTTCAAACAACTATTGATTCAGAAGTAATTGCATATCATATCGCAAGGGAGAGACTTGCAACCAAGTCCGTAGAGGAAGCGGTAGCAAAGGCAATGCTCAAGATTAAGGGCGCCTACAGTCTTGTTGTCATGTCACCAAGAAAGCTTATAGGAGCAAGAGATCCGTACGGCTTCAAGCCTCTTGTTATAGGTAAAAGAGAGAACTGCTATGTTCTTGCTTCCGAGACATGTGCCCTTGATACGATAGGAGCCAAATTTGTAAGAGATGTTGAACCCGGTGAGATAGTTACAATTTCTCCTGAATTTGGAATCAGATCGGATAAATCGATGTGCATCCCGCCTGATAAGCATGCAAGATGCATATTTGAATATATTTATTTTGCAAGACCGGACAGTCATATAGACGGTATAAGCGTATATGATGCCCGAATAGCAGCAGGAAGATTCCTTGCAATGGACTCACCTGTTGACGCGGACATGGTTGTAGGTGTGCCGGAGTCGGGAAATGTAGCTGCTCTTGGATATGCACTTCAGTCAGGCATTCCATACGGTCAAGCCTTTGTAAAGAATTCATATATAGGCCGAACATTTATTAAACCCAAGCAAAAGAACAGAGAATCAAGTGTGCAGGTTAAATTAAATGCACTTGAAAGCGCAGTTGCAGGTAAGAAGATCATCATGATCGACGATTCAATTGTAAGAGGAACAACCTCTGACAGGATCGTGAGGATGCTCAGAGAGGCAGGCGCCAAGGAAGTTCACATGAGAGTATCTTCACCTCCGTTCCTGTGGCCGTGCTATTTTGGAACCGATGTTCCTGCAAGAGAACAGCTTATTGCGTATAATAGGAACGTAGATGATATCTGTAAGATAATCGGAGCGGATTCCCTCGCTTATCTTGGAGTGGACAGACTTGAAGAGATGATAGGAGGTAAGCTGAGCATCTGTAAGGGATGCTTTACAGGCTCTTATCCTATCGATCCGCCAAGTGAAGATATCCGCGGAGACTATGACAAGTAAACATATATAATTATTTTTTTTGGAGGACAAAATGAGTACAGATCGTTATACCAGCCCCTTATCAGAACGTTATGCCAGCAAGGAGATGCAGTATATCTTTTCACAGGATATGAAGTTCAAGACATGGAGAAAACTGTGGATCGCACTTGCAGAGATTGAGAAGGATCTTGGCCTTAACATTACACAGGAACAGATTGATGAGCTCAAAGCTCACAGCGAAGATATCAACTATGATGTTGCAAGAGCAAGAGAGAAAGAAGTCCGTCATGACGTTATGAGCCATGTATATGCATACGGACAGCAGTGTCCCAAGGCTAAGGGTATCATCCACCTGGGAGCAACAAGCTGCTACGTTGGTGACAACACCGATATCATTATTATGACTGAGGGACTTAAGCTTGTAAGGAAGAAGCTCATCAATGTTATAGCTGAGCTTTCTAAGTTTGCAGACAAGTACAAGGCACAGCCGACCCTCGGATTTACTCATTTTCAGCCTGCACAGCCTACAACAGTAGGTAAAAGAGCAACGCTCTGGCTTCAGGATTTTACGATCGATCTTGAGGATCTTGATTATGTACTTGATAATATGAAGCTTCTTGGTTCAAAGGGAACAACAGGAACACAGGCTTCTTTCCTTGAGCTTTTTGACGGAGATCTTTCCAAGGTTGATAAACTCGATCCCATGCTTGCGGAAAAGCTCGGCTTCAAAGGATGTATGGCGGTTTCAGGTCAGACCTATAGCCGTAAGATCGACATGAAGGTTCTCAATGTTCTTGCAGGAATTGCTTCATCAGCAACCAAGATGGCACAGGACATCAGACTTCTTCAGCACCTCAAAGAGGTAGAGGAACCCTTCGAGAAGAGCCAGATCGGTTCATCAGCTATGGCTTACAAGAGAAATCCCATGAGAAGTGAGCGAATTTGTTCACTTGCAAGATATGTGATAATAGATACGCTGAATCCCGCTATTACAGAGGTTTCTCAGTGGTTTGAGAGAACACTTGATGACTCAGCAAATAAAAGAATTTCAATTCCCGAAGGATTTCTTGCAACGGATGGCATACTTGATTTGTGTATTAATGTAGTGGATGGTTTAGTTGTATATCCTAAGGTTATTGAGAAGCGACTTATGTCTGAGCTTCCTTTCATGGCTACTGAGAACATCATGATGGACGCAGTTAAAGCTGGCGGAGACAGACAGGAGCTCCATGAAAGAATCCGTGAGCTTTCCATGGAAGCCGGCAAGACAGTTAAAGTCGAGGGTAAGGATAACAACCTGCTTGAGCTCATCGCTGAGGACCCCTCTTTCCCTCTTTCCCTCGATGAACTCAAGGCGTCAATGGATCCTGCAAAATATGTTGGATGCAGTGCACATCAGGTTGAGAAATTCCTTAGTGAAGTTGTTAACCCTATTATCGATGCCAACAAGGACGTACTCGGTGTAACAGCGGAGATTAACGTATAAATTTTAATCTTTGGTGTAACATTTCATTCACAAAAAAATAAATTGGTAGTATAATTATGGAATGCGGGGGTAAAAGCCTGACTCTTAATATGAATAGAGTTTTTGTGCTTCTACCCCTCATTTCGTACCAAGGAGTCAAAATGAAGATAAGCGATATTATCAAAGAAAAAGAAGTAACTTTGTCATTCGAGGTTTTTCCTCCCAAGACAGATGATAAATATGATGCGGTTGAGAAGGCTGCTGCAGAGATAGCTGCCCTTAAGCCTGATTTTATGAGTGTTACATACGGAGCCGGCGGCGGAACCAGTAAGAACACTGCCAACATCTCAGCCGATCTTCAGGATAAATACGGAGTAACTGTGCTTTCACATCTAACATGTGTTTCTTCGACCAAGGAAGACGTTAGAAATGTGATATCCACGTATAAGGAGAAGGGCATTGAGAATATCATGGCTCTTAGAGGAGATATCCCCAAGGAGGGCCGTGTCTGCTATGACTACGATCATGCTACACAGCTTATCTACGATATCAAATCTGTAGATGATAGTTTTTGCATAGGCGGCGCCTGCTACCCTGAGGGACATGTGGAATGCGCAAGGCAGTCAGAGGATATTTTACATCTCAAGGAGAAGGTTGAAGCAGGCTGTGATTTCCTTACAACACAGATGTTTTTTGACAACTCAACTCTTTATCAGTTCCTGTATCGCATTAGAGAAAAAGGAATAGAAGTTCCTGTTCTTCCCGGAATAATGCCGATAACTAATGCCAAACAGGTTGCAAGGAGCGTAGCTTTGTCAGGATCAACAATTCCACAGAAGATGAAGATCATGGTGGACAGATTTGCAGATAATCCCGAGAAGATGAAGGAAGCCGGCATAATATATGCTTGCGACCAGATTATAGATCTTATTTCTAACGGAGTAAGCCATATCCATGTTTACTCCATGAACAAACCGGATATTGCAGCCGGTATGATGCGTAACCTTGCATCCATCATCAGATAAAAAGGAAGGGAAAAATATGGATCAGCAGAACAATATAACAGCTGAGGATTTTGCCTATTCTCAGGACGTTATCAAGAAGCTTTCAGACTATTTTGAGGCAAAGGTAGTTGGACAGAACCAGCTCAAGTTTTCACTTATCGCATCCATCATTGCTGATGGACATATTCTTATTGAGTCCGTTCCCGGACTTGCTAAGACAACTGCAGCTAAGGCTATATCCGATGCGGTTGACGGTAAGTTTGCACGTATACAGTGTACACCGGATCTTTTGCCCGGTGATATCATCGGAACACAGATTTATAACCAGGCTACATGTAAGTTTGAGACTATGCTCGGCCCTGTATTTGCTAACTTTGTACTTCTTGATGAGGTAAACCGTTCAAGCGCCAAAACACAGTCTGCCATGCTTGAAGCCATGCAGGAAAAACAGGTTACTATCGGTGGTACGACATATCGTATGCCTGAAGATATTTTCATAGTAATAGCAACACAGAACCCTATTGAGCAGGAGGGAACTTATCCGCTTTCTGAGGCTCAGACTGACAGATTCCTTATAAAAGAGGTTATCACATATCCTACAGCTGCTGAGGAAGTTGAGATTTTGAGCCGTATAGAGACAGGTGCGATTTCCGAGACTACACCTGCTGTCCTTACTATCAAGGATATTGATAAGGTTCAGGATATTGTGGATCAGGTATATGTTGATGAGTCTGTTAAGTGGTATATCTCAAGTATTGTTGTTGCCAGCAGACGTGCTAACCAGATTCCCGGTTTTGAACTTGGCAAATATGTAAGGATCGGTGTAAGCCCCCGTGCTTCCATTTCTTTCCTTAAAATGGCTAAGGCAGCTGCACTTATGCAGGGTAGAACCTATGTAACACCCGATGATGTTAAGCTTGTAAGACATCAGGTTCTCAGACACAGAATCGGTCTTAACTATTCTGCTGTAGCTGATAATATTACTGTTGAAACTGTCATTGACGGAATCGTTAATTCTGTAAAGACTCCGTGATAAAGAAAAACTATGAATATTGATTACGAGTATTTATCGAGGATAAGAAGAGCAGTAGCTCTTTATACCAACAAGAAAACTTCAAATATTCTGGACGGCGATTTCCACTCTATCCATAAAGGAAGAAGTATGGAATTTGACGACCTCAAGGAATATAACATCGGCGATGACGTTCACGACATAGACTGGAAGTCTTCTTCAAGAATGGGAACTACTCTTGTGCGAAGATATGTCACTGACAGGCGCCACAATGTTATGTTTGTCTGTGATTGCGGCCGCAAGATGCTGGGTGATACTCCCAAGGGAGAATCCAAGCGAGAGGTTGCACTCATGACCTTTGGCATGCTTGCTTATATCACAGGTAGGAACGGTGCTGATTTTGCTCTTACATATCCTGGTGAAAGCAATCTGTCCGTTTCCATGTTCAAGTCAGGACCTGAGCACCTTGAGGCACTATTGTACGAATATGAAAAGCATATAGAAAGCGATGGCAAGATATCCCTGGAACAGACTCTTAAGAATGTCATAAGTGCTGTTCACAAGAAGATGATAATCATTGTTATTTCTGATATGGATGGAATCGCAAGTATAGATGGAAATGTAATGAGAGCTGTCACGACGGATCACGATCTTTTGGCTATCGGCATTGAAGACGCCATGTTGACCGGTGGAGCGGCTTTTGATAATGATCTTGGAAGATATGAGAAGAGATTTCTTTCTTTTAACGACAAGCTTCATAAGCTGGAGCTTGAAGAGAGAGAAATGGTTAACAATATCATTGCCGATAACACCAAGCATAGCAAGGTATCACTGGTAAGTGTTTCAGCACAGAGTGAGATTATAGATTCTGCGATAGTTTTGTTTGAAAGGTACAGACATGGAAACTACGGTTACATTAAGACCACCATTTGAATATAGCTGGTGGGTGTTTGCAATAGGCATAGCGCTTGCGGCACTTGCACTTCTTCTTTTGATCTGGGGCCTATACAAGATCTTTTACAAGAAAAAGGCACCTAAGGTAAAAGAACCTATGCCTGAGGGCTACAGAAAGCCTATACCACAGCATCTTTTTATAATAAAAAGAAAATATATTGCCGGTATCAGCAAGCTTAAGAATGATTATGAAAAAGAAAAGATTACAAAGAGAGAGGCGTATCTTAAGCTGTCCCTTATGATAAGAGGTTACGTACACGAAGCAACCGGAATAGATGTTGAGAAATGTACGCTCAATGATGTAAAGGGAATGGGTATCAGACATCTTGATAAGCTTATGGAAGAGTATTACGTTCCTGAGTTTGCTGAAGATAAGAGAGCAGAGGGCAGAGATTTTGCCACTTCCTGTAATACGGCAGTAGGAGTGATCAGAGAATGGAACTGATGTATAAGTGGGTGATTCCGGTAGGCATCGCTGTTATTGTCGCCACTATCGCCATAGTATTTTATATTCATAAAAAGAAGGGAAACGGATTCGTAGATGGAGTTCGCGTTGCCAATACATCTAAGATTCGTTCCTCCAAGCTGTACCAGACGCTTTCCTTGCAATACAAAGTCTTCAGAGTGCTGCTTGTTATGGGACTTATAGGTAGTATGGTTTCTGCGCTTGTTTTGACAGCGAGGCCTTACAAGAATGATGATATTGTAAGCGGAGTCAAAAAGCGTGATATTATGCTGTGTCTGGATGTTTCTTATTCACTCTATGATCTTAATTCCGAGATTACGGATTATCTCAAGGGCGTTGTTCAGGGACTTGAAGGGGACAGAATGGGTATCAGTATTTTTAATACATCCACCATTACTTATGTGCCTCTTACAGATGACTATGATTATGTCCTTCAGAAGCTTGATGAGCTTGGTGAATATTTTGCTCTGCAGAAAGAATATTATGAAGAGTATTATCTGAAATACGGATATTACGGCACTATACCTGATGATAAAGAGGCAAGATATGAAGAGATTATGGAAAAGCTTGAGTATTATGATGCGGGAACAACCTATAACAGTTTCCTTAAGGGTTCATCTCTTATAGGAGAGGGTCTTGGCTCTGCATTGTTCTCTTTTCCCTATATTGAAGATCCTGACAGAACCCGAGTTATCATAATGTGTACCGACAATGAGCTCAATGATTACATGCCTCAGATCATGGAACTTGATGAGGCGGCTCAATCCTGTAAGAGCCATAAGGTGACACTGTTTGGAATATATCCAAGTGAAGATAAGTTTTATCTTCCGGAAGAATACGACTATGAAGAGTGTTCATCGGAGTTTAAAAAGGCGGTGGAGATGACCGGAGGAAAATTCTATGTCAGGACCAAGGATCAGCCTGTCTCTGAGATTGTAAAAGATATACAGAAACAGGAGGCAATGTTGGTAAAGGTAGTTATGGCAAGACAGCCTCTGGATATGCCCCGTGTACCTACGATTATTTGTTTGATTAGCCTTGCATTTTTTAGCCTGGCTGGATTGGTGTTGCAAAAATGAGTGTACAACCTGTTTTACCCATTGCGGTATTGCTTCTCATAATTACAGCGTGTGCTACTGTTACAATATACGCTGCAGGCAGGAGTCATACTGATAAAAAAGAAAAAACATTTACAATATTAAGGCTTGTCCTGATCTATCTGCTTGCTTTTATAGTGGGACTAAGACCTGTATTAAAGGACGATAAATATCAGTTCTCTGCCAAAAATCTGGATGTGTTGTTTGTAATAGACACTACAATCAGTATGTGGGCGCTGGACTATAACGGTTCATCACCCAGAATTGACGGCGTTATTAAGGATGCCAAGTATATAGCGGATGAACTGATAGGAAGTAATTTTGCACTTGTTACTTTCGATGATCAGGCGCATGTGATTTCACCATATACGCAGGACATTGAATATATCAGATCTTTGATAGATACTCTTTCTCCTCCGGACAGTTCTAATGCCATGGGTAGTGATATGTCTTTGCCATATAAAGATATGGAGGCACTTCTTCTTTCTTCTTCCAAAAAAGAGAACAGAAAGACTATCGTTGTATTTATAAGTGACGGCGAGATTACTAACGGCAATGAGAACACCTCATATAAGGCGCTGAAAGACTATGTGGATGCAGGCATGGTTCTTGGCTACGGAACCAAGAACGGCGGTGAAATGAGAGAAACTCATTATGGTTATATTATGGATCCCACAACAGGACAGAAAGCCCGTTCAATTATCGATGAGAAAAACCTTAAGAGTATAGCCGATGATCTCGGTGTTAGCTATAACAACATGAACGGTGATAAGGCGGCACTTGAAGGATCGATTCAGTATATTAAAGAAACTGCAAAGACCGTTCAGGATGAGATGACAGGAATTGAGAGATACAAGGATATCTATTATATTTTTGCAGCGATGCTTGCGGCCATGATGCTTGTTGAGGCTTGCATGGTAATCAGAAGAGGGAGGTTGTGACAATGAATAATAAAACACCTCTTAAGTATACATTGATGATTGTGTTTTCAATCCCTATATTGATACTTGCAATTTCATTTATTGGCAGATTCTGGGTCAACCATAGCTTTGTAAAAGCATACGATGATGCTCAGTATAAGGTTGATAGCGAGAGCAAGCTTTTGTACCTTAATTTCCCTGAGAGCTTTGTTCCGTATTACAACCTTGGAAATGTCAGTTATGAGAGAAAAGAGTATGAGTCTGCGGTTGGATATTATGAGAAGGCTCTGTCAATGTATCCGGATTCCAAAAGAGAATGTTCGATAAGGATTAATCTTGCTCTTGCATACTGTAATACCATAGACTTTTACGATCTTGATTCACAGGAAAAGATAGATACAGCTCTTTTTGTACTGTATAAGGCGAGAGATGTACTGCTTGAGAATGGTTGGGCTGTAGATGAAGGCGATGATTACAGGGATAAGGATGCTCAGCAGCTCAAAGAAGATATTGATAAGATGATAGAACGCCTGAAGAATCCCGATCAGCAAGAGTCTCAGGATAACGATCAGAACGATAATAACAATCAGGATAACAGCGGCGGCGGTAGCAGCGGTGGAAGCAAGGAAAACAAGCAAAAAGACAAGCTTCAGGACAACAAAGATAACGCCATGAAAGAGCGCCGTGAGGAACAACGCGAATATCAGAACAACCAGAATGAAAAGCAACAGGATCAGAACAACGGATCTAATGATGGTAATGACCAGAACAACAGCGGCTCCGATAATGGAGATGATGAGAACAACGGTGGTTCCGATAATGGAGACGATGAGAACAACGGTGGCTCAGATAACGGAGAAGATCAGAATAACGGCGGCTCAGATAATGGACAAGACCAGAATAACGGTGGTTCCGGCAATGGAAGCAATACAAATCCCGGTCCCGGAGGACAGGGAGAGTCAGAGGGAAGCATTAGTATAAAGCGTTGGTGATGCCTTCGGATTGAAGATGTAATACCCTTTATGGCAAAAAAATCGCAAAAAATAGCGGAAAAATATGATTTTTTGATGAAAAAGTGAGCATTTAGGCACAAGATGATGTATAATATGATATGAAAGTACGGATATTTTGTATTTTTGTCAGATGAATTATATTTGAGTTTAATTTTTGTATTGTTTTTGAAAGGGGAACACATTATGAAAAAAGGCATATCAACATTTTTAAGCGCAACGTTGATGATGCTGCTGGTATTAACGGGAATACTGGCTATACCTGTAAAGGCGTATGCTGCAACCGAGATTACATTTACGGGTAAGGTTGGCGAGAATACCACAGCCGAGAAGTTGTGTCTCTCTACTTCAGGCGGAACAGTAGAGATCAAGATTGATTCACAGACAGATACATCAGAAGCAAAGTTCCTTATGAAGGGTGACAAGATAATCGCTGATTGCTACAGAGGTGATGATGAGTATTGGCATGCCTCCAAGCTAAAGGCTGATAGCAAATCCGAAGATGCTGATGTCGATAAAGACAAGAAGTCTACTGTCGTAGGAAGAATAGCAAAGGGAACTACAAGCTCCAAGATATACCTCAAGGCAAAAGACGGAACAATGGAGATCAAGGTTGACGGCAGCACAGATCTTAGCGGTATCAGATATCTTGTTCTTGATCAGAAGGTAGAGATTGAGTGCGCAAGAGGAAGCGATGCTTACATGCACGCTATTTCTGTAAGACCTGCAGGAAGCGGATCCTCAAGTGCTGATATTGAAGCTAAGGGAACAGAAGTAACCGGTAGAGTTGAGAAGGGCACAACAACTTCAACACTTAAACTTAAGACTTCCGGTGGTACAATGGATTTTATTCTTGATCTGGCAACAGATGCAACAGAGTGTAGAGTTCTTATTCCCGGTCAGAAGATTACCGCATATTACTACAGAGGAAGTGATTCATGGAATCACATATCCAAGATTGTCAACGATTCCAATTCACGAGCTTCAAAGGCAAATTGTGATGCTAATACCAATGTAGTGGTATCCGGACGAGTAACATCTGAGACTACAGAAAATACAATATCATTTGAGACAAGTAGTGGAATCATGGAGATCAAACTTGATTCAGAGACAAATTTCTCAAGATGTCCCGTAGTAGTATATAACACTAAGCTTAAGATTGAGTGTGAGCGTGGAGATGATGGATATTACCACGCCAAGGCAGTAATTCTTCATTGATCTTAATAGTAGGATGCTATAACAAAGAAGCATTGAGAATAGTCTCAATGCTTCTTTTTGTTGGAAAAGAAAGGCTTATAGAAGGAGGAAAAGATGAGTAGAAAGAAAAGAAAAAATGAGGCTAATGGTTTATATTCGATAATTGCGATAATTATTGCAATTTTCACTGTTATTATCGTATTTGTTATCGGCGCATTTGTTATATTCATGTCTAAAACTAAGACTGAAACCGGAAAAGTCGAAGATATCAATGCAGAGCAGGAGACTATTGTATCAACAGGTGAGACTGCTGATACCAATACTTCCAATGAACAGAAAGAAGATGCGGCATCCGATAATAACGGCGATCAAAAGGCAGATGCAACATCAGGCAAGAGCATTCAGGATGAGCTGGCTGAGGTAGAAGCAAAGGCTAAAGAGCATAGCGATAATTGGGATTCTTCCAATGCAGGCCAGCAGGAAATGAATATTTTTGCCGGTGAGTGCTTTAAAATATGGGATGATGAGCTTAATTCTCTTTGGAACAGGCTCACAGAAGAGGTGGATGCATCTACAAAGGATAAGCTCGTAAAGGAGCAGAAGGCATGGATTTCCGAGAAAGAGAAGAATTCTACAGTTGCGGGATTTTATGCAAAAGGCGGCTCAATGCAACCAATGCTTGAGGCTACGGAAGCAGAGGAAATTACTCATGCACGTGTATATACAGTTGCAGGTTATTTGGCAGACGCAAGAGGAGAAAGTTTTTCTGTTCCCGCAGACGTTCAGAAGGAATTTGATAATATGAAAACACTTGATGATGTATTTACAGATCTTCAGGGTGAGTGGATGTTTGACGAAAGCAGGGGAGCTGTTATAGGAGTTCAGAAATCGGCTGAGTGTGATTATGGTGTTCCGGACACTAACTGGACTGTATGGATTACAGGTGGCGATCTCTTAAGTGACCTTGATGTATATGGCTATTGTGGATCTACGGACACTATAGTATTTGAGAAAAGCGGCGGATATTATGAGCTTAAAAAGGCTTTTGATGATGAGAATACAGTTGTTCTCTCATTCACTAATACTCTTGAAGAAATCTGCGAGGATTCTATTTTTGCAGATAGAGTAAAATAAAGAATCAGGGCATAAAAGTTATGTTATGAACAAAAAAAGATCCGCGGTATCCGCGGATCTTTTATTCGTTGTACAAGACAATACCCGTTATACAATCAGTATTTTTCAGGCTCGGGATAATCTACACCAAAAGTCTCGACTGTAACTGTCTTCATTACCTGATTAACTACAGGACGATCATTGTAGTCTGTGTCTGTCTCGGCAATTTTATTTACGATGTCCATTCCTTCTGTAACCTTACCAAATGCTGCGTAGTCACCATCAAGGTGAGGAGCATCCTTGTGCATGATAAAGAACTGAGATCCGGCTGAGTTGGGCATCATAGATCTAGCCATAGAGAGAACGCCCTCAGTATGCTTGAGATCGTTCTTAAAGCCGTTAGATGAGAACTCACCCTTAATACCATATCCCGGGCCGCCCATTCCTGTTCCTTCCGGGTCTCCGCCCTGGAGCATAAATCCGCGGATTACTCTGTGAAAAATAAGTCCGTCATAGAAATTTTTCTGAATAAGTGAAATAAAGTTATTAACGGTGTTGGGGGCAATCTCGGGATAGAGCTCTGCCTTGATAACATCGCCGTTTTCCATTGTGAATGTAACAATAGGATTCTGAGCCAATTTCTTTTCCTCCTGGATAATATTTGGTACAAAATAATTTTCTACCGTATCTTTTTATACCCCGATAGTATAACATTTTGGCATATTCCTATCAATTAAAAACACACCCCTTTATAACTATGATAAAGAGGTGTGCTGTATTTATATAGGCTTATAAAGAAATAACGAGATCAGATATTTACGAACTTCTTGGTACTTGTGTTAAGTCTGTCTGTTACGTCATTATTGGTATCCATTGCAGTACTGATTCCTGTGATCTCATCAACAATATCCTGGGAGTTTCCAGCTGACTGGTTGATTGCTTCAGAGGACTGATGAACGGAATCTGTAATGGAAGAAACCGCATCCGCCATCTCTGCCATGATATTATTAAGCTGTCTTGTCTGATCGGAGATATGATCAAGAACGTCATTGATAAAGGACGCTGTTGATTCATATTTTTCACCTGTATCAACAAAGGAATCATAATCGCTTAGAACGGTTGAGTTGATGAAATCAAGCACGTGCATAGCGTTGTCTGCAAGAGATTTAACAGCTGTGGTAACTTCATTACTGATAACCTGAATGTTTCCTGCTGTCTGCCTTGAGTTCTCAGCAAGGGAGCTGATCTCTTCAGCAACAACCGCAAATCCTTTACCTGCTTCACCTGCCCTTGCAGCCTCAATGGATGCGTTAAGAGCAAGGAGGTTGGTCTGGGATGCAATATCCAGGATGACATTGGTAAGTTCACTGATCTGGGCAACCTTCTCACTATCTTTAACAGACTGCTCGAGAACCTGTGAAAGGGTTTCCATCTTATTACCTGTATTGTCCTTCTTGGTCTGAGCATCGTTCTTGATGTCAACTGCTTCGTTACGGATTTCCTCGGCTTTGGAAACACCTTCGTTTACGCCGGAGTTGATATTCTGTGTGGCATTCTTAACTTCATTGAGTCGTTGATCGATAGTGCCGGCTGTCTCCGATACATTCTGCATACTTGCTGAAAGCTCTTCAAGGGCAGCAGATGTATTTGTGATATTATCACTGGCAAGATGGATCTGCCTTGTCATATTATCAGAAGATTCCGTGAGAACAACAGTACCGTCCTTAACTTCCTTAAGAATACCCTGCAGAGTTTCAATAAAGTGGTTGAAACCGTTCTTTACATTTACAAGCTCTGAGGATGTCTCTGTCTGCAAACGAACTGTAAGATCACCCTTATCGTTGTTGATGTCATCAATTATAGTGTTGATCTCAGCTGCGATCTCATTAACTTTTTTACCAACTTTTCTATAGTTGTAGAAAAGAGATATAGCAATCGCTGCTACATATATGAATGTTACTATATTTACAAAGGCAAGGGCACTGTTACGACTTGCTGATACTCTGGCCTTACTCTGCGCCTGAGCCTTTACTATTTCTTCATCCATTATGGAAAGCTGTTCTTTGAGACTTGCAAGTTCTCCGGCAGCCTCGCCGTATACAACGGAAACGATAGTGTCTACATCACCTGTTTCTCCTGCTGCTATTACGCGTGTATACTCGTCTTTGTATGTTGCAAAAAGACTCTGGATCTGTTTAGCAGCATCGAGACCGACAGTATCTCCGCTATAGCCTGATATTTTTGTGAAGGAGTCTACCATGCCGTTAACGGATTCTTCCATCTCTGTGAGGCAAGTTTTCATTTCGGGAATCTTGGTCTCAATCTGACCAAGGCCTTTAATGGTATCATACATGGCTGCCATAGCAAAACCATCATTATCGATAATGCGCATGTCAACTTCAAATACACGAATGTCATCCATTACACTTTCAATGAGCTCCGATGAATCGGCGGCAGTGGTTGACATGTTGTTCATCTGCCCGATAACTGAGATGATTGTAAGAATAAACAAAAGAAGTAGTGCGACATAACTGATTACGTTCATTCCTGTTACGGTCTTAAAAAATGGGATTTTCTTAACTCTTGCTTTTTCTTCCATATAAGCCTCACTTTCATATTTAATGACACGTTATATAAAAATTATAACGTAATTACGATTCAAAACAATTGGCTTTCCGAAGAATTAAGAGCAATTTTCTATTTATTTTATACTTTGCTGAAAACCCCTTTACAAGGGGATATCCCTATGCTATAATTTCATTCGTTGGTGCGAAATGCACTGTTTATGATACCTAGGGGAATCATACAATGGCTAGTATCACGGTCTCCAAAACCGTTCATGCGGGTTCGAATCCTGCTTCCCCTGTTTATAACTAACAAAACCCCGATGATGAATTCATCGGGGTTTTGCTTTGCACATAATAGTTTTTTGTTCTAAAACTATTCTTTAATTATGTTCCATTATCTTCCTATATAAGAAGCCTTCTTTTGTATAGATGGCGGTTATAGTATTATCATTATAAAAGTCTTTTACGACAGTAAGGGTTCCATCCGGATTGACTGACTCTTTGCCTTCGATTTCTGCAGCAAAGTTGTTTATCGTTATTCTGACACCAATCAAAAATATGGCAGTGAGTGTTACAAGAATCATTCCAACAATAGGCAAAACCTTTTGGGATTTACCGTCTGTGTCTGTTTGAAGTATGCCTCTGAAGACTGAAACAACTATTCCAATAGTAGCTATGATCCACATCACGTTTACAAATGTTGAACAATCGAGATAGACAAATTCCCTTAGTTCATAGCCATCAGGTACGGTGTTTTTCAGGTATGAAATTGCGATTGTAAGCGTCACTAGCGTGAATATAAATGATCCCGCTAAAATCTTTCCTATCTTTTTCATATCTTTTCCCCATAAGAGTGTAAAAATAACTTATTCACAACTATTATACAAAAAATAAGTATCTTTAACAACCGTAGTAACAAATTAATTTGTGAAAAAATTCCAAACTCTTTTTAAATAGTGATGAAACCTGACGATTGTGCTATACTAATTTCTAAATTTATCTATTTCAGAGGTGAATATGGCAAAAGAAATCTGGAAGCCCGGAAATATGCTTTATCCCATACCTGCGGTGATGGTCAGCTGCCAAAAACCGGGAGAGAAACCCAATATAATAACGGTTGCATGGGCGGGAAATATTTGTAGCAGCCCTGCAATGCTCTCCATATCTGTGCGTAAGGAACGCTATTCCTACGACATTATAAAGGAAACGGGAGAATTTGTTGTCAATCTTACAAGTGCAAGCCTTACAAGGGCCGCGGACTGGTGCGGTGTCAGATCCGGTAAGGATTATGATAAATTCAAGGAAATGAAGCTTACTCCCCAGAAATCCAATAAGGTTGAGGCTCCGGGAATTGCTGAGAGCCCTGTCAACATAGAATGCAAGGTTAAATCTGTTGTGGAGCTTGGAAGTCATGACATGTTCATAGCTGAGGTTATGTGCGTTACCGTAGATGACAAATTTATGGATGCTAAGGGACGATTTGACCTTAAGGCTGCAGATCTTGTGGCTTATTCACACGGTGAGTATTTTACCCTGGGCAAAAAACTTGGTAAATTTGGCTACAGCGTTGCCAAGAAGAGAAAGAGATGACGCCTTCTATATATTAAAGAAAAAAGATGTTGACATATAACGTGGCGTTGTGATATATTACTTTAGTATTTGAAAACAAAGCAGAGTATCCACTCTCACCCTGCGGCATTGCCAGTAGGCGTTAATAACTTTTCGATACAGATTATTTTTCTGTGTGTGATTAGGTGGATGCGTTGCGCATTCACCTTTTTTAATTATTTCGGAGGATAAGGCCATTAGCGAGTTATTTATTAACGAACAGATCAGAGCTAAGGAAGTTCGCGTGATTGGAATTGACGGCGAACAGCTCGGTGTTATGTCAATTCAGGATGCCAGAAAGGTTGCTGATGACGAGGGTGTTGATCTTGTTATGATCGCTCCTACCGCTAAGCCACCTGTTTGCAGAGTTGTTGATTACGGCAAGTTCAAGTATGAGCAGCTTCGCAAAGAGAAGGAAGCTAAGAAGAAACAGAAGACAGTAGAGATTAAGGAGATCAGACTTTCTCCCAATATTGATACCAATGACCTCAATACCAAGGTCAATGCAGCCAAGAAGTTCCTTGAGAAAGGTAACAGAGTTAAGATCACACTTCGTTTCCGCGGAAGAGAGATGGCTCACATGGGTGCAAGCGTGCATATCCTTACAGATTTTGCAGAGGCACTTGCTGATGTAGCTGTTATCGAGAAGCAGCCCAAGGTTGAGGGACGTAGTATGACAATGTTCCTTGCAGAGAAGAAGAACTAAGGTTTTTACCATTATTTTGGTTGAACATATCATGTTAATTAAAAACATTTTTAGGAGGATTTAGTTATGCAGCAAAAGATGAAAACAAAGAGAGCTGCTGCCAAGAGATTCAAGGTTACAGGCACAGGCAAGCTCATGAGAAACAAAGCGTATAAGCGCCACATCTTGACAAAGAAGTCCACAAAGAGAAAGAGAAACTTAAGACATGCCGGACTTGTTGACGCAACAAATGTAAAGACAATGAAGAGCATTTTGCCTTACGCGTGAGTAGAGCACTTAGTTAGGTAGTTAAATTTTTAGGAGGATATATAGATGGCAAGAGTTAAAGGCGCATTAAATGCCAAGAAGAAGCACAAAAGAGTTTTAAAGCTTGCAAAAGGTTACAGAGGAGCAAGATCTAAGCAGTATAGAGTAGCTAAGCAGTCAGTTATGAGAGCACTTACTTCAGCATTCGCTGGACGTAAGCAGAAGAAGAGAGACATGAGATCTCTTTGGATCACTCGTATCAATGCAGCTGCAAGAATCAACGGACTTTCATACAGCAACATGATGCATGGTCTTAAGCTTGCAGGTGTAGATATCAACAGAAAGATGCTTGCTGAGCTTGCAGTTAACGATCCTGAGGGATTCAAGACACTTGCTGAGCTTGCTAAGACAAAGATCGCATAATAGATCTTTTGTTGCAAACTTACGTTGTGTATTACAGGCGGTAACGCCAATTGATATATAAGTTTTTTTACGATAGAATATAGGAGTCTCGAATATCGAGGCTCTTATTTTTTTATAATACTTACAAGCGATAGTCATGCTTGCAGTCTTTAGGAGGTATATAAATGGCTGTTTTAAACAATATTGAGCCCAAAGAGGTGTTTCATTTTTTCGAGGAAATATGTAATATTCCGCACGGCTCACAGAATTTGCAGAAGATAAGCGATTATCTTGTTTCTTTTGCCAAGGAAAGAGGAATTGAGGTCAGTGCAGACAATGCGCTTAATGTTATCATGAAAGTTCCGGGGACCTCCGGATATGAGGATAAGGAACCTATTATTTTGCAGGGACATATGGACATGGTTGCGGTAAAAACTGCAGACAGCGATATCAATCTTGCAAATGAAGGACTTAGAGTGAAGACAGACGGAGAGTATGTATGGGCGGATGGAACCAGCCTTGGAGGCGATGACGGTATCGCTGTTGCATACATTCTTGCACTTCTTGATTCCAAGGATATCCCTCATCCGCCGCTTGAGATAGTGATCACGACCGATGAAGAGATAGGTATGTTGGGTGCTGCCGTTCTCGATCTTTCAGATCTTAAGAGTAAGAAGATGATCAACATCGACAATGAGGAAGAGGGCGTATTTATTACAAGCTGTGCCGGAGGCGTGGGATTTGGCGCTGAATTTCCTATTAAGAGGGTAGAAAAGACCGGCGTTAAATGCAGAATATCAGTATCGGGACTTCTTGGAGGACATTCCGGCGAGATGATCGATAAAGGAAGAGGAAATGCTGCGATAATATGTTGCAGAGTCTTAAGAGAACTGCTTGACAGTGCCTCTTTTAACATCGTAAGTATTAACGGAGGCGTCGCCGATAACGCCATTCCGCCTGAGTGCGACAGCTTTATCATTGTAGATGAGAAAGATGTCGACAAGGTGATCGACAGTGTCAAAAAGACCTTTGATGACATTAAGAGTGAGCTTGAGTTAAAAGATCCGGGACTGCTGATATCTTTTACCAAGGAAGGAAAAGAAACTGCGGCTTGCCTGGATGATAAAGCCACCAAGGATTTCCTTAAGATGATCGGCATGATGCCTGACGGAGTGCAGGTTATGAGCGCCGCTATCAAGGGGCTTGTCGAGACATCGCTCAATCTTGGAATGATGTCTACGAAGGAAGATAGGATAGTTACCGTGCAGGCGGTAAGAAGCAGTATAGATTCTGCCAAGGTCACTCTTCTTAAGAAGATTACGGACATTGCGGAGATGTTTGGATGCAAGGTCACAGTTGCGGGAAATTATCCCGGATGGCAGTTCAGACAGAATTCGGAGCTTAGAGACCACATGGTCGAGGTTTATAAAAAGCTCTACGGGAAAGAGCCCAAGATTGAAGCAATTCATGCGGGACTTGAGTGCGGTATCTTAAGTAATAAGATAGAAGGACTTGATTGTATCTCGATCGGCCCCGATATGCAGGATATTCACTCGACAAAAGAAAAATTATCAGTACAGTCAACAGCCAGAGTGTGGGATTATCTCAAGGCGGTTCTTGCCTGAGATTGAGGCTGTTTTCTACAAAATACGCTTATAAATGAATGGGAGAGAAAGTGGATAACATAAGAAGCAGTATAATTGATGAAGTTATACGTCAGTTCAACGAAAAGGGTATGAAGTTTACCATGGATGATATATCTGCGGCGCTTCATATCAGCAAGAAGACTATTTACAAGGAGTTTAAGGACAAGGATGAGCTCTTTATGGAGACCGTGGATTACGGCTTTTCCGCACTTAAGGAAAAAGAGGCTCAGATCATAGCGGACAATTCGCTGGAACTTGTGGAGAAGATCTCAAAGCTTATCGTGTGTCTTCCGGATAAATATCAGAATATAGACTATAGGCTTATCTATCAGCTTAAAGACAAGCATCCCAGGATCTATGAGAAGTTCACAAGCAGGATTGAACGGGATTGGAAGGATACCGAGAAGCTTATAAAAGAGGCTATGGATAATGGACTTATAAGAAAAGTTCCGATGACTATAGTAAAACTTATGCTCGAAGGATCGGTGGAAAAGTTCCTTGGAACAGATGAACTCACAAAGGCACGAATCGATTACGAGGAAGCGCTTGAAGGTATGATCGATATCATGCTAAAGGGCATAGAAACTGAATAATTAATAAAAGAAAGAGTAGCGTCTTGCTACTCTTTCTTTTGTTAGTATGTTTTTATATCACAAATAATTATGCGTTGTGCTCGATAAGGTAATCGTTGAGTGCATCTACGATCTCTTCGCTGTCAATTCCGTGAACGGCACATGCTTCTGCAAGTGATTCCATCTGAGAAGCGGGGCAATAAATACATCCCATTCCGCATTCCATAAGGAACTGTGCTGCAAGAGGGTGCTTAACAATAAGATCGCCTACGATCATATCTGGGGTAACGAGAGCCTCGTTCTCGTTAACGACAGTCTCTTCATTTTTTACTTCTTCGTTAGCCAAAATAGTCTCCTCACTTTCGTTCTCTGTATCATTTCCAAAGAATAAATCTTTTAAGCTCATGTTGAACTCCTTCTTACACAAAAAAGATTGCGCGAAATCATTTTAGCGCACACTAACATTACCTGCAAGTTCTTTTTTTATAGTTCATAATTCTTTTATTTTTGATGTTATAATATGTATTAAATTATCTGAAAAAGGGGAATATATGGGTAAAAAGATATTTATAACCAACGATGACGGTATAGAATCTGACGGTATTGCCAGACTTGCCAAAGTGGCAAAAGAGTTTGGAGAGGTGTGGATCGTGGCTCCGGAGAGTCAAAGGAGCGCGGCTTCTCACAGTATTACATTAAGACATCCGATAGATGTTCATCCGTTCAGTGATTTTCCGGTAGAGGGAGTACATGCTTTTTCGTGTAGCGGAACACCGGGAGATTGCGTGAGAGTGGGAACACTTAATATAATGCCGGAAAAGCCCGATGTTGTGCTGTCGGGGATCAATTTCGGATATAACGTGGCTTCGGACATTCAGTATTCCGCTACGGCGGGAGCGGCTTTTGAAGGGGAGTTCCAAGGATATCTTTCGATAGCTCTTTCGGAAGGGATAACGGGTTGCCATGAGGTTACGGACAGATATCTTAGTGAGATATTGAAAGAGCTGTTTGAAAAGCCTTATGTGCCGGGACAGATATGGAATGTCAATTTCCCACACTGCAGGCTGGATGAATGTAAGGGCATATTAAGAGACAGACTGGTATCCAGAAAGGCGTTTTATGTAGACAGATACAAGGCTGTTGAGGAATTTTCAAACGGAGGCGTCAGCCTTATGGTTGACGGGATCTATTCGCCCGAGCATGAGGATTTGACAGACTTTGGGGCTGTGTTGGATAATTATGTATCAGTGGGTGTGGTGAAAAACTTAAGTTGAGGTTACAATAACAAGATTATATAAACGTTTATTAAGGAGAGACCATGAAAAGAAAAATATTAGTAAGCATTCTGGCTCTGACGATAATGGCGTCAGGATGTTCTTTTGGCCAAAACATCGAAGATAGCAATGGGACCACAGCAACCGTTAGCGGTTCTACAGAAAACGCGGGCGCAGAAAACGGATCCGATCAAAACGCGGATTCGGGAGAAGGCGCTTTGGTAAGTATCGCTCAAGGCCCTACTTTACTTGGAGATTCCGAAGTTAAGTATTACGACGAGAATCTTGTACCGTCTATTCCAAGCTACAGCGTGAAGGAAGACTTTTCAAATATAGTTTTAAACGCTAATCAGGGTTACTTATTCAATCCTGAGCGTCAGAATGATTATAATGATGTAACTGCTAACAGAAAGGCGCTTGTGGATCACAATTTCCTTGTAGTCAAGGATGGCAGCAACGAGTTTTTTGAAATTTACGAGGCTAATCGTTACAGTCAGATCCCCAATTTTATTACGGTTGATTCATTGATGCATACCTATCATCTGTACTTTGCATATCTCATGAAGCAAACCGAGAAAAATCACCTTGCAGGGGAGCTTAAAAAGCTCAGTGCGCAGATGCTGGAGAGTTCTGTAAAGCAGTACGGAGACCTTAAGGGTACGGAGTTTGAAGCGGCGGCTCTTAGGAACGTTGAGTTTTTCTATATAGGAAGTAAGCTCCTTGACGACAGCGTAGCAGCTCCTATAAGCGACAGCTCTTTTGACAGTGTTGTAAATGGCGAGCTTGATAAGATCAATAATGCTTCCGGAATAGAAACATGTGCGATAACCGAGCTTAACGAGGATTATTCTCAGTACAAGCCGAGAGGATATTATGACGGTGATCCCGAACTTGAGAAATATTTCAGAGCAATGATGTGGTACGGAAGAGTCGCTTATGCTTTTGATAACGAGGACATGGTGCGCAGTGCCATCCTTCAGAGCGTTGCGATAAATGATGCCAAGGATACATGGGAAGGCATCTACAGTATTACTTCATTCTTTGCGGGAAGATCTGATGATCCCGGATACAATGAGCTTTCTCAGATAGTGGAAAGCAGTTACGGAAGTGCAGACGTATCTGCCATTGCGGACAATAAAGATGCCTTTGCCAAGGTTATGAGCGCGGTAAAAGAGCTCAATACTCCTTCGATCAATTCGGTTCCGGTTGAAGACGGTGAAGAGAATGTGATTCCTTCATACAGATTCATGGGACAGAGATTTACGATCGATGCAGCCATCATGCAGAGACTGATCTACAGGAATGTTGAAGAGAACAGTGCGGGAGAAACAAGAATGCTTCCCGATACGCTTGATACTGCCGCTGTGCTTGGTTCAGACAAGGCTATGGAGATTCTTGAAAGTCAGGGCGATACCGATTACAAGAACTACACCGAGAATGTGGAAGCTTTAAAGCAGGTGTTTAACAATGATGATGCTTCTATCTGGAATGCAAGTTTGTATTCCGGATGGCTCAATACACTCAGACCTCTTCTTGAAGAGAAGGGTGAAGGCTATCCTTCATATATGCAGAATTCGGAGTGGACCAAGAAAAATCTTGAGACCTATGCAGGATCTTATGCAGAGCTCAAGCACGATACGATCCTCTATGCCAAGGCCGTTATGGCAGAGATGGGAGACGGAGACCAGGAAGTCCTTGATGACAGAGGTTTCGTAGATACTCAGCCTGTTGTTTACAGCAGATTTAAGTTCCTTTCCGAGAAAACCAAGGAGGGACTTGATAAGTACGGAATGCTTGATGAAGGTGCAAAAGAGGATCTTGATAAGCTTTCCGAGATCGCAGGAACTCTTTTGACTATTTCGGAAAAAGAGCTTAAGAATGAGAAGCTTTCCGATGATGAATATGAGTTTATTCGAAGCTACGGCGGATATCTTGAGCACTTCTGGAAAGAAGCGGTTGATGACGGTACAGGTTCTGTTTCGGAAAGTAATCAGGCACCTTGCCCTGTTATCGCGGATATCGCGACCGATCCAAACGGAAGCTTTTTGGAAGTGGGAACCGGTTTTGCCGATGATATGTATGTTGTATTCCCGATTGACGGAGAATTGCACGTTGGAAGAGGAAGTGTTTATTCATTTTATCAGTTTGAACAGTCCGGTGAGAGACTTGCGGATGATGAGTGGAGAGACAGGCTTAGAGGCGGACATATGGATGATAATTGGAACTGGGTTGAAAATTCGGACAAACCCACTCAGCCTGAATGGACTACAAGCTACAGAGTAGATGGAGAATGAAAATACCGGAAAAAAAGCTATCTTTAATTAAAAAACTTAAATGGCTACTGCTATCCTTAGGGATAGTGGTAGCTATTTGTATTGCCGTGATCTCAATCCGCCGAAATCATATCCCGTCATGGGTTAGCTGGAAGGAAAAAGAGATTTCTTTTGACAATGAAAAAGATAAGGCTTATTCCGGCATAGTTGTCGCGTTAAAGAACAAGAAACTGCAGGTTAAAGACAGAAACGGTGATATAGCTTTCAGATCCGAACGCGGTTTTAAGGTTCAGGATGTATTCGTGACGGATATAGACAGAGACGGCGATAAAGAGATGATAGCTCTTTTGTGGAAAAAGGGTAAGTACGGTAAACATAGGCCTTTCTGGGTAAAGAGCGATGAAAAGGACTATTCCCAGCATATCTTTTTGTATGATCTAAGTCCCGACGGAAGTGTGGGACATAAATGGGGCGCATCGGAGATCGGTGTAGATGCCGTGCGTATGAAGCTCATGGAGAAGAATTCTTCAATACTTCTTATTGAGGACAAAGATAAAAAATGCACGCTTTGGACCTGGGAAGGCTGGGGACTAAAGAATATCGAAAATGAAGTCAGCGTGGCGGCATTCGGTGATAACCTTATTCATGAACCTATCTATGAACATGCCAGAGATAACGAAAACGGAAGTTTTGATTTCTTGTACGAACCTTTTATAAAAGAAATCCAAAGCGCCGATATTGCGGCTTTAAACGCCGAGACGGTGCTTGTCGATAAAGAGTCGATGGTCGGAGGATATCCAAGCTTTGGTTCACCCATAGAAGTCGGAATGGCTATTAAAAAAGCAGGCTTTGATGTGGCTGAATGTGCCAACAATCACGTGCTCGACAGGGGAGTGACGGGTATTGATATCACAACGTCTTTTTATAAGGATAATGAGATAACCTGTGTGGGAATCCAGAGCAGTAGCGATACTGAATACAGGCCGTATGAGATCATCAGTCGTAACGGGATAAAGATTGCGCTACTTTCATATACCTACGGAACGAATGCCGGCGATATTTCGAACGATTATCCGAATGTGGTGCATTATCTTCCCAAGGAACATGAAGCCTCAGAACAAGGCGATGAGCCGGCAGAAGATGAAAAGAAGCTGATCGAAGATCTTAAATCTGCGAGAGAAGAAGCCGATTTTGTGATCGTGTTTGTGCACTGGGGAGATGAATATGTAAAAGAGATAATGCCTTCGCAGGAGAGATACGCGCAGCTTTTTGCAAAGGGCGGCGCGGACGTGGTTATAGGTTCACACCCGCATGTTGTGCAGGAGACCAAGATGATGGAAAGACCTGACGGCGGAAATATGCTTGTTTATTATTCTCTTGGAAATTTCAGGGCAGCGCAGGGGCAGAGCGAAGATACCAAGAAGGGAGCCGAAGCATATTTTACCTTAGGATATACTTTTGACGGAGTGGAGATACAAAATTACGAGACCAAAGAAATAAACGCATATTGGAAGTAGACGAATACCGGAAATAAATGCAGATAAAAAAGGCGCCGCGGGATAAAACCTGCGACGCCTTTATAGCGTAATATATTGGCTTAAGCCTGTGCTTTGTCCTTCGCAGCAGCTTCGTCGATTGCCTTGGCGATATCTTCTGCGGCGTCCTTGCTCGGAAGCTGGACTTTGAAGTATTTGACGTTGGTTGTGAGCTCTTCGGCGATCTTCTGGAGATCCTGAGCCTGCTCAACAACAGATTCCATATTTGTATCAAGTTCCATGAGAGAAGCGCTTGTTTCCTGAGTGGAAGCAGCGTTCTCTTCGGAGATGCTTGAAAGAGATTCAACAGAACTTAGGATGTTGGCCTTATCTGTGTTCATCTGCTCAACGAGAGCTGCGATCTGCTTGTTGCCTTCCTCGGTCTCTTTGAGGAGTTGAAGCATCTGATCGAAGGATTCACTCATTTCCTCAAGGGCTGCGGCCTCATTGGTAGTAGCTTCTTTGATGCTCTCTGTGAGTTCCTTGTTTGTGTTGGAATAATCGGTAATTGTCGAGAGCATGTTGGTAATCTCGCCTGCGAGATTATTGGTATCGCCCGCAAGATTCTTGATGTTATCTGCAACAACAGAGAAACCTCTTCCCGCTTCACCGGCTCTTGCAGCCTCGATTGAAGCGTTGAGAGCAAGGAGGTTGGTCTGGCTTGCTATTGAAATGATGGACTCGGCAGCAGTAGAGATCTGCTCAACAACGTTGGCCGTCTCGTTAACTGACTCTGCAACCTTTGTAGCCATCTCATCTGTCTTTTGATCCTGGAGCTTGATCTGTTCAAGCTGCTCCTTAACCTTGGAAGATTCACCGTATACAAGGCGACCTTTTTCAAGGTTGGAATTGGCGGATTCAAGCACACTGTCAACAGAAGAACCTATGTTGATGGTAATGGAGGATGTACTCTGAACATCCTGAGCCATAGCCGTTGCACCGGATGCAAGGTCATTAACCGCAGAGCTGATGTCTGTTGTTGTTCTCTGAGAGCTTGCAATTGAATCTTTTGCAAGTTCAGCCTTGCTGTTGACGGTATCTGCATGGTTTATAACTTTAACAAGAGCGTTTCTGAGCTCATGGCGCATTCCTTCAAGAGCATGTCCGATCTTATTGAAGTCTTTTACAATGCTGGTCGGATGAATCTTGGTAACAAAGTCACCTGATGCGACTCTTTCAACTGCTTTGGATATCTGCTTAAGGCTTTTCAGGATATTTCCGAGCATTATAAATGTAAATACCAAAAGAACAGCAGCTATAATACCGAAGATAGTTGAGCTTGCAACAATCTTCTTGGCGATATTTGCTGTGTTGATGCTCTTTTCTTCCTTGGCCCATCTGTCGGCAATATCAACCATATCATTAAGAGCGGATCTAGCTGTGTCAAAGTCATCGGAAAGTCTTTTGATCTCACCGGAACCTGCGTTGTATTCTTCTCCGCTACCCAATGTATTCTTATAATCTTCCTGCCATGCGACAAAATAAGTTGAGAAAGTGTCATAACACTGTGAAAATGTCATACCGTTCTCGGCAGTGATGGTATTGTAAAGGTACGCATTCTTCTGCGCGAGAGAGGTTGCTTCTTCAACTCTCTGCGAAGTCTCTTCTATATTGACCTTAACATCGTCCATGTATCCCGTAAGAGTAGACATATTGGCATACTTAAAGTTGGCAATATATCTGGTGATAGAGAGCATGGCCTGATGCATATCTCTGTCGGCATTAATAAGATCCGAATTGATAGTATAGAGCATATCATAATAGATTTCTTCATCAGCCTTCTCAATACTCTTCATCTGCACATTGCTGAAAATAATGCTTGCAATAAGTGCGATTATAAGTGGAAACGTGATAAGAAGTAAGATGGCAGACATGCTGGCACGAAAACCGGAATTCCTTTTCTTCTCTTTCATGAGATATACCCCCCGTTTTTTCTCGATAGTATGTTACTTCTTAATTATCGGCTTATTTTTATAAAAAGTTAATAGGTTTTACGCAATATTTATGTGCTTTAAGAAATTTTATTTCAAGTGTTACTTATTTATCTTTTCTCTTATCTGCTCATTCGTTAATTCAATCTCTTTCCACAATTCTCTTGCGGACATTCTGACAGCGCCCGATCCGAACACGATGATCTGCTCGATGGCGTCTGAGGTTGCGACTTTTACGCGGTATTTTTTGCTGATTATGTGAGCGGCCTTTTCTATGTACTGATCCGCGGTCTCGGCTTCTTTTGTATAGATGACGGTTAGGTTTCCCTGCTTCTCGACATGCTCCGTGCCGCCGCGAACTCTGTATGCGTCGAAAACGAGTATCAGCTCTTCTCTGCGATAGCCCTGGAAATTGTTCAGGATGTCGATCAGAGAATCGCGTGCTGCCTTGAGGTCAGTCTGAGCCAGAGCTTTAAGGTTCTCCGAGGCATATATTATGTTGTATCCGTCTATCAAAAGAAACTCTTTATTCGGATCTTCGTCTTCTTTTTTGCTGAGGTTGCTGTGCTTTTTCTCTTTTTCCTGTTCAACGGCGTAGTCCCTAACGCTCTCATCGGGGGCGATAAAAGAGCTTTCGTCAAATTCGGTCTTGGAATTTCCGACTCTTGGTTTTACCTTGCCGTAGGTTCTTTCAAAGATGGCTTTAAGCTCATCTTCGGCAGCGAAGTAATCTCTTTGTTTTTCTGAAAAAGAGCGTGTGTCTTCCATAGATGCTCTTTTTGCCTGAAGTTTTTTAAGAGCCTCCATGTCTATATTATCCACAAGATCTGTAGATGTGCCTGTATTGGAATCCTTGCTCCAACCCGTATCTATGTGCATGTGGCTTCCGACTTCATCCCAAGGGATTATCGTTGCGGCGCCGTGCTGACAGAATACAGAAGATGAAGGATTGTCCGTATCAAGATCTGGATAGTAGTCATACTCTTCAAGAACTTCCTCGGTGTTGTGGCAAGGACTGTAGCCGCTAAGTGTAGTGAAAAGACGGCCTTCTCCGTGTGTGTAAGCGGAGAGCTCTTGTGCGTAGTTACCAAGGCATGCTACGGGGACAGTACCGGTGATGATAGAGAAATTGCCCTCCATATCGGGAGCAGACACGGTACCGTTCATTCTTTGCATATCGTTAAGCGCTCTTCCTACGCAGTCTACAGGGACTTCAAGCCTATATTCTAAAATGGGCTCAAGAAGAACGGAATCAGCCTGCATAAGTCCCTGTCTTACCGCTCTGTAGGTGGCCTGTCTGAAATCACCGCCTTCTGTGTGCTTTTCGTGAGCGCGTCCGGCGATGAGAGTTATCTTTACGTCGGTAAGCTCGGAACCGGTGAGGACACCGAGATGTTTCTTTTCCGCAAGGTGAGTAAGGATGAGTCTCTGCCAGTTAAGAGCAAGCTCATCGGTACTGCAATTACTGTCAAAAGAGATTCCGCTTCCGGGTTCCGTAGGTTCAATAAGAAGATGCACTTCGGCGTAGTGGCGTAGCGGTTCAAAGTGTCCGACACCCTCAACGGGACCTGCTATTGTTTCTTTATATACGATATGTGCGGGGCCAAACTGTGCCTCGATGTTAAATCTGGTCTTTAATATATGTTTAAGTATCTCTTTTTGAACTTCGCCCATAACGCGAACTTCGATAGACTTGGTCTCTTCCGGATAGGAAACGCGAAGCATGGGTTCCTCTTCCTCAAGATTTTTGAGGTCGTTGTAAACAGTCACGGGATTGATGTCCTCGGGAAGCAGCAGCGCGCAAGAAAGGATGGGTTGTAAGACTTCCGAAACAGTATCTCCTTCAAGGTATCCAAGACCCTGGCCGGGAGAGGTGTTTTTTAGTCCCGTGACAGAACAGATCATGCCTGCAGTCGCGCTTTGTACAGCTTCATATTTATCGCCCGCATAGATCCTTATCTGGTCGACTTTTTCATCGCCGATAACGTCTCTTACATTTAAAGTGCCGCCTGTGATCTTAAGATGAGTGAGCCTGTTTCCCGAAGGGTCACGGCTTATCTTAAATACCCTTGCGCCGAATGCAGAGGTTCCGGCTGTCGGTGTGCTTTTTCTTTTCACATCGGCTGATGAATCGAGGATTTCGCTACTGCAGATTGTAGGAGCAAGGTCTGATACCAGATCAAGCAGTTCTTTTACCCCTTCCATCTTAAGTGCGGAACCAAAGAGAATGGGGAAGCAGTTTCTTTTTCGTACAAGCGAATAGATATCCTCTTTTTCAATCTTTTTTCCGTTTAAAAAATCAGAAAGAAGAGCTTCATCGCACATGGCAAGCTCCTCTTGGATTTCGGGAGCATCATACCCTTCACTTAGGTCAATACATGAAGAAGAGAGAGAATTCCTGATGTCGTTAAGGCACCGATCCTTGTCGGCGAGCGCCTGATCCATCTTATTTACAAATATAACCGTTGGTATCTTGTAGTGATCAAGAAGCTTGTAAAGGAGCTTGACCTGGCCTGTGACGCCGTCCGAAGCGCTTATCATAAGGACGGCAAGATCAAGTACTTGAAGTGTTCTCTCCATCTCGGGTGAAAAATCGGTATGTCCCGGAGTATCGAGAAGATCGAATCTGGTCTCGTTGTATTCAAAAACAGCCTGCTTGGAGAAAATGGTTATTCCGCGGGCTCTTTCAAGTTCGTATGTGTCAAGAAAAGTGTCCTTGTGGTCGACTCTTCCGGCTTTTCTGATGGCGCCCGATAAGTACAGCATAGCTTCGGAGAGTGTTGTCTTACCGGCATCAACGTGGGCGAGTATGCCCATTGTCAGGTTGTTCATTGTTTAGTCCTTCCGCAAAAAAAGAAATTGCTCTTTTTATTATGCATTATGATAGACCCACTAGCAAATAAAACATGGATAAAGGCTTGAAAAGACGGGGGGTTGGAAGTAAAATTATTGAAATAATAATAATTTGCAATAGGGGGTACACATATCATGAAAACATGTCCTAATTGCGGCACACAGATGGCCGATGATGCTAAATTTTGCGAAAGTTGCGGCGTTAGCCTTGAACAGGGTAACCCTGGTATTCAGGGAGCACAGCCTGTAGATAACAATCAGAGCGCTGCTCAGAGCGGACCGATACCGGCTCAGAGCGGACCGATGCCGGCTCAGAGCGGACCGATGCCGGCACAGATGCCGCCTGCGCAGACTCAGTATAATCCTTATCAGCAGTATTATAATCCCAAGGATCATACAAGTGAGTTTGATGTCAGAGATATAGCAGATAACAAGCTTTTTGCAGCTTTTGCTTATATTTTCGGAGTGCTTGGAATAATCGCTGCACTTCTTGTCAACAATTCACCTTTTACAAGATTCCATGCCAAGCAGGCAGTTAAGCTTGAGATCGCTGCGATCGTCTTGGTGATCCCGGCTGTAATTCCTTTCCTCGGATGGTTCGTTACATGCGCAGGTCTTCTCGTTTTGGTAGTTGTCAAGATTATTGCGGTAGTAAACGCACTTAACGGTAAGGCAATCGAGGCACCTATTGTCAGTGAGATCGGAGTATTTAAGGGCTGATATCTAAATATATTAAGCGATATGATTGTTATGACCCGGGACTTCCTTATTCGGAGGCTCCGGGTTTTTATATTATAGGAACTTCCTATGAATATCATTTCTGAGAATTCAGATAATCAAGATGCGGAATTAAGTAAACTTCTTATGACTTTCTTAAGATTTACGGTAGATTTCCTTAAGTTTGAGCAAAGGCTATTTACATCATATTTTCATGGTGATAATCTATGCTCATCGGAAACGTGAACAAGACAACCTGTTTTTACACATCATCACGTCACGCAGGACAATCGTCCTGTATTGCTCGTTTCAGAGCAATTTTTTCCAAACACCAACTTGCACGGAGTCCTTTCATTGTTTTAGATTAGATTTGGCTTTTGGTTTAGATTTTTAGTGCATATATTACCTTCGGAATTTTGCGAGGGTTCGGATACCCATCGCTCTTTATTGCTGCGAATGCTCCGGGAGAATTAGTGGAGCTCCGGGAGACTTTTGCGAGTAATATCTTTTTATCCTGCAAGTTGGTGAATAATTAGAAAATCCGAGTTTTTTTCGTATAATATAAAATTCTTTTCATACCGAAATCCTGATGATATCATAAATGTAAATAGTTATATTATTATGCATGTCTTGAGAGATTTGTGGTATGAATCCTGATAATAAGAAACTTCCAAGTGACGACGAATTATATAACGGTTATTTAAAAGGTGATGCGAAGGCGGGCGATGAGCTTATGCTTCGCTACGGAGATCTGCTTACATCTTACCTTTTTTCTTTTATCGGTGATTATCACGATGCCGAGGATCTGATGCTTGATTCGTTTGCGGCGATCCTTGTTAAGAAGCCTAAGATCGGAGAGGGCTGCTTTAAGGCATATCTTTTTAAGACCGCCAGACATATGGCTTGTCGCCTCTGGAGAAAAAAGCTTAAGCAAAACGAGTTCAGTCTTCCCGACGATATCATCTCGGAAGAGGTTACTCCGGAGAGAAAGACTGTTATCGATGAAAATATCAGTTCACTTCATAAGTGCCTGAATCTTATACCTACTCAGTATCGAGAGGCACTTTGGCTTAAATATGCCATGGACTTAAGCTACGATCAGGCTGCGCAGATAATGGCGTGCAGCAAGAAGAAGATAGACAATCTTCTTGCGAACGGTAAAAAGACACTTAGGAAAGAGCTTGAAAGAGAAGGAATAACACGATATGAGATCTGAGGAAAGAGTAAAGGAACTGCACCGCAAAATGGCTGTGCTTGAAAAAAAGAAAGCGCAAAAAGTAATCGCGATACAGACCGCTGTAGCCTTTGCAGCAAGCTTGTTTCTTGCGATCACGTCGGCTGTTATGATCGCACGCCTTCCCAAGACCACCGCGGCGGGTGTACCGGGAAGCATGGCCGGAAGCATCTTTGCCGAGAACGGAGCACTTGGATACATCATGGTTGCACTTATCTCTCTGTGTCTGGGAATATCGTTTACACTTTTTTGCGTATTTATCAGAAAAAGCATGAAAGAAGAGTGAGCTGATGATTGATGTTATTGATGCTGCCATTCAGATAGTTTCATTGCTTATTTGCATGGCGATCTCGATCTACTTCATATTTAAGACCAGGGAAAAATCCTGGGTTCTGTTGCATCTTTTTTATGTGAGTTATCTGCTTGGCAATCTTTATTGGCAGGCAGTTGCATTCTATTACGGAGCAACTCCGAACATTGCTGTTGTTTCTGATCTTAGCTGGTATGCTTCGTATATCTTTCTTAGTCTTTTCCTTTTTATGGAATGTGAAAAGCATCTGGGAAAAGATTTTACTTCCAAAGTTCCAAACACCGGAATAAAGCGATTTATTCCGCTTCTTACCATTCCTTTTGTTATCGGGATGGCTCTTTTGTACATGCAATACGGAAAATACGTAAGTAATACTGTTTATGCGATACTTACAGGGATTCTTATGTTTAATTCTATCCGGAATCTCCTTTTCTTTAACGACAGATATATCCGGAACATCAGTATTGTAGTTCTTTTGAACTGCTTGGGTGAATACGGCTCCTGGACATCATCTTTTTTTAGAGATGACAGTACCTGGTACAATCCGTACTATTGGTTTAACATGTTTCTGGCGGTCATTTTCCTCGCATTTTGGATCGTGAAAAAGAGGGAGGTGGCAAAATGACATACATGGAGAACACGTTCATCTGTCTGGCAGCGCCGCTTTTTCTGGCTATTCTTTGCCTTAAGGAAAGCTGGCGCAGAGCGCTTACATTTCTTCTTGCGGGCATGATATGTTGCCTTTTGTCGGCATATGTCAGCAGCTTTTTTGCTGCGATTTTTGAGATAGACCTTGCGACCGCTTCTCACGCCGTGGCACCGGCTGTTGAAGAATGTATCAAGTTCTTGCCGATTCTTTTTTATATAATCATATTTGAAGCGGGAAAAGAGGATTCTATAAACGGAATACTCCTGGTATCCGTTGGGTTTGCAACATTTGAAAATGTCTGTTTCCTTACTTCTTACGGAACTTCGGATCTCTTTAGCCTTATGATCAGAGGCTTTGGCACGGGAGCGATGCATGTTTTGTGCGGTACGGCAACAGCGATAGGTCTTTTCTCTCTTTGGGACAGAGCTTGGATAAGAATAACGGGAACCTTTGCCGTTCTGTGTTTTACGATAACTTTCCATGCGATATTCAATATCATGGTCAGTGCGGGAGGTATCAGCCTTGGGATTGCAAGCGCTGTTCCGATGGCACTTATAATCATTGTTTTTGTGCTTTCTCAGAAGAAAATCGGACTAAAATAATAAAAAAATAATATTTTTTCAAAATCTCCTTAGGAGTTTTGCGATTTTTTGACACTATATAAGTGAAAGGGATAATTGCACGCTTTAAAAGGAGGTTTTTTAATTTCGATGACAGGTGAAGAGAGACTATCAGAACTTCACAGACGCATGAAAGGACTTAGGAAAAAGAGACAGAGCAGAATGATCAATGCCATGGGCATGGTCAGCACTGCGTTATTTGCATGTCTTTTTATCATAATTCAGCATCTGGGAGTCGGACAATTCGGAACAACTACAAATTTATACAGCGGTTCGAGTCTCCTTTATGAAGAAGCGGGAGGATACGTGCTTACCGCGATCGTGGCCTTTGTAGTGGGAACAATAGTCACGGTAATATGCGTTCGAAAGCACAACCGTGATAAAGAAAATGGGGAAGAGTCTTAAGAATATCACCTTTTCTGCCGATATATTTTTTGTAGAGTGGCGCAAGCCGTTTATTTCTGGTATAGTGAATATATCAGTAGTTATTTTTTATCGATATTTCAATTAATATGTGTGGTTTTAATATTCAAACAGTGATATCGGTATGATGAGGAGATATGTGATATGGTGATTGCGAAAAGAGAGCAGGCAGTCATTGATCAGTCAGAGAACAAGATTATTGAATTAATCTATCAGGAAATCTATGATCACAAAGCAAACATCTACAAGTGGTTTAAACGCTGCTTTGATATTGTTGCATCGGGGGTAGCGCTTATATTACTTTCACCGATTTTCGTTCTTACGGCACTGGCAATACTTATGGAAGACGGTGGACCTATATTTTTCACGCAGCTTCGCGCGGGCAAGAATATGAAGCCATTCAAGATTTATAAATTCCGCAGCATGTACAGAAATGCCGAGGCACAGTTCCAGCGCATGCAGGAGCGCAACGAGCAGACGGGACATGCATTTAAGATAAAAGACGACCCGAGAGTAACTCACGTGGGACGTTTTATTCGCAAATATTCAATAGACGAGCTTCCGCAGCTTATCAACATCATCAAGGGCGATATGAGTATCGTCGGTCCAAGACCCATTCTTGTGGATCAGATGGAAGCATGCAATGCTTACGAGAAGCAAAGACTTGTTGTAAAGCCCGGACTTACCTGCTATTGGCAGGTTGGCGGAAGAGCCAATATCAAGTGGGATGAGTGGGTTGAGCTTGATCTTAAATACATCAAGGATATGGGCATTGTAACCGATATCAAACTTATTCTTAAGACGATTCCCGTAGTTTTCGAGTCTGAAGGCGCATATTAATCTTGCATTTAATAACATTTGGATAATATAATAGTAGAAATTACCCATAACCCGGCAATTTAATTGCCGGGATTTTTGTACGGAGATTTAGGCTTATGAAAACATTTGAGACGGCAAACAGAGAAGAAGCTATTAAATACAGATTATCACTTAAAGAGTGTCTTATTGGTGAACGGGGGTTTTACGGCAAGGTTGCAATGGTCGCCATTCCTATGATAGTTCAGAATACGCTTTCTAATATCGTGGGACTGCTCGACAACGTTATGGTGGGACAGGTTGGCACAATACCCATGTCAGCTGTCGCGATCGTAAACCAGATACTCTTTATCTTTTATCTGTGCATATGGGGATCGCTTTCGGGAGCGGGAATATTCAGTACGCAGTTTTTCGGCAAAGGAGATATGGATGGAGTAAGATACTCCATCAGATTTAAGCTTCTTACAGCTGCTGCGATATGTACCGTGGCAGTTATTTTTTTATTCAATACATCAAGCTATCTGATATCTTTGTATATAGCAGAAGGTACGGAAGCCGCGGTTAGAACGCAGACGCTGGGCTTTGGCGTATCGTATCTTGATATCATGCTGATCGGACTCATACCGTTTAGCTTTACGCAGGTTTATGCCAGCGCAATGAGAGAGTCGGGAAAGACTACGCTTCCCATGGTGGCGAGCATGGTTGCGATGGGCGTCAACTTTGTATTTAACCTGCTGCTTATTTTCGGACTTTTGGGATTCCCGAAACTGGGTGTTCTCGGAGCAGCCGTTGCGACGGTTATTTCAAGATTTGTCGAGCTTATGATAGTTGTAACGGGAGCTCACAAGCCAAACGGAAGATATGGATTCTTTAGGGGCTTGTACAGGAATTTTGTTATTCCCAAAGCGCTTATCTGGCCGATAATGTCAAGGTCACTTCCTCTTTTGGGTAACGAATTTTTGTGGAGCCTTGCACAGGCAGCGCTCCTTGGAGCATATTCACTTCGCGGTATCTCGATAATTGCAGCGATGAACATCAGCGGAACAATTGCTCAGATTTTTAACGAGGTCTTTTTATCAATAGGAAATTCAGCGGGAATTATGGTTGGACAGGAGCTTGGCGCGGGAAGACTTGTATCTGCGAGAAGAACTGCTTTCAGGATGGCATTCTTAAGTTTTTTAAGTACGCTTGTTATGGGCTCTTTACTTGCGATCGCGGCGCCATTTATTCCACAGGTTTACAATGTGGAACCTGAGATAATGTATCTTGCGACAAGATGCATATGGGTAGTTGCGCTTTGCATGCCTATTCATGCCTATGCAAACGTATCGTATTTTACGATGAGGTCGGGAGGAAAGACAGCGATCACCTTTTTGTTTGACAGCTGTTATGCCTGGACAATAACCGTAACTGCGGCTTTTCTTTTAAGCAAATATACGACAATCCCTGTAGTCACCGTATTTCTTATCGTTTCACTTGTTGAAATAGGAAAATGCGTGGTTGGTTTCATACTTGTAAAGAGCGGCGTATGGGTAAGAAATATCGTAGGACAAGCGTAAAGAGCGTATGGCGCCGTGACAGTCATATCATAGGAAAAAGATGGCAAGAAAACTTTCAACATACTTAAAAGAATTATACGGAGAAAAGATATACAGGCTGTCTCTGCAGTCGGGCTGTACGTGCCCAAACAGAGACGGTTCTATTGTTATGCCCGACGGAAAGAGGCTTACGGGAGGCTGTACATTTTGCTCAGAGGGCGGAAGCGGAGAGTTTGCGGCGCAAGTGGCTCCGATTGAAGAACAGATAGAAGAAGCCAAGAAGCGCATTGCCGGGAAGACGGACGCAAAGAGCTTTATCGCCTATTTCCAGTCATATACCAATACCTACGGTGATATAAACAGGTTAAAAGAGCTGTATACAAAAGCAGCAATGCGCGATGACATCAAGATCTTGTCTATCGGAACAAGACCCGACTGTGTCGGAGACGAAGTAATAGAGATGCTTAAGGAGCTTAAAAAGATAAAGCCCGTGTGGATAGAACTGGGACTTCAGACCATTCACGAAAAGACTGCACTCGAAATTCACAGAGGCTATACTCTTGATGTGTTTGAGGATGCTTATAAAAGGCTTAAGGATGCAGGGATTGAGGTCATTGTTCATGTCATAATAGGGCTCCCGGGAGAGACCAAGGAAGATATGCTTGAGACAATAAAATATCTTTCTGATCTGCAGCCTGTTCTTGATGGCATTAAGATACAGAATCTTCAGCTTTTAAAAGGGACTGAGATGTACGAAGATTACAAAAAAACCCGATTTGATGACAAAAATAAGTATGCGTTCATGTCAATGGAGGAGTATACTGATTTTATATCGGCTTGTTTAGCTCTTTTACCAAAAGAGACGGTCGTACATCGTATGACGGGCGACGGACCCAGGAGCTTACTGGTTGAACCCAAGTGGTCTACGGACAAAAAACGAGTTCTAAATATGCTTACTAAGAAGTGTGACGGTTTGCTGTTGTGAAAACACGAGTCGGACAGACATAGAGAAATACTCCGGCCCCATTAACGGAAAGTGAGGACAGAGGATGAAAAAGACAGTTTTAGCGGCGACTTTAGTTCTTTTGATGAGCCTTGGTGCATGTGCGTTTGAGGCTCCCGGCAAGGAAGTTGATTACAAATATGAAGTTGATGAGAATTTCAAGATAGATCCGGGAGTTCTTTCTTTTACAGCGCTCAAGGCATCTGCGGAAGATGCATTTGTGCTTGAGACCGAGAATCATACTTTTGTAATGGATACCGGTACAAACAAAAAAGGCAAGAAAGTAGTGGAACTGCTTAAGTCTCACGGTGTTGAGAAGATAGATGCCGTTTTTATCTCACATTACGACAAGGACCATGTCGGCGGTGCTGACAGAGTCATCGACAACTTTGATATCGGTGCGGTTTATACCACATACAGATCAAAGGCGACCGATGAGATGACGGAATATTATGCCGCATTAAAAAGAAAAGGCATGAATGAGACCGTTGTTACGGAAGAGACTACGTTTGAAGCGGATGGAATGACATTTACAATTTATCCTGCTCTTTCCAAAACCTATGCTGAAGATGTCAGCAACAACTCATCACTAGCGGTAAAGGTCACCAATGGCAATAAATCCATTCTATTTACGGGTGATGCGCTTGAAGAGCGAATAGATGAGCTTGTTAAGACAGACGGGCTTGAGTGCGATATCCTGAAGGTACCGCATCACGGCAGATATAAAGCCAATATCAAGCAGCTTGTCGATCATGTTAAGCCCGAGTATGCGGTGATCACTTCAAGTAAAGGCGATCCGGCCGCTCCGGAAGTAGTTGATGCGCTTGAGCAGGCAGGTGCCAAGATATATTACACAAGAGATGATCCGATCACGTTCACGATAACGGCGGACAACATAGAAGTTTCGCGATAAATAAGGCGTTTTTTACAAAGCATGTCAGTATGTATTTACATAACTGACATGCTTTTTCTTTGGAAGGATTTTACTTCCATTTTTATCTTAAAAATAGTAGAATTATAGCGTTATGGATTTGTTTGAATATATGCGTGAAAACAATATGGAAAAAGAGTCTCCGCTTGCCGCAAGAATGCGCCCCAGAACCCTTGACGAAGTCGTGGGACAGCAGCACATTATTGCCAAAGACAAGCTTCTTTATCGAGCTATTTCTGCAGATAAACTTAGTTCCATAATTCTTTACGGTCCTCCCGGAACGGGAAAGACCACTCTGGCCAAGGTCATCGCCAATACGACCAAGGCGGAATTTACCCAGATAAATGCCACCATAGCCGGCAAGAAAGACATGGAAGAGGTGGTAAAAAAGGCCAAGGACAACCTTGGCATGTATGGCAAGAAGACCATACTGTTCATAGACGAGATACACAGATTCAACAAGGGGCAGCAGGACTACCTTCTTCCGTTTGTTGAGGATGGCACAGTGATACTGATAGGCGCCACAACCGAGAACCCCTACTTTGAGGTGAACGGGGCTCTTATATCAAGATCTGTTATCTTTGAGCTTAAACCGCTTACAGCAGACGATATCAAGACACTGCTTAACAGGGCAGTTACCGATACAGAGCGCGGAATGGGCAGCTACAAGGCTGTACTTGAGCCGGACGCTGAGGATTTCTTGGCGGATCTGGCTGACGGAGATGCAAGACATGCGCTTAACGCCATAGAACTTGGTATTATGACCACCGAGCGAAGCGAGGACGGTCTTATACATATAACTAAAGAAGTTGCGGAAGAATGTATTCAGAAGAAGGTCGCCAGATATGATAAAGACGGCGACAATCACTACGACACGATATCGGCCTTCATCAAGAGTATGAGAGGGTCCGACCCGGATGCGGCTGTTTACTATCTTGCACGTATGCTTAACGCGGGAGAAGATCCCAAGTTTATCGTAAGACGTATGATGGTCTGTGCTTCCGAGGACGTCGGCAATGCCGATCCGCAGGCACTTCAGGTGGCAGTTGCGGCTTCGCTTGCAGTTGAGAGGCTCGGTATGCCCGAAGCCCGCATCACTCTTGCACAGGCGGCCAGCTATATCGCTACGGCACCTAAGAGTAACGCATCCATCATGGCAATAGACAATGCGATGGCGATGGTCAGGGATACCGGTAATCTTCCGATACCTCCGCACCTTCAAGATGCTCATTACAAATCGGCAGCCAAGCTTGGGCACGGAATAGGTTACAAATATGCCCATGATTATCCCGGCAACTATGTCGTGCAGCAATATCTTCCCTACGAGCTTAACGGCAAAGAGTTCTACAGCCCGTCAGGGAACGGATATGAGAACAAGATAAAAGAACATATGAAAAAATTAAAAGGACAAGGAAAAAAGACGGATTCATGAAAAAGAAAAAACGCAGAATGCGTACAGGGAAAAGAGCCCGCCGGAATAGAAGATTGGTAATCCTGACAGGTTTAGCTGCACTGGCTGCGTTTGCTTTTGTTGTAGTTATGATCGCTGCTTTTGTCATCAACTTAAGGAAAAACAAGGATGAACAGGTGGCGGAATCTATATTTGAGGCATCTTTGGAAGAGCACGAGACCAGACAGGTCGAGTATGTTCATTCATCTATAGTAAAAGATATTGTGGAAGCGGGTAAGTCTGTTTCCAAGGCACTTTCCGACAGACCTGCCACGGTTGAGATGACTCCCGAAAATACCGCGGAGTTTGCCAAGATTGCAAGCTGCAGTATCGGTGAAGGCGGTAAGGTCGAAGTTGCCGTTACATCTGAGGGAATTCCCAAGAGTGATGATAAATACTATTATCTTTTTGAACAGGCAACCTATGATGATGAGTTTTCATCAGAGCTTGAGCCTATTTCCAAGATATATAAGGGTGACGATACATCTTTTTCCATAGACCTTAAAAAGGGTGCGCCCGATTCAAGACTCTATTCCAAATTCAGAGTCGGAGTTAAGGTTGACGGACAGTTCGTCAGCATCAGCCATCCCAAATATATAAACAATCCCGGAGCATGTGCGAGCGGTAACTATGGCGGAATGTCGCACAATTCCATAAAGGGACTGCTTCCGTATCCGCTGAGACTTTCGGAGCTTGCGGATCTCGGAGTCAATTATTGTTCGTACAATATACCGCTTTCTCATATTCTTACCACATCGGGCGGAATTGAGTATTCCTATGGCGGTGTTACTTATCATTTTAATGCACAGGTCATGAACAATTACGACGACCTGTTCAAGAAGCTCAACAGCATGGGAATCGATATAGCGGCCATCATCCTTAATGATGCCAGCACATCGGCGTTCCCCGAGATAACACATCCAAGCGCAAGAGGCGGATCTACAGCTCCGTATTTTATGTTTAACGCATCCGATGAGAGAGGCGTTAAGGCTTGTGCGGCGATCGGAAGCTTTTTGGCGAGCAGATACTCGGGCTCGGGACATGGCAATGTCAGCATGTGGATCATCGGAAACGAGGTCAACGCTAGAAAAGAATATAACTACATGCAGCATGTGGATGTAGGTACTTACACAGCTGCTTATACAAGGGCGTACAGAGTCTTTTACAATGCAATAAAGAGTCATAACGCCGGAGCTAAGGTTTACATCCCGATAGATCAGAGATGGACATACAACACCGAAAAAACGGGTGACTACGATGCCAAGGATGTTCTTGATATCTTTTCATCATCCATTTCGGAATACGGAAATATCGATTGGGGACTTGCGGCTCATCCGTACTCTTTCCCCAACGGAAACACCGCATTTTGGAATCCGTCCAAGTATGTCAATCATTCGGAATCAACTCCATGTATTACTATGGAGAACATAGAGGTTCTTACCGGATATATGCAAAAAGAGCATATGCTTGACACACAGGGTAGAGTCAGATCGATCATCCTTAGTGAGGTCGGTTATTCTTCGACATCCGGAGAAGCTGTTCAGGCAGCGGCCTTTGCTTATGCATATACCAAGATGGTGCAAAACGGTCATATTGATGCGCTCATGCTTTCAAGACAGGTGGATGCCGGAGATGAGATCGCAGCACTCGGCCTTGCCCTCGGTCTTGAGAATACCGGCGGCGGACACAAGATGATCTACAATGTATTCAAATACATAGATACCGATAAGCGAAACGAGGTAGTGGCATTCGCTTATGATATAGTAGGAAAAACGTTCTAGAGGAGAAGACATTATGAACAACGCAGAAAAAGCACTTAAGATGCATGAAGAATGGAATGGAAAGCTTGAGATATTATCCAAAGCAAAAGTTAATTCAAAAGAGGATCTTGCAATAGCATACACACCCGGTGTTGCAGAGCCTTGTAAGCTTATCGCAGAGGATAAGAGTCTTGCTTACAAATATACGATAAAATCCAATACCATCGCTGTAGTATCAGACGGAAGTGCGGTTTTGGGACTTGGAAACATCGGACCTTACGCCGCAATGCCCGTTATGGAAGGAAAGGCAGTTCTCTTTAAGGAATTCGGCGGAGTTAACGCTGTTCCGATCTGCCTCGACACACAGGATACAGAGGAGATCATCAAGGCCGTTACTTACCTTGCTCCCGGCTTTGGCGGAATCAATCTTGAGGATATTTCTGCACCGAGATGCTTTGAAATAGAAGAAAGACTTAAAGAAAAACTCGACATTCCCGTATTCCACGACGATCAGCACGGAACAGCCATCGTTGTTCTTGCGGGTATTATCAACGGACTTAAGGTAGTAGGTAAGAAAAAGGAAGACTGTAAGGTTGTTGTAAACGGAGCGGGAAGTGCAGGAATCGCGATCACAAAGCTCCTTCTTCGCTACGGCTTTAAGAACGTTACAATGTGTGATAAGTCAGGTATCCTTCATAAGAAATCTGCAGATCTTAACTGGATGCAGGAGAAGATGATGGATGTTACGAATCCCGATCAGCAGACGGGAAGCCTTGCGGATGCACTTAAGGGAGCTGACGTATTTGTCGGCGTTTCCGCACCCGGTATCGTGACCAAAGAGATGGCTCAGGGAATGAACAAGGATGCTATCATGTTCGCCATGGCCAATCCCGTTCCCGAGATCATGCCGGACCTTGCCAAGGAAGCCGGAATCAGAGTTATCGGAACAGGAAGAAGTGATTTCCCCAACCAGGTAAATAACGTTCTTGTATTCCCCGGAATCTTCCGCGGAGCGCTCGAAGGCGGAGCAAAGCAGATAACAGAGGAGATGAAGCTTGCGGCAGCAGAAGCCCTTGCCGGTCTTGTTGCGGAAGATGAACTCTCTGATGTGAACATTCTCCCCGCAGCGTTCGATCCCAGAGTTGCGGATGTTATTTCAGCAGCAGTTAAGGCACATATTTAATTTGGAGGCATCACTGTGAGTTCACAGTATCTTACTTTATATAAGATGATCGTTCTGTACATGCTAAAGCGCTGCGATGTACCGCTTAGCAAGGCACAGATATACGATTTTATCTTAGAGAACGAATACACTACATTTCTGACACTGCAAGAGGTCTTTTCCGAGCTTGCGGTGTCAAAGCTCATTATAGAAAAGACGGTAGCAAACAGAACCTTCCTTGAGATCACATCGGAAGGAGATGAGACGCTTAAGTTCTTCGGAAACAGGATCAATCCTTCCATCAGGCAGCAGATAGATGAGTATCTTCGCGCCAACAGTATGAAGCTTAGAAACGAAGCTTCAATACTTGCGGATTACAGGAAAACAGGCGACAACGAATACACAGCTCACCTTGTTGCAAGAGAGAACGGGCAGGACATAGTTGAGCTAAACTTCCCGGTTCCTACGGAAGAGATCGCTCAGAGTATCTGTAACAACTGGCAGGAAAAGAATCAGGAGATTTATCAGTTCCTTGTTTCACAACTTATGCTGTGAATAAGTCTTACCAAAAATAAGCATAAAATAACAAGTACATACATTCATAATTAAATGCCATGAGACTAGAATAATTCATATAAGAGATTATATGGGAGGTCCATGGCATGAAGTATGGCTATTTTGACAACGATAATAAAGAATATGTGATCGACAGGATTGACCTGCCGACATCCTGGACAAATTATCTCGGCGTCGAGAAATTTGCCACAGTCATAAATCATACGGCCGGCGGCTATTCATTCTACGATAGCCCCGAGTATCACAGAATCAGTAGATTTCACGGAAACAGCATTCCGATGGACAGACCGGGATATTATGTATATCTCAGGGATGCCGATTCTTCCGACTATTTCACAATTTCATGGCAGCCTGTAGCAAAGGCGCTTGATAAAGCTAAATATACCTGCAGACACGGCTTATCATATACCGTTTATGAGTGTGAATATGACGGGCTTAAGTGTTCTCAGAAGATGAGCGTTCCGTTATCCGAGAACGTTCTTTTATGGGACGTCAGGGTAAAAAACACTGAGAATAAGGTCAGAAACCTTTCTATATTTTCATATCTTGAATTCTCATTCCATTCAATAGCAATTGATAATCAGAATTTCCAGATGAGCTTGTACTGTGCGGGCGCTTCATATGAAGACGGAATAATAGAAGAAGATCTTCATTATGAGCCTGACGGATTCCAGTACTTTGCTTCAAACTTCGATCCCGACGGATATGACTGCGAAAGAGATGTTTTCCTCGGAATGTATCACACAGAAGATAATCCCGTGGCAGTCGAGACCGGCAAGTGTTCATCTTCCGAGCAAAAGGGCGGAAATCACTGCGGAAGTCTTCAAAAGAACTTTAGCCTTAATCCCGGAGAAGAAGTAAGATTTATCTTCATGCTCGGAGAAGGTGACAGGAGCGAAGGAAAAAGAGTAAAAGAAAAATACAGCGATCTTGCCAATGTAGACAGAGCCTATGAAGAGCTTGCAAAGTATTGGGATAAGAAAATATCCAAGCTTGTTATCGATACTCCCAGCGAAGGCATGAATACAATGATAAATACATGGACTTTGTATCAGTCCGAGATCAACGTTATGTTCTCAAGATTTGCTTCGTTTATAGAGCTTGGCGGAAGAACGGGACTTGGATACAGAGACACCGCTCAGGATGCTATGACGATACCGCATTCCAATCCCGAGAAATGTAAAGAGAGAATAATGCAGCTCTTAAACGGCCTTGTTTCCGAAGGCTACGGACTGCATCTTTTCGATCCCGCATGGTTTGAAGAAGAACCCGAATCCGATGGCTTTAAGTCACCGACGGTTATTCCGGTATCTGCAAGCGACAGAGTTCACTCCAAGGAAGACGCCTGCGCGGATGACGCCCTCTGGCTTGTTCCCGCAATTACAGAGTACATAAAAGAGACGGGAGATCTCGGATTTGCCGACATGGTACTTCCGTACGCGGACGGCCCCGAGGGAACAGTCTATGAACACATGAAAAAGATCCTTGATTTTTCCGAAAGAGAAGTCGGTCAAAACGGCGTGTGCAAGGGACTTAGAGCAGACTGGAACGACTGCCTTAACCTTGGCGGCGGAGAGAGTGCAATGGTAAGCTTCCTTCATCACTGGGCACTTACTCATTTCATAGAGCTTGCGAATAAACTCGGAAAAAGCGAAGATGCAGAGCATTACGGCAAAGTAGCCGATAAGCTTAAGGTATTAAGTAACGAAGTCCTCTGGGATGAAGAGTGGTTTATAAGAGGTATAACCAAGAACGGTAAGAAGATCGGAACCTCCAAGGACGAAGAAGGAAGAGTACACCTTGAGTCCAACGCCTGGGCGGTTCTTTCAGGAGCGGCAACGGGAGCAAAGGCGTTAAAGGCAATGGAAGCTGTTGATAAATATCTTTTTACCGAGTGGGGAATCCTGCTCAACACACCTCCGTATACCAAGATAGATCCTTCAATCGGATTTATCACCAAGGTGTTCCCGGGACTTAAAGAAAACTCATCGGTATTTTCTCATCCCAATCCTTGGGCTTGGGCAGCCGAGTGTGTTCTCGGAAACGGAAACACCGCAATGAAATTCTATGATGCGCTCTGTCCTTATTATCAGAACGACAAGATAGAGACAAGAGAAGCCGAGCCTTATTCATATTGCCAGTTCATCATGGGACCTTCACATAAACAGTTCGGAAGAGCAAGACATCCGTTTATGACGGGCTCCGGAGGATGGTCATATTTCTCGGCAACAAGATATATTCTGGGAATCAGACCTTCGTATGACGAGCTTGTGATAGATCCTTGCATACCCGATATCTGGGCAGGCTTTAAGGTTGAAAGGATCTGGCGCGGAGCAAAATATTCGATAGAGATAACAAATCCCGACCATGTTCAAAAGGGAGTTAAAAAGATCATATTTGACGGCGAAGAAGTGGCTAAGATACCTGCTTGCGAGGCAGGCACCGACCACAGCGTCAAAGTTGTAATGGGTTAATTATGAGGAGGATGATAAAATGATCAAATTCGGTACAGGCGGATGGCGAGCCATCATAGGTGATGAGTTCATAAGAAGTAACATAGAGCTTCTTGCTAAAGCCCTTGCAACCAAGATGAAAGACGAAGGCGTCGCATCAAAAGGAATAGTAATAGGATATGACAGGAGATTCCTTTCAAAAGAAGCAATGCAGTGGTCAGCACGAGTTTTTGCAAAGGAAGGGATAAAGGCTTATCTCATAAACAAGTCTGTTCCCACACCCGTAGTTATGTTCTATGTTATGAAGCATGAGCTTTCTTACGGAATGATGGTAACCGCGAGCCACAATCCCGCTCTTTATAACGGTATAAAAGTATTTACCGCAGGCGGAAGGGATGCTGATGAGATCCAGACAGCACAGATAGAGGAGTACATCAAGAAAGTCGAGACCGGCGATCCCGTCGAATATATGGAATATGATGAAGCCAAAGAGGCGGGACTTATTAACGAGATCTATCCTCTTAACGAATACATCGACAGCATAATATCAAGAATAGATATGGATGCCATCAAGGAAAAGAGCCTTCGAGTAGTTCTTGATCCTATGTATGGCGTAAGTGAGACGTCTCTTAGAATTACTCTTCAGACTGCAAGATGCGAAGTTGAGACCATTCACGACAGACATGATACTCTTTTTGGAGGTAAGCTTCCCGCTCCTACCGCAGCCACGCTACATCAGCTTCAGAACGTTGTTGTGGACGGACACTACGATATAGGAATCGCAACCGACGGAGATGCCGACAGGATCGGTGTCATCGACGATAAGGGCAGATTCCTTCACCCCAATGAGATAATGGCTCTTTTGTATTATTATCTCGAAGAGTTCAAAGGCTGGAAGGGTCCTGTTGTAAGAAATGTCTGCACAACACACGTTCTTGACAGAATGGCTGAAGAATACGGCGAAAAGTGCTACGAGGTTCCCGTTGGATTTAAGCATATATCGGCCAAGATGAATGAGACGGATGCCGTTATCGGCGGAGAGTCATCGGGAGGTCTTACCGTACGCGGACATATCAAGGGAAAAGACGGTGTGTATGCCGCAATGCTTCTTGTTGAAATGATTGCGGTTACCGGTAAGAAGATGTCAGAGATCATAGAGGACCTTGAGGAAAAATATGGAAAGATCGCAATGGAAGAGAATGACTACCACTTCACTCAGGAGAAAAAGGAAGAGATTATGGACAGACTCCTTATCAAAAAAGAACTTCCTGAATTTTCCTTTGATGTGGATAAGGTAAGCTATCTTGACGGCAGCAAGGTTTACTTTAAAAACGGCGGCTGGATAATAGCGAGATTTTCAGGTACGGAGCCGCTTCTTAGAATTTATTCCGAGATGCCGAATACCGAAGATGCCAAGAAACTTTGCAAATTATATGAGGAGTTTTTGGAACTTAAACATGAACAATAAAAAACTGTTTGATACCTTATACAAAGATTTCCTATCACCCGAAAATCTGGCAAATATATCATCCGACAAAACCTATGAAGAGATGACACTTATGCTGGATTCCTATGAGGAAAACAAAGAATTATACATCCCCGAAAATATAGTATATGATTATTATAAAGGAGATTTTGAAACCTTCTTAAAAGCAGTAAGAGAGGTTGATGAATCTTGGGCTGACATATACAAACCCACTGACAGGATTTACTGTGGTTTCTGCGGGGGCAGAGTTGTCAGCTTTTGTATGATCGAAGATATGGGAATGTATGAGGAAGACGGTATTACCTACAAGGTTGGAGGTCCCGGCTGTGTCGGAACGATCCCGGAATTCAGAAAAAAGGGAATCGGTCTTAAGATGATCGATAAAGCAACCGTGATACTTAAGGAGCTTGGTTATGATATAAGCTATGTTCACTACACGGGAGTTGCACCCTGGTATTCCAAGCTTGGGTATAAGACCGTACTTAAGTGGAACAAAGAGGGTAAATGGGAAAGCGTGAGGGGTTAAGAAAAAAGAAGAGAGGCTTGTTTAGGGGTAAGCTTGGCTTATCCTCTTTACAGCGCTCTCTTTTTCTTATATTCATGGCATCGTGGATACTTCCGATCGCGGTGCTGTCTGCATTTATCTTTATCCAATATCAGGATGCATATGTAAAAAGAACCGAAAGAGAAATGGCAAATGAAGCCAAGGTCTCAGCGGTACTCATAAAATCTCAGATTGACGATGCAAGCTACAAGCTGCATAAAGAGTCGGTCGGAGGTGAGTGGGAGAGACGCTCGCGAAATGAGAAATTCTTTGTCTGGGCAAGATCCGAGCTAAACAGGAAATTCTATATGGACGGGCACTATTCCTGTGTTGCGCTCTACTATGAAGACGGTGAATCACCAAGTGCATATGTCGGAAAGAACGGCTACGAATATGATAAGTACGTAGAATATATAGAGCCGGTGATCAAGGATAAGATCGAAAAAAAAGAAAAGGGAACCAAGGTGGTCGTTGCCAATAACAGGATATACCTTGTTCAGAATCTTTTTTATTCCGCATATGACAGGCGCTACGCCACGATAGTTGCCGGGCTTGATAAGCAAAAGCTCTTTGCGGATATTCCGATAGATACATCCAGCGCCATCTATATTTCTTTTGACGATGAAAAAGAATTTATTACTTATAGGGATTCGGATAAAGAAATTGAAGAAGATAAGAAGGAAGTGCTTGAGTATCTTTCTTCCGGAAAAGATATCTATAGGAGAAATTTCAATATAATACCATATTTCAGAAGGTACTATGAGGGCTACAGGTGTGCTACCTCCAGTATGTACTATCAAATGCAGTTCTTTTATCTTCAGAATTCAAAAGACCTGTATTATGAGCTTTTCAGGATCAACATCATCGTATTTATCACGATAATAGGAATGATACCTATCATGCTGCTTTCCTATTATTATATGAAAAAGAATACCGAGTATACCCAGAAGATGATGACGAAAGATGCGCAGATAGCGGCGCTTCAGGCGCAGATCAATCCTCATTTTCTTAATAATACTTTGGAGATGATGAACTGGCAGGCGAGAATGTCGGGAGATGTGGAAGTCAGCAAGATGATAGAATCGCTGGCAACTGTCCTTGATTCGGGCATCAACAGAGACAACGATACGCTTGTGCGGCTGGCCGATGAGCTCAGGTGCGGAGATGCTTTCCTTTATATCATGAGCATGAGATTCGGAGAAAGACTTAAGGTTGAAAAGCTCATAGACAGCACGACGCTTGGAACTTACGTGCCGCAGCTTATATTACAGCCGATACTTGAAAATGCCATCAAACACGGTGTTGAGAGCGTCAACAGAGGTACCGTGTGGCTCAATATTTTTGAAGAAAACGATGAACTTATAATAGATGTTATCAACAGCGGAAAAGATATTTCGGATGAGGAAGTGGACAGGATCAGAAAGATCATAAGCGGAGAGCTCAAGCTTAAAAAGAGCGAACCGGGAACACATACCTCCATCGGTATTTACAACGTGAACAAGAGAATAGAGCTGATCTTTGGGGAAGAGTACGGATTAAGCGTTAACAAGTCCGGCGAGAACAAAATGCAATTCAGAATGGTCATGCCTATAAGAAAAGAGGGATGAGATGAAGAAAGTTGTCATCATAGATGATGAGCCCATAATCGTACAGGGTTTGTCCAAAAGTGTAGATTGGGCCAAATACGGCTGCGAAGTGGTGGGAACCGCGGGAGACGGAGTCGAGGGAAAAAGAGTTATTGAAGAGCTCCATCCGGATATTCTTTTCCTTGATATCTGTATGCCGCAGATGGACGGCCTTACCATGATCGCGGGACTTAAGTCGGAATACTCGGATATGCAGATCGCTATTCTTACGGGCTTTAGAGATTTTGAATATGCGCAGAAGGCAATAAATCTCGGAGTTTCGAGGTTCTTATTAAAACCGTCAAATATGGATGAGATTGATGAAGCCATAAGACATATGGTCGAAAGATCGGATAAGATAAAAGGAACAAGCAGTGACGTTCCCGGAGATGAGGCTTCCGAAGAGGCAGTAGCCGATAACTTCATCGTAAGAAATGCTCTCAGCTACATAGAAGAACATTATAACGAGAAGATTCTTTTGTCCGATGTCGCAGATAAGGTCTATGTGAGCCAGTGGCATTTAAGTAAGCTTCTTAATAAGGAGACGGGTAAGAATTTCTCCGAGATACTTAACACCGTTCGTATCAAGAAGGCTTCCGAGCTGTTAAAAGATCCTTCGAAGCGAATAAGCGATGTCGCGGAGGAAGTCGGATTCTTGGATGTGGCCCATTTTTCGAGGGTTTTCAAGAAGGTAAAAGGCATATCCGCAAACGAATACAGAAATCACACAAAATAGTACAAAAATGAACAAAATGGTGCCGTGACTTAGGGATTTGCAGACTCTACAATATTCTTAGAGAAGTAAAAAAGGGGGCTGCAAATGTCTAAGACTAAGAAACGAGCAAGTCTAAAGAAAACTATATTTCTGACAAGCATGGTCTTGCCGGGAGCAATCTGGTTTTTTTTCTTAAGATATCTTCCAATGGCGGGAATTGTTCTCGCGTTCAAGAACTATAAAGTTTATCCCAAAAATCCAACATTCTGGAATAATCTGATGCATTCTGCGTGGTCAGGTTTAAAGAACTTCGAGTTTTTATTCGCCACAACGGATTCCTGGATATATATCAGAAACACTATCTGTTATAACGTTGTATGGATCGCATTGGGGCTGGTGATCGCAGTTGCTTTCGCAATCATGCTGCATGAGCTTACAAATAAGTTTGTTGCAAAGACTTACCAGACACTTATGTTTTTCCCATATTTCTTAAGCTGGGTTGTAGCAAGTTATTTCCTGCTTGCATTCCTTGATCCTACAAAGGGACTTATCGATCATTTTCTTATGACCAAAGGTCTTGAAAAGATAGACTGGTACAATACGCCGAAATATTGGCCGTTTATCCTGACGATATGTAATCTTTGGAAGAATATAGGATATTCATCAATCCTGTATCTGGCAGCCATAACCGGAATCGATACGACGCAGTACGAAGCGGCGGCTATCGACGGAGCTACCAAGTGGCAGCAGATATTCTACGTGACAATTCCTAACTTAAGACCGATGATCTGCATTCTTCTTATCATGAATGTCGGCAAGATCTTCAATTCCGATTTTGGTCTGTTCTACACGGTACCTCTTAATTCGGGATCTCTTTTCTCGGCGACGCAGGTTATCGATACCTATATTTACAGAGTTTTGACGGCAACCAATAATATCGGAATGTCGACGGCGGGAGGTCTTTTGCAAAATGCCGTAGGCTTCGTGTGCATTATGTTTGCCAATAAGGTGGTAAAAAAGATTGATGAGGACAGCGCACTGTTCTAAGGAGGATATATGGCTAACGCTAAGACTAAAAGAAGAAGGATAAATTCCATATCCGTTCCGGCAGAAATAATATGCCATATCTTGCTTATTCTGTTCTGTCTCTTATGTATCGTTCCGTTTGTGTTTGTAGTGATAATTTCTTTTACATCGCAGGAGAGCATAAGAGCGATAGGATATTCGTTTATTCCCAAGACGACGTCGCTGGAAGCATACAACTATGTTATGAAGCTTGGAGATCAGCTTTGGAGATCGTATTTTAACAGCTTCTTTATAACTATTGTCGGAACAATACTTACGATGCTGGTTACTATCCTTTATTCTTACGGGCTTTACAGAAAGGATTTCAAATTCAGAAAGTTCTTTACCTTCTGGGCGTTCTTTACAATGCTCTTCGGAGGCGGTCTTGCACCTACATACGTTGTTTGTAAGACAGTTCTTGGACTTTCCGACAGTTACTGGGCAGTAATAATCCCGATGCTCCTTAATCCGTTTAATATCATTGTTATGAGGACTTTTTTCCAGAGTTCGATTCCGGAGGAGCTCATAGATGCAGCGGCGATCGACGGAGCAGGAGAGTATACGACACTGTTTAAGATCATTATTCCCATTTCCAAACCGGGAATAGCAACGGTCGGTTTATTATCGGCACTGGCGTATTGGAACGAGTGGTTCATTCCAATGCTTTATATAAGAGAAGCCAAGTTCTTCCCGCTTCAGTATCTGCTTATGCAGATGCAGACCAAGGTGGATTTCCTTGTGAAGAACTCATCCATGATCGGTGCGGAGGCGAGCAATATCGTAAGTGATCTTCCGTCAGATTCACTCAGGATGGCACTGGTTGTTCTTATCGTGGTTCCGATTGCTTGTGCGTATCCTTTTTTCCAGAGATACATTGTTTCGGGACTTACGATCGGTTCGGTAAAAGGATGATGTTAATGATGCACGAGACGTGCTTTTAAAAAAGGAGGGTTATATGAAGAAGAAACTAATGGCAGTATTGTTATCATGTACTATGGTACTGGCTGCAGTCGGATGTGGGGCTTCAGGAGGTGCAACTCAAAGTTCTGGTGACGCAGGTGAGGCAGCTCCTTCCGCGGAAGCAGCAGAGCCGGCGGCAGCACCTGAGGAGATTGATGTAGCTTCTCTTGATCCCGTTACTCTTAAGATGTACTTCCACGGAAGTAACGTAACCGATGACAGCAAGGTGCTGGAAGAGGTTAACGCATATCTTAAAGACAAGATCAATGTTACTCTTGAGCCTATCTGGGGCACATGGGGTGATTTCGATCAGAATGCGGTGCTTGCGCTTCAGGGTGGAGACGATATTGATATTTACTTTACATGCTCTTGGAGTGCCGATGAGTACAACAAGTTTGCAAGAGACGGTTACTGGGTAAGACTTGATAATCCCGAGAACAACCTGATTGAGAAGTACGGACAGGATCTTTGGAAGCTCCTTCCCGAAGTTCTTATCAACGGTGCTACTATTAACGGTTCAGACGGATACGGCGTTTATGCTGTTCCCGGATACAAGGATATCGCTACTCAGAACTGCTGGGATGTTAACGTAGATCTTTTGGAGAAATACGGATACACACTTGATGATATCAAGAATACTGATTACTACGGATTCGAAGAAATCCTTAAGAAGGTAAAAGAAGGCGAAGGAAACGACTTCTATCCTCTTCTTATCGAGGGTGCGGTTCTTGAGAGAATGGTAGACAATACTATCATCGTTACAGGTGACAGTGCAACAGGTAACTTCATGTCATACTATCTTGATCCTACAGACGTTTCAAAGCCCGGCAAGTACGGCAACAAGCTTGTAAACAAGTTTGAGACAGAGGAATTCAAGAAGTTCGTAGATCAGACAAGAAAGTATTATCTTGAAGGCTTCATCGATCCTGCAATGGGTAACAAGAATCAGGCCAACGATACAAGAACAAACAAACAGCTTTCAGGTGAGTACCTCATCGGAACACAGTCATATTCACTCGGATATGAGCTTCAGGCTTCACAGGAGAGAGGAATCCACGTAGAGATGGTTCCTTGCACAGACGCTTATGTTGATACAACATCTTCACAGGGCGCTATGATGGCTATCTCAACAGCTTCCAAGAATCCTGACAGAGCTATGATGTTCCTTAATCTCTTAAATACAGATCCTACACTTATGACACTTCTTAACTACGGTGTACAGGATATTCACTATACCAAGAATGATGACGGAACAATCACATTCACAGATAAGAGAGCTGATTATCAGCCTTGGACAAACGGTGTCGGCAACGTAACAATCCTTCCTCCTACAGATGCTCAGGGCACAGATTTCTGGGATGGATTTAAGTCATACTACGGAGCAGCAAAAGAGATTCCTATTCTCGGATATGCTTATGATTCTTCACAGGTAGAGGCACAGATGGGTGCCGTAGCCAACGTTGTTGATGAGTACATGCTCTCACTTTGCACAGGAACAGTTGACCCCGAAGAGAAGCTTCCTGAGTTCCTTAAGAAGCTTAAAGATAACGGAATCGATGGAATAATCGATGACGCAAACAGCCAGCTCGATACATTTATGGCGGCTAAAGGGCAGTAAAGCGGTCGCGAGGCTGAATTAAATTGAAATAATACTAATGATAAAAGTTCCACCTCATGCTTGCATGGGGTGGGATTTTTGTTTGAGATGTATATACGCTTTAATGATATACGGATTGCTACACAGCTAAAGCTGTTTTCGCAATCCTACAAAAATTCGGAATCCGCGTTATCACGCTACTTCCTCATTTTTGTTAGGGTCGTAAATTAAAAGCAGTCCACTTTCATGCGAGCATGAAGTGGACTGTTTCAATTACGACACCTATATCATTAAAGCTGCTGACGGGAATCGAACCCGTGACCTCCGCACTACCAATGCGACGCACTACCGACTGTGCTACAACAGCTTGGGACTCATCAGAGCCACGAACATTATTGTAGCAATAGAATATAGGCTTGTCAATTGAAAAATGGGTGGACCGTAAGCTTTGGTCCACCCATCATTTTATACGTCTGTTCCTATTACTGACATGTAGTAAGAATAAAGGTTCTTGTAAGTTGAACGGTTGTAATGAAGCCCGTCTGAAGCAGAGAATCCGTTCTGCTTAAGGAATGAATATCCATCGATCCACTTGATACGAGGATCAAGCTCTGCCTGAAGCCTTGCATTGAATTTCTCGATCTGATCGTTAGATACTGTAGAGCAGTCGCCTACGGGAGTTACCGCAGCGTAGTAAACCGTAATACCCTGTGCTTCCCATGCATCAATGTTGCTGTTTACAAGCTTGATGTACTTGGAAGCGTTGGCAAGGTCATTGACACCGAAGTTGATGACCATTGTTGTGCCCGCGCCGGCGCTTGCCTGAATCTGAGGCATTGCTGTGTTCTTAAACCAGTAGTAGCCCTCGCCGACCTTGGCTACATAAGCTTTTTCATTGGAACCTACAGCCATCTGAAGCTGTACTGTTCTTGAATCACCCACAAAAAGATATGGGATACCGGGAATATCCTGTGACACGTAATTACTTATTATATATGCAACAGTGCCGTTGTAATCAATCTCATACCAACCGTTGTCGGTTGTTCCGGTAACAGAAACACAATTACCCCAACCGAGTTTACCGATCGGATTGTATTCTGTACCCGCTCCGTCGCGTACGTTGATTGTCTCGGTGACGTACATGGTAACGGGAGTTTCAAATTTAGTGACCGCAAAAGGAGTAGATACTGCATAAGCTGCTGCATCTTCAGGCTGTGGCTGTCCTTCAGGGTTCGTTTCAGGTGCGGCTACCTCTAAGGGAGCCGGTGCAACTTCGGAAGCGGTGTCAGGGTTTTCTTCTGCAATACATACTGTTCCGCTTGCCAGAAATCCTAAAGCGAATATCATGGCAAATGCTGCTACAAAGGGGCTTTTCACTATTAAGTTGTTTGTTTTTTCGATAGTTTTTTTCTTCATAACATTAAATTCCATAATTCCTATGCATTTTACATGATGATCATTTTGATGTCAAATTTGACTGTAAAGTAACAAACTTTTATAATAAATCAGTTGAATAAAAGGTAATCGAATAGGAGATATTATGTGCGGAATTATCGGTTATATTGGTAAGAGAAGTACCAAAGAGATACTTCTTGATTCACTTGAACTTTTGGAATACAGAGGATATGACAGTGCGGGAATAGCTCTTTTCCCCGGTGAGGCTGATGCGCCTTTCGTTAAGAAGGTTGCGGGCCGTGTATCCAAGTTAAGAGAGATCACTGCCGGAGATACGGAAGAGGCATGCGCAGGTATCGGACATACACGTTGGGCTACTCACGGCGGCGTTAGCGATGCCAATGCTCACCCTCACAATCAGGGCAGAGTAACTCTCGTACATAACGGAATCATAGAGAACTACAAGGAGCTTATTAAAGAGTACGATCTTAAGGATAAGCTCGTTTCAGAGACAGATACAGAGGTAGCTGCTGCGATCATGGATCACTTCTATGACGGAGATGCAGAGAAGGCTATCAGATCAACGATCAGCGTTTTAAAGGGAACATTTGCTTTTGCGGTTCTTTTTGCGGATCAGCCCGGCAAGATCTATGCGGCTCGTAACGTAAGCCCTATCGTTGTTGCCATGACCGAGCACGGCGCTATGCTTGCATCTGACGTTGCGGCTCTCGGTGTTCACGCCAAGGAGTACGCTTTCCTTCCCGAGTATCACATCGCATGCCTTTCATCCAAGGGTATCGTGGTACACGATGAGAAGAAGCACGAGGTACCTCTTCAGCTTATGACTATCGACTGGGATACCAGTCGTGGCGGAAAAGGCGGATACGCTTTTTATATGGAAAAAGAGATCCACGAGCAGCCCGACGCTATCAGAGACACTATCATGCCTCATATAGTAGACGGAAGAACAACATTTACAGCTGAGGGTATTCCTCATTCTCTTTTCAGAGAAAATCAGAATATTATCGTTATCGCCTGCGGAACTGCTATGCATGCGGGACTTATCGGACAGCAGCTCTTCCATACACTTGCTAACATCCACACCGATGTTGCGGTTGCATCCGAATTTACTTATACCAATCCTGTTATCAAGCCCGGAACTCTTGTTATCGCCGTTTCTCAGTCAGGTGAGACAATCGATACTCTCGAGGCTATCAAGTATGCCAAGAAGAGAGGCGCCAAGGTTCTTTCTATAGTTAATGTAAAGGGATCTACAATTGCCGATAACAGTGATTATTGCATTTATACACAGGCAGGTCCTGAGATTGCGGTTGCAAGTACCAAGGCATTTACAAGCCAGATTTCGATATTCTATCTGCTTGCCATTCATACCGCAAGACTTAACGGTATGCTCGAGCCCGAAGAGATGAAGGCTTACCTTGATGAACTTATGACTGTTCCCGATGCTATCGAGGAGATCTTAGAGAAAAAAGAATTTGTAAAGAAGATGACAAACAAATTCCTTCACGCAGATAATGCATTCATGATCGGTAGAGGCCTTGATTACTCACTTCTTCTTGAGGGATCGCTTAAATTAAAAGAGATCTCATATGTTCATTCAGAGGCATATGCTTCAGGTGAGCTTAAGCACGGAACGATCGCACTTATCACAGACGGAGTGCCTGTAGTTGCTCTTGTAACTCAGAGCTTACTTGCATCAAAGGAATACTCCAATATCAGAGAGGTGCAGTCACGTGGTGCCAGCATGATCCTTATTACAAAAGAGTCTCTCTACAAGGATATGAACATCCCCGAGGATGACACATTTATCCTTCCCGAGATGAGCGATATGTTCATGCCGTTCCCTGCGGCTGTTGTAATGCAGCTCATCGCATATTACACATCCTACACCAAGGGCTTTGACGTTGATAAGCCGAGAAACCTCGCTAAGGTTGTTACGGTTGAGTAATAGATAATATTGGATAATATAGATTATATTGAGCCATAAGAGCGTAATATTCACTCTTATGGCTTTTTTATTTTTCTGAGCATCATCAAGACGAAAAACCGATAAAAAATAATAATTATTTAATACTTCGCACTCTTTTTCTGATGTAAAATATAATTGTGCATAATTTATGGCGTGCTGAATAAGTTTAGGAGCTGTTGGGGGCAATGTGGGAGTAATTGATTAACCTTGTGAGGTGGATGATTATGAACAAAAAGAAGACTCGTAGCGGCAAAGGTAACTTATTTCAATCCGTAAAAGGAAAAATCCTGATCATGGGTGCACTGGGAATAGCAGCAGCTCTTATTATCGGATTGCTTGGTGTCACATCCATAAACAGGAACGGTCAGAACAGTGAGGTTGTCTCTCTTGTAAATGAGATTAATGTTTTACAGTCTCAGAATCTGGCCAATGACGCTCTTTATCAGTACTACGTTGATGAGAGCTATCTTGATGCCACCTTGTCAAACCTTGACGAGATGGATCTTAAGGCAAATCAGCTAAAATCAATAGCGGACAGGGCATATGCAAGTAACGTAGATGCCATTATTGCCAATGTTTCCAAGGACAAAGCCAATTATGGCGAGATAAAGTCAATACATTCAGAGCGTGGATACGACAGTTCCATCGGTAAGTTCAAGGAATTTACGGATGCAAGTACCGATCTTTCCGACAGCTTTAAAAACCTTGTAAATAACAATGAGTGGCTCGAGATCCCATGGATCGATTCCACTTTCGGAGTAGAGGGCACACCTGTAACAGTGGACGGAAAGAACTATACGATGGTCGCTTACGAAAGAGAACTACCGGTAGCGGGAAAGCGTGACAAGCTTGCATTCCGTCTCGGAGGAACCTTTACCTATAAGGGCGATTACTACGTTAAGAATGTTCAGCTTGTAAACGGAGCGGAAGTTCTTGATATAGATCTTTCTACATTTGATACCATGGAAAAATCAGGTGATGGCCTTGCAGAAGCGGATTTCGCTGAATTTGGCGGAGCAACGGCGATAAAGGTCACAGGTAAGTATGATGAAGCTAATGCCAGATGGGAAGAGGCTTCTACGAGTATTCCGGTAAAAGAATATGACATCGAGAAATATCCCGTACTTAAATATGAGATGTATCTTGATAATTCAGTTATAAATCCGGGCGGTGAGTATAAATACGGCGGCTCCATATCCGGAGTATATGACTTTGAAACCAATCTTGAAGAACTGGATACGATGGTAGGTGCCTACAGTAAGCTTGTAGTTGAGGGAAAAGATGTTTCGGCCAACCTTGCGGAGATAGAAGAGAGAATAGCCGAGATAGAAGCCAATATACCCAAATATACAACAGATCCTTCGCTCGCTGACATCTCACTTGCTTCTTTGAGCGCCAAGAAAGCTATTTTCGAAGAGCTCAAGACAATAGATGAGAGGACACTTGCGATAAAGGCTGATAACAGTGTGATTAACGGTGAACTCAGTGAACTTTGCGCACAGGTCCAGGGCGATGCTGTTGCACAGATGAATGCAGTAAGATCAAGCGTAACCGTTATAGTTATCCTGGTCCTTATCATCAGTATCGTTATCCTACTTCTCATCCTTGCAAGGGTTAGCACAGGTATAAATAAGAGCGTTAATAATTTCAGTAACGCTATTGATGAGATAGCAGGCGGAAATATCTCGGCAAGAGCCAATGCTGAAGGTAAAGATGAATTTGCACTCTTTGCTTCGAGTCTTAACGGATTCATGGATACGCTGGAAGGAACCATCGGTAAGGTAAAAGAGCTTACGGGTGTGCTTGCGGATTCCGGATTACAGCTTGAAGAGAGCGCAAATAAGACAAAGATCGTTGCCGGCGAGATAAATGAGACCATAAGTGAGATCTCAAAGGGAGCCGGAGAGCAGGCTGTAGATATCGAGTCATCCTCACAGAAGGTTGTTGATATAGGAAACAATATTAAAGAGATCCTTTCAAGTGTATCGGGACTATCCGAAAAGTCAGGAGATATGAGCAGTGCCGGAAAAGAAGCTTCTGCAAACATGGATACATTGAACAGATCCAGTGTTTCTACAAATGAAGCATTCGGAAGGATCGTTGAACAGGTTAACAAGACTGATGAATCCGTAGGAAAGATCCAGGATGCGGTAAGTCTTATAGCATCTGTTGCCAATCAGATCAATCTTTTGTCTCTTAATGCAAGTATTGAAGCGGCAAGAGCGGGAGAAGCCGGACGAGGATTTGCGGTAGTTGCGAGTGAGATATCGAATCTTGCGGATCAGACCAATGAATCCACAACGATTATTGAAGGAATCATAAAAGACCTTACAGAAGAGTCCAATCGTACGGTTGAAACGATCAATGAAGTTACAGAGCGCATCGAAGAGCAAAAGAACAGCATCGACAGCACAAGTAATATATTCGGAGATGTAAGTACGGGTATTGATTATACTATCGAAGCGGTTGAGAAAGTCCTTATACAGGCGCAGGATTGCGAGAAATCCGGAGAAACGGTTGTCGATCTTATGACCAATCTGTCGGCTATATCTCAGGAGAATGCGGCATCTGCCGAGACTACATCTACGGCGATGACAAAACTTAATATGGAGACGGCAAAGCTTGCAGAGACAAGTGCAGAGCTAAAGGGACTTGCGGATAACTTAAAAGAGGATCTTGAGTTCTTTAGGATTGGATGAAATATCGGAAAATTTATCACATTAAAAAGGATTTCGGGTATATCAAAAACCGAAATCCTTTTTTATTAGCCGTTTTATTTTGCAAATACCTGTATCTGGTAGCAATTACCGTTGTAATTGGTCAGGAATCCGCTGCCGTAGTATTTCCAGTAAGGCTTAAGCATGTTCTCACGGTGGCTGTCACTGTTTACGTATGCTTCAAAGATATATTCAACATATTCGTCGCCGTTTTCGTTTTCAAAATCCCAATCATCAAGAATCTTGGCGATGTTCTCGCTTCCGCGCTCATATTTATCCGTAAGTCCAAGCTCTGTATATACTGTCTTGTAACTCTCTCCGTTTGGCCTTGTATGATCGAAATTAACCGGGAGCTCGTTTAGGCGCACATCGGCGACATCCAGAAGATCATCGTTTAGTTCCAGAGCAGGAAGTCCGTTTTCTTCTCTAAACGAATTAATTTTCTGAAGCATTATAATGTCGTAAATATCAGGTGGATTGGCGCTTTTTGCGTATGCGCTGCCTTCGAATGTTGCGACAAGGTATGTGATCATTAAGAGAGCCGGGATTATTCGTAATGTCTTTTTCATAGCTTACACCTATTTGTGCCTGACTATGATGTTAGCTGACTGTAGTTACGATCCCCATTTACAAACTTTTTTCTTATCCTAGATTAATGATAAGGTCGTTTTTGTACCCAAATCAAATAAATAAATAATAAAAATCTATAAACTTTTTAGACAGGAGAAAAAACGCCGGAAAAGTCAAGACTTGTTATTTGAGGGAGCCTTTGGCATTATTATCTTAGTTGTGTGAAAATTGCGGGTTAGATCCGTGATATATAAAAAGAAACTACACAAAAATCTACTTAAGTTGGGAGGGACTCATGAATAACGTCATAATCGGACAGTCAGGTGGGCCTACGGCCGCTATCAATGCGTCTGTGGCCGGCGCTTATGTACGCGCCAAGGAACTCGGAGCACCAAAGGTATTCGGTATGCTCCATGGTATTGAAGGTCTTATTAACGGACACATCGTTGATCTGGATAATTATTTGTCGGATACGACCAATGTGGAACTGCTTAAGAGAACGCCTGCAGCGGTTCTCGGTACATGCAGATACAAGCTTCCTGTAGCAAGTAAGAATGAAGCTGACTACATCAAGATCTTCGACGTTCTTGAGAAGAACAATATCGATATGGTTTTCTATATCGGTGGCAACGATTCAATGGATACAATCATGCAGTTGTCGGATTATGCAAAAGAAAAGGGTAAATCCCAGCGTTTTATCGGCATACCCAAGACAATAGACAATGATCTTCCTATCACCGATCATTGCCCCGGCTTTGGTTCTGCAGCCAAATATATAGCGACCAGCGTAAAAGAGCTGATCAGAGACAATCAGGCAGCTGACAAAAGAAATCCTGCAACCGTTATCGTAGAGATCATGGGAAGAAATGCGGGATGGCTTGCGGCAGCGGCATCTTTATCCAAATCTGATGATTGCTCGGGACCCGATGCAATCTTTCTTCCGGAGAGACCTTTTGACATGGACAAGTTCATGGAGCAGATGAAGGAACTCTCTTCCAAAGGTAAGCCCGTACTTATTGTAATTTCAGAGGGAATCAAACTTGCCGACGGCACATATGTGTGCGAGCTCGGAGGCAAAGTTGCAACGGATACATTCGGTCATAAGCAGATGAGCGCAGCTTGTAAGGTACTTGCCGACAAATTAAGTGCAGAGCTTGGCTTACGTACAAGAACCGTTGAGCTCAGCACTCTTCAGAGAGCAGCTTCTCACATGGCATCACTTACAGACGTAAGAGAGGCTTATCAGTGCGGCTATGAAGCTCTTAATGCTGCCGTTGCGGGTGAGACCGGCAAGATGATCATCATGAAGAGAGCTATGTATCAAGACTTCGGTAAGGAAGAGTGGAGCAGTGATTGCCCTTACATCTGCACTTACGGAACCTACGACATACACTCTATCGCCAACTGCGAGAAGATGATCCCCAACGAGTGGATAACACCCGACGGATGCGGCCTTACAGAGCAGTTTGACAAGTATGCCCGTCCTCTTATCTTCGGCGAGATGATGCCGATCATTTCAGGAGGACTTCCCAGACACCTTGTTATCGCTGAGGCTGTGTGATATTACCGGTAAATTGAATTACGGATTGAGTTAAGTGGAGAGCTCGGAGGATTATTCCTCAGAGCTCTTTTTTTACTAAATGATACGAAAACCCGTTGTTCATAACAAAAACTTGTCGTTCATCCCATTGTTATTGAAAAACGTTTTCGGACACAGTAAGCTTTGCTTGTAAGACAAACATAGTATTACCATAACATTAGGGAGTGTGGAAATGAAAAATTTATTAGTAGTGGTAGGATGTTCCTGGATTATATTCGCTTTAACAAAATGGAAGGTATTTAATATTATATGGGAAAATAGGGTAATCAAAGTTTGTTCCTGCATCTTGGGGACATATAATATATTTTTGGCTTTTTTTGGTAAGAACCCAATAGGAGAAGTACTCCTTATCATCGATTTTATCCTTGTTTTTGTGTTAGATATTTACTTTTTTATAATTAGACTGAAAAAAAGTAAAAAAGGAATTATGAAGATATATCAATTAGTGCTCGGATTTATTTTTATTATTACAGCATTATGGATGCTTGGGCTTGATATGAAAAGAATTTATGTGGGCATAGCCGTGTTAACCGGCGCTATGATGATGATTTCTGTGCCATTTCAAGAAGGTTTAGAAAAATTTGAAAAAGAAAAAATATAAATTTTTAGCAAGGAGAGAAAAAATGCAAACTATAATTTCATGGGTACTGGCAGCTTTTTGTTTATTTCTTGGAGTGTTTGATTTTATTGACAAGGATTATATAAGAGGAATTATTATGGTGCTTGGATGTATCTTAGCGCTTCCTATGACGTCAAATCTATTTTCAAAAGATGGTAATTCCAAGGGCTTTTTTGTTTTTAAGGTGATAGTTATTATTGTCATGATTCTGGGAACAAGCATTAAGATTACAAGATAAGGGAAAATATGGAAATCACAGTAGAACATTTGAGCAAAAAATTCGGGGAATATATTGCAGTAAATAATATTTCACTAACAATCCCTGCAGGAAAGATTTATGGGTTTATTGGGGCGAACGGAGCGGGAAAGACCACAACCATGAAGATGATGGTGGGGCTTCTTAAGGCTGACTGCGGAACTGTCAAGTACGATGGAAAAGAGATGAAACATTTGGATAGCAGTATTATGCAAAATGTCGGTGTCTTTATAAGCAAGCCTAATTATTATCCGAACCTTTCAGCGAGGGAGAATCTTTTATATCTGCAGAAAATACTGGGAAAACCGCTTGGCGAAGTGGACAGAGTTCTTAAGCTTGTAAGACTTGATCACACAGGAAACAAAAAGGTTTCGTCTTTTTCTTTCGGTATGAAGCAAAGGCTGGGACTGGCGATAGCTTTTTTGAATAATCCCCAAGTGCTTATCCTGGACGAACCTACAAATGGCCTGGATCCTAAGGGAATCTTTGAAATCAGACAAATGCTTGAAGAGATGGCACACAATGAAGGATGTACCATATTTATTTCAAGTCATAATATTGCCGAAATAGAAAAGCTTTCCGACAGAATCTGCATAATTGATAGAGGAAGCAAAATCTTTGAAGGAACAGTAGATGAGCTCTATGCAACAGAAGGACTTGAGTATTGCCTTAGAACGAACGATGCTGGAAATACTGCTGCAGTACTGAAGGCGATTGGAGTCAGCTATAGCAGAAAAAAAGACGCTTTTTATATTGAGACAGCAAAATCCATTATCCCCGGGATTGTAAAAGAACTTGTAAAAAAAGATGTAGAGGTATTTGAAATTTCGCCGAGCAATAATCTTGAGAGCATATACCTTACTCTTACTGAAAAAGAAAGAGACAATATATGAGATGCCTTGTTGTTGAAGAACTAAAAAAATTAAGAACGGACAAAAAAAACATTTTTGGCGTTATCGGATTTTCAATCCTATGTTGCGTGCTTTCTTATGCAGTGTTTAGGCTTGGAGAGAATCCAAACGTCTATGCTCATTATGGAAAAGAAGGCGTGAACATGTATTTCTTTTGCGGATTGGGGCTTATAGTCGGACTTTTTTGTTCTATGTTCCTAGGATATAACATACTGACAAAAGAATATATAAATGATACGTGGGATCTTTTGATGACCAAACTCTTTGACGGAAAGAAACTGGTTATTTCAAAATATGTGGTTTTTTTGCTGTATCAGAGCATATACGGAGTGCTGACAGTTGCATTATATTACCCAATTACAAAATATTTTTTGCGAATGGAGCCTGACTGTAGGATGTGGTATGCGGCATTGGTATTTATTCTTTTTACCAATGTTTTTGGATATGCGCTTCAGTTTTGCATGCAGCTCTATATAAAGAGTTTCCCAATGGCGGTTATATTCGGGGTTCTTATTATGTATCTGATGGGAATTATGGCGGAAAGGTTGAGATTTATTAGATATTTTTCGCAGTATGCGAGCGTGTATTTATTTGAATCGGGTAATGTTTTTAATGCTGGAATGATTGCTGGAATAACTGCTTTTAACATTTTTATCAGTGTTGCGTTAGTGTATGTGTGTGGTAGGAAGTTTTATTCGTAGAGGTAATGATGGAGCATATAAGATTTGAATTAAAGAAAATAACGGGAGCGGGAATACTTCTGTTCGGACTTTTTATCACAATACTTTCCGTTGTGTTTCAAGGATATCTGGGACTTCTTGTTGATGATATTACGGCAGATATTATTTATGTTACTGCAATGGATCTTTTTGCGAGCTTCTTTTTCCCTATAATCATTTCTGTTGTTGTTGCCAGAAGCTTTTTTATTGAGGAAGTTAATTGCGGTATAGTCAATTCTTTTTTCTTTGATATATCCGTGAAAAAGAGCTATAAGATGAAGCTTTTGACAAACTATATAATTAATGCTTTTTATTTTTTTCTGGCAACTGCCATTACGCTTGTTTTTGTGGGAATAAAAGGAGGTAATCCGTTTTTTGTGCTCTTGAATGAATGGGAGTGGGTAGTTCTTTCAATGCTCAATGTTTTTACACTGGTCAATTTTGTAGCAATACTTATAATGGTTACCAGAAGTCAGATGATATCAATGCTTATATCGGTTGTGGCAACGGTTTTTGGAAGTGTACTTAATCCGCTGGGATTTTCTTGGATAAATCCTTGGTATAACTTTGAACATGCCCTTTTTTACAGAGGGCTTAAACCTGTGAGCATTGTATATATGGTTGTTGTTTTTGTAATTGGTGAGTTTATGGTTAGAAAAATTATTACGAGGATGCCTATGAAAATGGAAGGAATGATTTGAATTTCCAATTCGATATTTAATGTTTATCGTTAAAAAACTTGTCGTTCATAACAAAAAATTGTCGTTCGTCCCATTGATGTTGAAAAACGTTTTCGGACACATTAAGCTTGGGGTGTAAGGGTCTAACGCCTTACCATAACATTATGGGGGAAGTCAAAACACAATGAACAATTAAGTGTACATGAATAACAAAGTCTCTAACATCATTATTGATATAAGTGGATAAAACCAAAACTACTATAACCTGATTATTATTTTTTATCCATAATGTTATGCCAAAAGCAGGCCGGAGTATGTCGTGATACTCCGGTCTTATTCTAAAGGTGAGGGAAGACGTTGAAGGAAAAGAGTACTACCAAGGAGAAGTATATGTTTGAATCCATATATGAATCTTTGGTAAAAGAGAAGCTTAGGGATTTCGAAAAGGACTTATCCGTACTGACAAGAGGCTATGAAGAAGCCGAAAGAGAACTCATAAATGTAAGGAAGATCAAAAAGCAGTTTAAGGAATATCTCAAGGGGGAATTAAGAGATATAAGTCAGACGCTGTTGATAGCTGATATTAACGAGCAGAGACAAGGCGTTTTTGAATTCTGGGATCTTTATCCCGATTCACAGTATAAACAGTACATAGATCGCTTTTTTGACAAGTACTACTATGAGAGATTCATTGCCAGATACAAGCTTTGGCACGAAAGAATTCATCGTACCATGGATCTTGGCTATGCTTTCCTCTTGGAAGTGATAAAAAGATACTTGAACGATCTGGATAAGCTAAGGACCAAGAGACTTCTTAAAAGAGCCGGTGAATACGTTCTTCAGGAAGTGGAATTTCTCGGAGATAAAAGAAACAGCGGGAAATGCACGGTCAGATGCAAGATAAATGAAGACTATGTCATCTACAAACCTGAGAGCGGAAGAATATTTGAGCTGTATGGCAAACTGATAAAGCTTGTAAGCGGTGATGATAATTACAAGATTTTGAATATGCTTCAGGGAAATAAATATTTCTGGGCCGAGCATGTCACTAACTACAGATGTAATACTGAAAGTGATATAAGAGAGTTTTATAAGAATGCGGGATTTATGCTTGCTTTGGCGTATTTGATGAACGCTGTTGATATAGATGACAGAAAAGTATACGCCGTTGGCAAATATCCGGTGCTTATCGATGCGGAAACATTATCTTCGACCAATCTTTTTTCAAAAAAGATGACCAAAGGGAAAAAGCTTTTTGATAGATCTGTATTTAAGACAGCGATCATTCCTATGCATTACAGCAGGGAAAACAAAGATATAATAGAGCACAACGCTTTGGGAGATGTGATATTTGTTGCTCGTTCCGAGAGTGATATAACAGATGAGTTCACGTCCAAGGCAAAAGAGCGATGGGAAGTCAGAAAATACAAAGGAAAACATACGCATTTACCGAAGTTGTCCGGCGAAAGCGTTCCCGTATGGGAGTATGTTGATGATGTTATAGAAGGGTTTGATGAAGGCTATGACAATATCATGGATAGCCTCCCTGCTATATATAAGCTTTTAAAAGATTATGAAAATACCAAGATAAGAATAAGTTTAAGAAACCGCGAATTTTATTCTCAAATGCTAAAAAAGCTTAATTCACCTGAGCTTTTAAAGGATAAAGAGACTACGCAGGATTATATAAAATTAGTTTTTACAGACAGCAGTATAGATGAGTATTCGCTTAAGCATGAGATACAGCAGTTGATGAGAGGTGATGTGCCTTATTTCACAACGCTATTAAAGGACAGAACAGTCTATACCCAGGAATGGGACAGGGCGCTTAAAAGACGCTACGAATCTCCGTTAGAATGCATAATAAATAAGCTCGATGATTTTTCTAAAGAAGATAAAGAAAAACAGATTGATTTTATAAGGAGTGCATTTGACTACGATCACTGCAGCTTAGCTTACTTTGATAATGACAAAAATATAGAAAGTGTGGTGAATGAATGGATTCTATAAAACACGGCATTACAGTCCAGAGACTGGCATTTACTTTTGCTTTGATCGTGGCGGTACTATTGTCAGCATTCAACAGAAACGAAGGTTTGACAGAAGGATTTTATATATCGAATTATGTTATATTATCAGCCTTTTCGCTGATGTTTATTTACAGAATTCTTTTTCGGGAAGATAAAAATAATAATTCAAGGTTTATTTTGGATATGGAGCCGCCGGAAAAGGTATTGGCGGGATTAAATCTTGTATTGGTAATAGCCTGGCTTTTATGCCAGATAAGTTACTTTCAATAAAGCAAACGATGGAAGGAGGAACGAAGAATGGGATATCAGATTATGAGTTGTATCATGTCAATGTGTCTTTTTTCATGGGGGGAACTTATTTACTAGTGAGATATGAGTTTGAGCGTTTTCTTATGAGGAATTTTTTTTGCGCAGGAGTCGATTATTCGGCTCCTGATGTGCTATTATGGACAAAGAGGAATGATAAAACACTTATAGTGGGGGAGAGAGTAATATGTTCACAATAGCTATTTGCGATGATGATGAGAGGATCAGAGAATTCATCCAAGATTGTGTGAATGAATTTTTTTCTGTATCCGGGGCGCAGTATAATTTTATCTTATGCAAAAACGGAGAGGAGCTTGATAAAAAGCTGTCTTCAGGGGATGTCTCTATAAATATTCTGTTTCTTGATGTCGAGATGCCCGGTAAAACAGGTATTGAGATAAAAAACAGTCTACAAAAAAATTCCGCTGTCGAAAAAATTATTTTTATAACAAGTCACACCGAAGCAATGCAACAGGCTTTTGGACTTAGAGTAGTCGGCTTTATGAATAAGCCGCTTGATAAAAAGCTAGTGTGCGAGTGGATTAGGAATATATATAAGGAATACAGCAATAAGGAAGGCATTACCTTTGGTGATAAGGTTTATAACTATGATGATATTCTTTATATCAAATCAGACGGAAACTATCTTGTTGCCAAATTGTCAAACGGAAAAGAAACTGCTTCGGAAAGAATGGGAGTGACATCTTTTTTAAAAAAGCTCGAAAATAGATTTGTTCGTATCCATAGGTCGTATATAGTTAACTTATCTCATGTACAAAGGATCAAATACAATGAGATATGCATCGATAATGAAGAGGCTATTCCGCTTGGAAGAAGTTTTTCTGAAGATGTAAAGAATAAATATGATGATTATGTACTTGCTAAAGTTAAAGGACGTATGGGATGGTAAATTATTTATTGGAATGTTTATTTGTGTTTTTTGACCTATGCATATATTTGATAATTTACAGATTGATATTTGGAGCGCGATACAAGAAAAACGCTTTTTTTTCTATACTTATTCTAGTCGGCGTAAGCGTGTTGCTTGAAGGAATATCAGCTATAACAGGAGGCTTTATCACTACTGCTGTAATCACATTGCTGACCGGTGCTATTATTCCTTTTTTATTAAAAGGAAAAACTCTTAAGTGGTTAGGGCTCTATTTTCCGATTTTGGGTATTCCTACGACAATATCATCAATAGTTAATACTTTGATTGATACTGCCAATGCTATTTTTCAGAGAATCTTGTTAGATAATTATTCCATCAGATTTCTTGAAGTTTTTGTTGTGTGCGGACTCTTGTATTTTGTGTACAAAACTAGAATTAATACGCATGGCTTAGAGCTTAGTGCAATGCAGATAGTTCTTTTGAATATTTGCACCCTGTTGGTGGGAATTGCATTTGCCGAAAAAGAATCCATGTTTTCAAATGGAAGTAGAATTAAAACCGAGGTGTATGTAAACTCGGTTACTATCATGAGTTTTATTTTTTATATACTTGTAATGTACTTAATCTATTTGGAAAAATCGCGAATGCATGAAAGATTTGTTTCGGAATGCCAAAAAAATACATTAAATTCGCAAAAAGAGCAGATTGATGCGATTTTGGAGAGTGAGAAAAAGCTAAGATCATGCAGACATGATTTTAAGGCACACATCTATGCGCTAAGTTCCCTTGCAGAGGCCGGAGATACGGAAGGTCTTAAGAAGTATTGCGGCGGTCTTGTCGAAGATTCGAAAAAATACAGCAAGGCTATTATTTCCGGAAATGTTGCTGTTGACGGAATACTGGGACGGTGTGCCGATATGTGCGAGGAGAAAGGAATTACATTCACGTATCAGGTCGCGCTTCTTAAGGAAAATAAAGCGGATGATTATGAGCTTTGTATTATCTTTTCCAATATTATGAACAATGCGATCGAGGCCTGCGAAAGCGGCGATGAGATAAGACTTGTGTGCTATCCATACAACGATGTTTTGTGTATCCTGCAAAAGAACCCGATCCACAAGGAACTTAAATATGAAAATGGTAAGCTTGTAACGACCAAAGAAGATAAAGAACTCCACGGACACGGCCTTGATAACGTAAAGACAGTCATTAATAAGTATGATGGTCACATGGACATCAAAGTCGAAGACGGAAACTTTGTTGTAGAGCTGATATTGTGACATCTATATCATTTTATAAAGGACAAGAGGTTTGAACTATGGGCACAGTCCCAAAGTCCAAACCTTTTATATTTCTGAATTCATAAAAAATTTACTGTTAATTCGGTATGAAATATTAGATAATATTAGTAGACGGTTTATAGTGAAAAATATGTTGCTATTCTATGATGATATTGGAGATTTTTGAGCCCTATGTCATAGTATAGCGACAGTAATATATTTGAAGGGTTTATCGGTTCGAAAGGAGACTTTATATGGAAGGCATGAGCACTCAGGATATTCTTAACGGACAGGATTTATCTACTGCGAATGTTGACGATCTTTTGGCGGCTATGAAAGCTGAAGAGAATGCTGCGGCAGCTGCTGCGAGCGCAGAGGCGGAAGCTGTTGAAGAAACTGTGCCTGAAGCACCTGTGGAAGAGGCTCCCAAGCCAAAGAGAACCCGTAAGAAAGCGGCTGCGCCTGCTCCGGAGGCAGAAGCTGTGCCCGAAGTAGCAGCAGAGGCAGTTCCCGAAGCGGCGGCAGAGGTTATCCCCGAAGCGGCACCGGAAGTGCCGGCAGAACCGGTGGCGGAAGCCACACCTGAAATGGATACAGTGGCAGAGCCGGATATTCCGGATCTTGAAGAGATATTAGCCGAAGAAAAGGCTAAAACAGCGGCAGCGGAGGCAGCGCCTGACGCCGAGATCCCCGCAAGTCCCGCTGAAACGGCGGAAGCCGATGCAATGGCGGCAATGGCAGCTATGGCAGGCGAAGCAGTGGCTGAACCGGCGGCGGAAGCTGTTGATATTGATGCTATGTTGGCTGCAAGCGGAAGTGAAGCTACCGGAGCGGAGATTCCTGCAGAGGAACCTGCACCTGAGGCTGCGCCTGTAGATGTAGATGCTATGCTCGCCGCAATGGCAAATGCCGAGACAGCTTCCGATGTTGATGCCCTTATGGCTGCTGCGGCAGCAGAAGCTGAACCTGCGGCAGCTGATATTCCTGCGGAAGAAATGCCTGCGGAAGCTATTGCAGAGCCTTCATCGGATGCAATCACAGAACCTACGGCAGAGATTCCTGCGATGGAAGAACCTGCTGCGAATGCAGCACCTGATATTTCGGCAGAAGCACCCGCAGACGGCGGTGCAACAGATATAGATGCTATGCTTGCTGCAATGGGAGCAAGCGATGTTGCAAATGAAGCACTTGCACAGGCAATGCCTGAGCTCGCACCGGATGCAGCACCTGCAGAGGCTGCACCCGATATTGATATTTCCGCTATGGCGGACGACGCGCTTGATCTGGGCGCCGCACCGGCAACAGATGAGCAGGCATCTGAGTTGGAAGTACTTGGATCAGCATTGACAACAGAAGAACAGGCAGCTGAGCTTGAAGCGCTCGTAGCTGCATCGGAAGCTGCAATGCCGGCAGAAGAGCCTACGCCGGAAGCAATGCCTGATATTGCAGCAGAAGCACCCGCAGAGATGCCTGATATCGCGGCAGAGGCACTTGCGGAGCCTACACCCGAAACGATCGAAATTCCCGATATCGAGGAGCCTGTTCTTGAAGAGCCCGCAATAGAAGAGCCTGCATTAGAGGAGCCTTCGCTCGGAGACGTTGTTGCGCAGGAGACAGCGGCAGAAGCGATTGCACCTGACGCCGGAGCTGCAGAAATACAGATGCCTGATGTGGCAGCACCTGAGGCCGGAGCGCCGGAAGCAATTGCTCCTGAGGCAGCAACTGCAGATGCAGCCGAGATGGATGCCCTTATGGCGGCAATGGCGGCAGCAGAGAATGACGCTGCTGTGGCAGAAAGCACCGGCCGGAGCCTTGACGATATATTAAACGCAGAGGTAGATGCTCTCACAGAACCTGTTGCAGAAGAAGCTGCATTTGAAGAAACAGCGCAAGCTTCTTCGACAGATCTTGCGGATGCCGTTGCAGGCGCCGTTACCGATATAGAGAGCTTCCTCGATACAGATGATTATGAATATACCGTTGTAAGCAGCGGAGCCAAGACTCTTATCATTATCAAGACCAATGAGAGCAATGCGCTCGCGGTTACTTATGAAAACGGTGAATTTGATTCGCTTCAGCCCGGTTACAGCAAGGATGATAAGCGCGGCTACAACGATATCATGAATGCCTTCGTAAAAGAGACGATCTCATCAGGCGGAAGCTTCGAGATCAAGAGACACAAAGGCAGCAAGTTTGTATAATGTAGAACCGATTGATTAGAGGTCACTCTTGGCTTTGATTTAGAGTCAAATCAGTGTTTTGTACATGCATATACCTACTTTTAGCTAATATGCATGTCATTTTTGGAAGAATTTACGTTATTTCAATTTGTCAAAAAAATGAAAAAGCATGCATTACAAGATAAAAAGAGTTAATGCATGTTTTTTTTGTTGCTTCACAGCCGAAAACATCCGATAGTCGTAACAATTAAGCATGCATATTTGAGGCAAAGGTAGATATACATGCCGATTGACGGTATTACGTAGAATTTTTGGCCGCTGTCAATTCCATTATTCCATTTATACCGGAAAACCTACTGATTCTTAAATGAATCTCGGCCCGGATTTCACAGAAAATGATAAGCCTATATGCTTTTTTGAATGGATTTCTTCCCATACAAAGAGTACAATAGAGAAACTTACACTTAAGTTATGGAAACAGAGAGTATTTCAGGCAAAACATGGGAGAAGTTATGAGAGAGAAAAAAAGTTTATTCGGTGATGTGTCTTTTTACAAAAGCGCACTTGCGATTGCGATTCCGATCATGCTACAGGCGCTTATTCAGAACATGGTATCGCTTATAGATAATTTTATGGTCTCGGGGCTTGGAGATGTCTCCATGTCCGGAGTTAACGTTGCGGGCCAGATTCTGTTTATTTTTATGGTGTTTGTAAATACAATAACCATGGCAGGCGGAATCTTCTTAACACAGTTTTTCGGGGCAAAAGACAAGGCGGGAATGCAGCAGGCATTTGTATTTAAGGTATTCATGGGAATGTCCGCATTTATACCGTATTTCTTTGTTTGCCGTGTTTTCCCAAGGCAGGTGTTGTCACTTATGCTGATAGGAAACAGCCAGGCGCCGCTTATCCTCGATGAGGCGGTCAGATATATACGCATAATGTTCTTTATGGGACCTCTTATGACGCTGTCCGTCAGCATTGCAAGCTCCCTGAGAGATATGGGAAGAGTTAAGGCGCCGCTTGTTGTTACGGTTATCGCGACACTGACCAATACTGTATTTAACTATATTCTTATCTACGGACACTTCGGGTTCCCCGCGCTTGGCGTAAGAGGAGCTGCGGTTGCGACCGTTATTGCGAGAACTGTGGAATTTTTAATCTTTTTAGGCATATATATTAAGGTTAAGCCCGAGTTTGCGATTGAATTCGGAAAAGGCTTTAAAGTTGACTTCAGGCTCTTTGGTGAGATACTTAAGAAGGGCGCTCTCATGCTTTTCTGCGAGATGACTTGGGTATTTTCCGAGACGGTAAATACCGCTATCTTCAACAGCAGAGGCGGCGCTGAAGTCGTATCCGGAATGTCGGCGAGCTTTGCGATAGCAAATCTCTTTTTCGTGGCATTCGGAGGAATTTATTCGGCAACAAGCGTTATAATAGGTAAGACGCTGGGAGAAGGAAATCTTGAAAAAGCACGTGATCAAAAGAACTGGCTCTTATCCGGATCTATTGTGTTTGGGTGCGTTATGACACTTCTTGGTTTCTTTACGATAGTGCTTGTTCCCGTCGTCTACGGAAGGCTTAGCCCGGAAGCGATCAGCATAACCGAAAGAATGGTAGTTGTACTTGCACTGTTTATGCCTGTTTGGGTTTATATCAACGCACAGCAGGCGGTTGCCAGATCCGGAGGCGATACCAAGATGGGAGCATACGGGGATGCGCTGGTAACCCTTGTTATATTGATCCCTATGATACTTATCCTTGGAATATATACAAGCATCGGCCCTATTCAGCTTTTTATCTATATCAAGCTTGTTGATTTCATCAAAGTTACGATATTCTATTTCTGGCTAAAAAAAGAACGCTGGCTTAAGAACCTCGCGGAGGGACACGCCGCGTAAATACTTAAAACGGAGACATACATGGATCTTATCAAGAAATTTATACCGTATTACAAACCATATATAGGAGTATTTTTGTTCGACCTTTTCTGCGCCACGGTCTTATCTGTTATAGACCTTGTTTTTCCGCAGTTTATAAGGATACTCAGAGCAACACTTTTCTTGGAAGAACCACAGGTCATCATAAAGAGAATCTGGATAATCGGACTTGTTTTGCTGGTTCTGTATTTCATCAGATTCCTCTGCAGATGGTATGTTACCTACTGGGGTCATATGATGGGCGCCAAGATGGAATCGGGCATGCGAAAAGAGCTGTTTGAACGCTTTGAAGCATTTTCTTTTTCCTACTATGATACGCACAATACGGGAGAGATGATGAGTAAGCTTGTCTCGGACCTTTTCGATATTTCCGAGCTTGCCCACCACGGCCCCGAGAACATATTTATTTCTTTTATAAAAATAGTCGGATCGATCATTTTGCTTATGCGAATAAACGTGCCGATGACGCTATGCCTGGTCGTAGTAGTGCTTGTTATGGCTGTTTTTTCCGTAAGCCGCAACAAGAAGATGAGAGCAACGTTCTCCGATAACAGGAAGAAGGTTGCCGGCATCAATTCATCACTTCAGGATACGCTCGGCGGCATCAAGGTCGTGAAATCCTTTACCGGTGAGGAGATCGAGGAAAAGAAATTTGACGAAAGCAACCTCGCTTTCCTTGAATCCAAGAAAGACAATTACAAGCAGATGGCTCTCTTCCATTCGGGAAACAATTTCTTTGAAGGGCTCCTGTTTGTGACCGTTATCGTTGCGGGCGGCGTGTTTATCGCCAAAGGGCAGATGAGCGTAGAGGACATGGCTATCTATGCTCTCTACATCAACATCTTCATCAATCCCGTGAACGTACTTGTCGAGTTTACGGAGCAGCTTCAGAAGGGGCTTGCGGGCTTTGGAAGATTCTGCGAGGTCATGGATACGATGCCCGAAATAGTTGATAAAGAGGGGGCAAAAGAGCTTACGAAGGTGGAAGGTGTTATCGACTACGAAGATGTTTCTTTTGCCTACGGAGAAGAGGATAACGTTCTTGATCATATAGATCTTCATGTTGATAAAGGCAGAAATGTAGCGATTGTCGGCCCTTCCGGTGGCGGAAAGACAACGCTTTGCTCGCTTCTTCCAAGGTTTTACGATGTTACGGGCGGAAGCGTCAAGATAGACGGAATCGATATCCGCGACGTTACGCAGAGGTCGCTTCGTTCATTTATCGGTATCGTGCAGCAGGATGTATATCTTTTTAACGGGACCGTCAGGGAGAATATCGCATACGGTAAGCCCGACGCCACATTTGAGGAAATCAGAGAGGCTGCGGAGAAAGCGGATCTCTTGGAGTTTATAGATTCTCTTCCAAGCGGCTTTGATACTCGTGTGGGTGAGAGAGGAGCAAGACTTTCGGGCGGACAGAAGCAGAGGATCGCTATCGCAAGAGTGTTCCTTAAGAATCCCCCGATCCTTATCCTTGATGAGGCTACTAGCGCGCTTGATAACGAAAGTGAGAGATACGTTCAGGACAGTCTTGAAAAATTGTCGGTCGGAAGAACGACGATAACGATCGCGCACAGACTTTCTACGATACTTGGCGCCGATGAGATCATCGTGCTTGGAAACAACGGCATCGAAGAGCGCGGAACCCACAAAGAGCTCGTAATGAACGGCGGCTTGTATGAGAAATACTATCGCATGCAGTTAGGGAAGATATGATATACAGGTGTCACAATACAAAAAGTTTTCATGCTTGCATGAGAAACTTTTTGTATTCGTGACCCGCACAAACATGAGGAAAAAAGCTGTTTGCGTAGCAAATCAGCGATTTCCGAATGGTTGTAGAATTACGAGAATGGCTCCGCCATGGAGTAATTCGTACATCATATATAGTATAATAGTTTTCAGAGGCAAATATATGGTATCGATAAAAGACGTGGCCAAGGAGGCGGGAGTTGCTATTTCAACGGTCTCCAAGGTTTTAAACAACTATCCGAATGTAAGTGAAGCAACAAGGAAAAAAGTTAATGAAGTGGTGGACAGGCTCGGCTTTGTTCCCAACACCGTAGCTGCAACGCTTTCATCCAAGAAAGCCGGCAGAGTGGCGCTTCTTATACGACTCGGTCAGCGCAGTAATTCAAGAGATGAGATCAATATGCAGTATATTTCAGGTGCGGTGCACAAGGCAAAAGAGCTGCAGATGGATGTTATCACTGTTTTCATGTCCATGATAGAGGATATGACCGTTGCAGAAGTCACGAATTACTTTGTTTCACAGGGAATAAAGGGACTTATAATCTATGGCATGACGACCAAGGATAAGGTCCTTCATAAGCTCATTGAGAGTGGTAATTTCAAGATAGTTGTTGTTGATGCGCCTATGGTAAATGAGACGACATCATCGGTCAGCGTCGATCAGGCAAAGGCTCAGTACGATATAGCCAAGAAGACAATCACAGAGAATAAGAGTAAGAAAGTTCTCTATATTTCCGGAGATGAGTACGGATACGTCACCGGAGAGAGGCTTGAAGGTATCAAAAAGCTCTGCGATGAAAAGAAGCTAAAGCTTACCGTGAAAAACGGCAAGTTCTCCGAGCTTACGGCCAGAGAGATAACCATGAAATTTGCCAAGAACAATGACATAGTCGTATGCGCTTCCGACCTTATGGCTATAGGAGCAATGAAGGCACTTATAGATATGGATATATTCAGGCCGGTATGCGGTTTTGACGGCATCATGCTTATGGGCTACGTAGGAAAACAGATGAATACCGTAAAACAGGATTTTGCGGATATTTCGGGAATGGCTCTTGAGGAACTGGCAGGACTTATGAACGGAGAAAAGGGGCGCAAGATAGTGGCTTCTCATGAACTTGTGCGAATGAAATATGAAGATATCATTTATTGAATAAGGATTTCTATTCAATGTAAATTTATAAAGTTGCACTTGCAGAAAACGTTTTCCTATGATACAGTACCGATATAGGATTTTGGAAAACGTTTTCCGAAATCAATTTACCTGATTTAGAGAGGAGAAGAAAAAATGTCCAAGCACACGAATATGCAGCGCGACGTATTGGTTCTCAATCTTGAGGAGCAGCTTGACGGAATTGCAGGAGAATTATTTGGAAAAACACTTAAGGAGTGCACAGACAAGGAGACTTACTATGTGCTTCTTGAGATGACTACACGTCTTATGGACGTTACTGAACTTAGTAACGGCGAGAAGAAGATTTACTACATTTCAATGGAGTTCCTTATCGGTAAACTTCTTTCCAATAATCTTATAAATTTACGTGTATACGACAGGGTTAATGCCATCCTTGAAAAGAACGGCAAATCCCTTGCACAGATAGAGGAGTGCGAGCCCGAGCCTTCACTTGGAAACGGCGGACTTGGAAGACTTGCGGCATGCTTCCTTGATTCCATCGCTACACTCGGACTTTCCGGAGAGGGAATCGGACTTTGCTATCACTACGGACTTTTCAAGCAGGTATTTAAAGATCACCTTCAGAATGCGGAAAAGAATGACTGGATCGAGGATATGAGCTGGCTTGAGAAGACGGATACCACCTTCGAAGTTTCTTTTGGCAAGAAAAAGGTCGTATCAAGGCTCTACAATATGAACATTGCGGGCTACGATACAGGTGTTAACAAGCTTCGTCTTTTTGATATTGAGAGCATTGATGAAAGCCTCGTAAAAAAGGGCATCGATTTCGACAAGACCAAGATCGACAAGAATCTTACTCTTTTCCTCTATCCCGATGATTCGGATGAGGCCGGTAATTTACTTAGAATATATCAGGAGTATTTCCTTGTTTCCAACGCGGCTCAGCTTATTTTAAGAGAGCAGAAGGAGCGTCAGTACGACCTTCATGAGCTTCACAATCATGCGGTTATTCAGATCAACGATACGCATCCTACAATGATAATCCCCGAGCTTATCAGGATTCTCGTTGAGGATAAGGCGTTTAACATTGACGAAGCGATAAGCGTTGTAAGTAAGACCTGCGCTTACACCAACCACACAATCCTTGCCGAGGCGCTCGAGACATGGCCTCTCGCATACATGGAGAAGGTTGTTCCTCAGCTCGTTCCGTATATAAAAGAGCTTGATAAGAGAGTTAAGGCTAAGCACAAGAACCCCAAGGTTCATATAATTGACAAGGATAAGAAGGTTCACATGGCCTTTATCGATATCCACTACGGCTTCTCTATCAACGGTGTTGCCGCTATTCATACTGATATCCTTAAGGACAGTGAGCTCAATGACTTCTACAAGATCTATCCCGAGAAGTTCAATAATAAGACCAACGGTATCACCTTCAGAAGATGGCTTATGTCCTGCAACCATCCGCTTACCGATTTCCTTTCAAAGACGATCGGCGACGGCTTCAAGAAGGACGCACTTAAGCTTGAAAAGCTCCTTGATCATATTGATGAACAGGAGGTTCTCGACGAGCTCGATGCCATCAAGAAGGGCAAGAAAAAAGAGCTTGCGGAGTATCTTAAGAAGCATGAAAATGTCGAGGTTGATCCCGATTCAATCTTCGATATTCAGGTAAAGAGACTTCATGAGTACAAGAGACAGCAGATGAATGCTCTTTATATTATTCATAAGTATCTTGAGATCAAGGGCGGCAAGAAGCCTACACGCCCGATCACATTTATCTTCGGCGCCAAGGCTGCACCTGCTTATGTCATAGCAAAAGACATTATTCACCTTATTCTTGTGCTTTCCGAGATCGTAAACAACGATCCCGATGTGAACAAGTACATGAAGGTTATCATGGTTGAGAACTACAACGTTACTTACGCAGAGAAGCTTATCCCTGCGTGTGATGTTTCTGAGCAGATCTCACTTGCATCAAAGGAAGCTTCCGGAACAAGTAACATGAAGTTCATGCTTAACGGTGCGGTCACACTCGGAACCGATGACGGAGCCAACGTTGAGATCCATGAGCTTGTAGGAGATGACAATATCTACATTTTCGGAGTAAAGGCCGATGAAGTTATTAAGCACTACAAGAAAGCCGATTACGTATCCAAGGACTATTATAAAAAGAGTCCTGTGATAAAAGAAGCTGTGGATTTCATTGTAAGTAAGAAGTGCCTTGCGGTCGGTCACAAGGAGAACCTTGAAAGACTCTACAAAGAGCTCATAAACAAAGACTGGTTCATGACACTTTTGGATCTTGAGAGCTATATCAAGAAAAAGGATGAGATCTTTGCAGATTATGAGAACCGCGATAAGTGGAAGAAGATGATGCTTACAAATATCGCCAAGGCAGGCTACTTCTCATCGGACAGAACGATAAACGATTACAATAAAGACATTTGGCATTTATGATGCATTTGATCTAAGCGGGCTATCCATAGATTAAATCTATGGATGGCCTATTATATTTTATATTATACCTACTGATGCGATAGGCTTATACTCATCTCATTAAACTGGCAACTATTGGAAGGAGACAACATAGATGAGTAAGATTCAGACACCATATCGTTATGACTTTGTAGGAAGCTTTTTAAGGCCTCAGGCACTTAAGGATGCCAAGGCTTCTTTTCAGGAAGGAAAGATTACACAGGAAGAGTACGACAAGATAGTAAATGATGAGATCACCAAGGTAGTAGCCAAGCAGAAAGAGCTTGGATATCACATAATCACTGACGGAGAGTTCAGAAGAACCTTCTGGCACCTCGATTTCATGTGGGGATTTGAAGGCGTTGAGCACAAGGCAACAGGAAACGGAGTTCCCTTTAACGGAGAGCTCGCTGTTCTTGATGACACATACCTTGTAGGCAAGATCAAGGCTAAGGCACATCCTTTCGTTGAGTACTTCAAGTTCCTTAAGCAGTTCGAAGATGAGAATACAGTAGCAAAGTACACAATCCCTGCACCTGCGCAGACTTTCCAGCAGATGATCGTACCTGCCAACTTTGAGAGAACAAGACAGTTCTATCCCGACAACAAGGAGCTTATCAAGGACGTTGCGGCAGCTTACAGAGACGTTATCAAGCAGTTTTACGATGCGGGCTGCAGAAACCTTCAGTTCGATGACTGCACATGGGGAGCAATCGTCGGAGACGCCGCTAAGCTCAGATACAAATCACTTGGCATAGATCTTGAAGAAGTACAGGATCAGCTTCTTGAAGTAAATAATCTTGCACTTGAAGGAAAGCCTTCAGACATGGTTATCACATCACACATCTGCAGAGGTAACTATCATTCAACATACTTTACAAGCGGTCCTTACGATACAGTAGCGGATCACGTATTTGCAAAAGAGAATGTGAATGCTCTTTTCCTTGAGTATGATGATGAGAGATCCGGTGGCTTCGCGCCTCTTTCAAAGGTTTCGGATGATAAGAAAGTAGTACTCGGCCTTATCACAACAAAGTCACCTGTACTTGAAGATAAAGAGAAGGTGATCGCAAGAATTCACGAGGCAGCTAAATACATTCCGCTCGATCGCCTGTATTTAAGCCCTCAGTGCGGATTCGCATCATGCGAGATCGGAAATAAGCTCACGGAAGAAGAGCAGTGGGCTAAGCTCAAACTTGTAAAAGAAATTGCTGAAGAAGTTTGGGGATAATACTTTCTGTCGGGAATGAGCTAAATGTGTTATGATAAATTAGTAATTCGCAGTCGAATTATAGTGTATTAGAGTAAAGAATATTACTAGAAGGAGGATGGGGTACAAATGGCAAAAACTGCAATTATTACCGGAGGTTCAAGAGGAATCGGTGAAGGAATGTCTCTTAAGCTTGGGGAGCTTGGCTACAATGTAGTTATTAATTACAGAAGCGAATCTTCAAAGGCTTTATCGGATAATATTGCCGAGAAGGTAAAAAAAGAATACGGTGTTGATACGCTTGTTGTAAGAGCTGATGTAAGCAAGTATGAGGACTGTGAGGCCTTGGTAAAAGCGGCCGTTGATAAGTTTGGGGACAAGATCGATGTCCTTGTAAATAACGCCGGAATCACTAATAACAGCAATTGGATCGATATTAAGAAAGAAGATTATGAGCGTGTTATAAATACTAACCTCATGAGTTTTCTTCACATGACACATCTTGTTCTTCCGTATATGGTAAATCACAGCAGCAAGGATAACCAGTGCTGTATAGTTAATACTTCATCGATCGGAGGAATGATCGGAGTTGTCAATCAAGCTGATTATTGCGCAGCCAAGGCCGGAGTTATAGGCCTTACAAGAGCGCTTGCCATGGAGTTTGCGGGAAGAGGTGTCAGAGTTAATGCCATCGCACCCGGAATGATCATGACTGATATGCTTAGAGGAGTTAATCAGGATGAACTCAATGCTCTCGCTGCAACTATACCTCAAGGCTATATCGGAGACGTTCCTGATATTTCAGGCGCACTTGGTTATATCCTTACAGCTTCGTATCTTACAGGACAGACTATTTCTCCTAACGGTGGTATAGTTGTTCAGTGATCATGATCACAATAGACATAACCGGGTTACATTGAACGGATTTCCAGCCGTCAGTCCCTTTGCATTTTCCGCTAAGGCTCAAAAATGCAAAGGGACTGACGGCCTTTGTCTTTTGTTGACTTTTTTTGTCGGGTTTTCGATGTGAGGTTTTTTTTTCTTTTCCGTAAGACTATAATGTGGATAAGGGTTATGGATGCTGCGAGATTATGCGCAGCTGTAAATTTATTTATATCAAAGGGGTTAGTGTTATGCAGATTTACGTTGAGAAAAACTACGATGCTGTCAGCAGAAGGGCAGCAAATCTTATTTCCGCGCAGGTTATCTTAAAGCCTGACAGCGTTCTCGGACTCGCAACGGGTTCATCACCTATCGGTACTTATAAGCAGCTTGTCGAGTGGTATAACAAGAACGATCTTGATTTTTCCAAGGTGCGCACGGTTAACCTTGATGAGTATGTCGGACTTCCCAAAGAGGATGAGCACAGCTATCACTATTTCATGAATGACAATCTCTTTTCCAAAGTTGATATCAAACCTGAAAACGTGCATCTTCCAAACGGAATGGCCAAAGACATCGAGATGGAGTGTAAGGACTACGACGACCTTATCGCTTTATTCGGAGGCGCGGATCTTCAGGTACTCGGTCTTGGAAGAAACGGTCACATCGGATTTAACGAGCCTGATGATCATTTCTCAACGGGAACACATCTCGTAAATCTGACTCAGAGTACGATAGAAGCCAATTCAAGACTTTTTGACGATGAGTCTATGGTTCCGAGACAGGCTATCACAATGGGAATTAAGAGTATCATGTCCGCCAAGAAGATCGTGCTGATCGTAAGCGGCGCGGACAAAGCGGACGCCCTTAATAAGTGCCTTAACGGAGTGATCACTCCGGAGGTTCCGGGCTCAATCTTACAGCTTCACAATGACCTTTATATCGTTGCAGACGAAGCAGCTATGGGGAGATAAAACATGATAATTAAGAATGCAGCTGTTTTTACCGAAGAAGGCTCCTTTGTATCAAAAGATATTTTTATAGACGGTACTAAGTTTGCGGAAAACGCAGGCGGAGAGAGTGTCGATGCTTCCGGATGTTATGCCATTCCCGGACTTGTCGATATTCACACTCACGGCTGTAACGGCGTTGATTTCAGTGACGGAGAACTAAGTACACTTGAGAAGATCCTCGACTATGAAGTCAGACAGGGTGTTACGACTCTTACGCCGACGACAATGACTCTTTCTGAGGAAGATCTCACTAAGGTCATGAAGAATGCCGCATCCTATAAGAAGACTCAGGAAGACGGTAAAAGAGCATACTTCCAAGGAATCAACATGGAAGGACCTTTTATCTCTGAAAAAAAGTGCGGCGCGCAGAATACGAAATATATCAGAAAGCCTGATATAGACATGTTTAACAGACTCATTGAGGTATCGGAAGGATGCATAATGCTCTGCGATATCGCTCCTGAAGAAGATACACCTTCGATGGATTTTATCAATGAGATTTCCAAGAAGTGCAGGATTTCCATAGCGCACACCGATGCCGATTATGATATGGCAAAAAGAGCTATAGATGCGGGCGCAAGACATATGACACATCTTTATAATGCGATGGCACCGCTTCATCACAGGAATCCCGGACCTATCGCGGCAGCAGCCGAGGACGGCGACGTTGTTGCGGAGCTTATCTGCGACGGAATCCATGTAGCGGCACCTATGGTGAGAGCAACATTTAAGCTCTTCGGAAAAGAGAGAGTGGCTCTTATAAGTGATTCAATGATGGCTACGGGACTTGCAGACGGAGAGTACGAGCTTGGTAAGCAGCCCGTTACCGTAAGAGGAAACGAAGCCAAGCTTCATGACGGCACTATAGCAGGCTCTGTTACCAACCTTATGGGATGCTTAAGACATGCCGTACTTAATGTGGGAATTCCGATTGAAGACGCGGTATATTCTGCGACTGTTACACCTGCAAAGGCGGTCAGATGCTATGAGTTTACGGGATCAATTACGCCCGGTAAATTCGCAGATCTTGTACTTATCGATAAAAAGACATTTGAAGTAAAAGCCGTATTTGCAAGAGGAAATAAAATAATCTGATAATAAACGCCTGCTCTATATTGGTGATAGAGCAGGCGTATTTTAATTCTTAATATGTTGCCTGATAATGGCGCGAACGGTCTCTTCAAGATGCGGCTTAAGCTCATCAAGCGACACTGGATCGCTGTACATTATGGAGCTGTAACCTGTTGAGCCGACAAGCTCGATTATAAGAAACAGCATAACTTCCGGATCGTTAAATTTATAGCCGGATTCATCGAGCATTTTTCTGTAGACAGCTTCAAAGTCTACTTCCGAGCTTGTAGCCGGTGAAGTCAGGGCTTTTTTAAATACAGCCCAGCTAAGGTCTTTGTAGATAAATGCAAGAAGTCCTTTGTTCTTGGCAAGCTCATCAAGAACGTAATCCATGATGAAAATAAGCCTGTCTTCAAATGCAGTCAGCTTTGCTTTTTGCAACGCTTCGTAAGCCTCCATAAAAAGGAGGCTTGATTTATGTGATATCAGCCTGTTCTTGATATCATATTTATCCTTGAAATACAGATAAAACGTTCCCTTTGCAACACCCGCTTTTTCTACGATATCGGAGATCGAGGTCTTGGTGATGCCTTTTGACGTAAAGAGCTCGAAGGCGTTGTTGAGAAGGTTCTCCATTTTCAGTTTTTTATTCTGATCAGCTTTTCCCATAGTTATGCCTTTCAAAATGCATCTGTACCCTTATTTTACTACATTGCAAGGATAAAGGAGAAGTAAAAAATAATTCTTGCCATTCTTGTTAGCAAGTGCTAACATATAATCCTAAACTATATGATATTAATTATCACTTTATCGGGTGTTAGTAGAAAGAGGTTTACTATGCAACTTGAATTACAAAATATCAAAAAGTCATACGGCGAGGGCGGAAGCCGTATAGAAGTACTTAAGGACATAAGCCTCGAAGCCAAGAAGGGAGAGTTTGTAGTTTTACTCGGACCCTCGGGATCCGGAAAGTCCACACTCCTTAATATCATAGGAGGAATAGACAACGCAGATTCCGGCAAGATCATCATAAGAGGCAAGAGCATGTCCGACATGAATGAGAAGGCGCTTACAAGCTACAGAAGGGAGCATCTCGGCTACATCTTCCAGATGTACAATCTCATTCCGAATCTCACGGTAAGAGAAAATATCGAGGTCGGAGCATACCTTTCCAAGAATCCGCTTGACATAGACGAACTCATAGAGGTACTCGGTCTGAAAGAACATCAAAATAAGATACCAAGCAAATTATCCGGAGGACAACAACAGCGCTGCGCTATCGGCAGAGCCATTGTGAAAAATCCGGATATTCTTTTGTGCGACGAACCTACGGGAGCGCTCGATTACAATACGTCAAAAGAGATTCTGGCCCTTATAGAAGAAGTCAATCAAAAGTACGGAAATACCGTCATCATGGTCACTCACAACGACGCTATCAAAAACATGGCGGATTTCGTTGTAAAGCTAAGAGACGGTGTTATAAGAAAGAGCTATCGAAACGAAGAAAAACAAAAAGCGGCAGAGCTTGACTGGTAAAGGAGATAAAGATCATGAGAAATCCTTTAAACAAAAGGCTCCCGCGAGAGCTACTGGGAGATATAGGAAAATACATAGTTATCTTTTTGCTTCTTTTGTTGTCTATCGGATTTGTCTCGGGCTTTTTGGTTGCCGGCGAAAGTATGATCAAGGCTTATAACGAAAGCTTTGAAAAATACTCTATAGAAGACGGTAATTTCAGGACGGAGGACAGACTCAAAGATACGCAGAAAGAGCGAATAGAAAACGGCAAAGTTCCCGTAAAGATATATGAAAATTTCTATGTAGAAAAAGAATTTGATAACAACACTACGCTTAGGATATTTGCAAACAGAGAAGAAGTAGACAGAGCCTGTGTCATGGAAGGAGAGCTTCCGTCAAATTCAAAAGAGATCGCGATAGACAGAATGTATGCCGACAACAATGGTTTAAATGTCGGAGATACGCTTACTTCTGAAGGCACGGAATATAAGATAACCGCACTTGTTGCCTTGTCCGATTACAGCGCACTTTTTTACAACAACAATGACATGATGTTTGATGCATCCGCATTCGGTGTCGCAGTGGTAACAAAAGAGCAATTTTCTGAATATGCCGAGCGCGACCTTCGCTATAACTATGCGTGGATCTATGACAAGAAGCCTTTGGACGATATCGAGGAAAAAGAGATGTCGGACGATCTCATGGAACTTATTGCAAAGAAGGCCGAGCTTGAAAATTTCGTTCCGGGATTCCTTAATCAGTCGATCACATTTACGGGTGAGGATCTTGGAAGCGACAAGGCGATGGTTGAAGTTCTTTTATACATAATGATCATCATTATTGCTTTTGTCTTTGGTATAACGATCAACAATACGATCCACAAGGAAGCTTGCGTTATCGGTACGCTCCGTGCTTCGGGCTATACCAAGAGCGAGCTTATAAGACACTATATGGCTATGCCTCTTATAGTGACCGTGATCGCAGCTGTACTTGGAAACATCATGGGATATACGTTCTTTAAAGACGTTTGCGTATCCATGTACTATAACAGCTATTCACTTCCGACATATGTAACTGTCTGGAGCGCGGAAGCATTCCTTAAGACTACGCTTGTGCCTTTTGCAATCATGGTGATCGTTACCTATCTAATATTAAGAAGGAAACTGCGGATAAGTCCTCTTAAGCTTATTCGAAGAGATCTTTCGGGTGGAAGGCAAAAGGATGCGATCAGATTAAATAATAAGATCAGATTTTTTGATCGTTTCAGACTTCGAATACTCATACAAAACAAGAGCAGCTACATCATTTTGTTCATGGGACTTTTGTTTGCGAACATGCTTCTTTTCTTCGGAATGATGCTGCCTCCGCTTATTATTCACTATCAGGGTATCGTCACGCAGTCGATGCTTGCAAAGCACACATATTTAATAGAGATTCCGGCCGGTGTTGTCGATACGGATGATGAGCTTTCAGCGGCTTTTTCCTATGTCTTTTTACAAAGCAAGATCACATCAAACAATCCCGATGCCGAAAAGTTCTCGGCTTACGGACTTAAGACGATAGGAGATGACGGCGCCAGAGTCGAGGATGTCACGCTCTATGGAATAAAAGAAGACAGCAGATATATAAATGCGAAGTTTGACGACAAGACGGTCCTTATTTCCTCAGCATACGCCGATAAATACGGACTTAAAAAAGACGATGTCATAACGCTTAAAGAGCCGTATGAGGATAAGTACTACGGCTTTAAGGTGACGGGAATTTATGACTACGACGGCGGAATTGTTGTGTTCATGAGTCAGAAGCATCTTAATGAGCTTATGGGCTTTGATGAAGAGATGTTCTCGGGTTACTTCTCTGACAGCGAGATAACGGACATAGACACCAAGTACATCGGAACGACGATCGATGAGGAGTCTCTTACGAGAGTCACCAGGCAGCTTATGATCTCGATGGGCGACCTTATGTACATGGTTGATGCGTTCTCAGTCATCCTTTTCGTTGTGCTTATTTATCTTTTGTCCAAGCTCATTATAGAGAGAAACGTTCAGTCAATCTCAATGGTCAAGATACTTGGTTACAGGAAAAAAGAGATCGCGCTTTTATATATTTTACCGACTGCAATAGTCGTTGTGGGATCGCTTCTTTTGTCTTATCCGATCCTGTCATATGTGATGGTTGAGATATTCAGGGTGATGCTAAAGCAGATGATGAGCGGCTGGATGGTCATCTGGCTTGACCCGAGCGTATATGTAAAGATGTTCCTTATGGGCTTTATAACATATGTTGTCGTGGCGATCATCGAATACAGAAAGATCGGCAAGATACCTATGAGTGAAGCGCTCAAGAACGTTGAATAAACTGCAAATTTTACATATTGATAAAAATCCTCAGTTAAATTATTGACCAATGGTCAGATAAGTGATATACCATATTTAGAAAATGACTATCGGTCATAAATTTAGGAGGAACGAAAATGAAAAAGCTGTCAAAGGTAATCGTAAAACTTCGATATATCATACTGATACTGGCTTTTGCGCTTCTTGTTCCTTCCGCGATCGGCTATTTTAACACGAGAGTCAACTACGATATCCTCACATATCTTCCCAAGGATATCGAGACAATGAAAGGACAGGACATTCTTCTTGATCAGTTCGGCACAGGCTCTTTTGTGTTATATGTCGCCGAAGGCATGGAAGAAAAAGATGTCGCGAAATTAAAATCCAATATAGAAAACGTGGATCACGTTGCCAAGGTTCTTTGGTACGACTCGGTCATGGACCTGTCCGTGCCGATGACAATGCTTCCGAAAGACGTATACGATGCGTTTAATTCGGGCGATGCAACGATGATGTTTGTGATCTTCGATGAGGGAACTTCCGCGGATGCGACGATGGAAGCCATTGAAGATATCCGCAAGGTTTCAAACAAGCAGTGCTTCATGAGCGGTATGAGTGCGATAGTTACCGACACCAAGAATCTTGCGATGGCTGAGACTCCGATATATGTAGGTATCGCGGTTCTTTTGGCGGTTATAGTCCTTTCGCTTACTATGGATTCCTATCTTATTCCGCTGTTCTTCTTGCTCAGCATAGGAATGGCGATAGTTTACAACATGGGAACCAATGTATTTAAAGGCGAAATATCTTTTATCACGCAGTCACTGAGCGCGGTATTGCAGCTCGGGGTAACGCTTGATTATTCGATCTTCCTATGGCACAGCTACGAGGAAGAGCTTGAGAAGACCGGTAATAAAGATAAAAAAGAAGCCATGGCCAATGCGATAACGGCGACTTTCCAGTCCGTTATAGGAAGCTCGATAACAACGGTTGCCGGCTTTGTGGCGCTTTGCTTTATGAGCTTTACGCTTGGACTTGACCTCGGCGTGGTAATGGCCAAGGGCGTAGTATTCGGAGTTATCGGATGCGTTACGATCCTTCCGAGCATGATACTTGTTTTTGACAAGGTTATCGAAAAGACAAGACATAAGCCTCTGATGCCTGAATTTACAAGGCTTCCCAAGGCAATAGCTAAGTTTTATCCTGTGTTTTTTGCTGTTTTTCTTGCATTATTGGTACCTGCAATCTACGGAAACGAGCATGCGAATGTTTACTACGATCTTACGCAGACGCTTCCCGATAAGCTTGAGAGCGTGCAGGGCGCGAATGAGGTTGATGCAAAGTTCGATATGAACTCGGCCTACATGCTTTTAATAGATAAGAACCTGGATGAGGCTTCGACTCAGCAGATGATAAAAGAGCTTAAGAATACCGACGGCATTCTTACTGTACTCGGCGCAGACACGGTGTTCGGGCCTTCGATTCCGAGAGAATTTATTCCTGAAGATCTTTTATCCGATCTTGAGAGTGACGACTGGAAGCTGATTCTTTTGACAACAGATTATAAGATCGCTTCCGACGAGATTAACGATCAGATAGCGACAGTCGACAAGATAGTAAAAAGCTACGATCCTAAAGCTATGGTAGTCGGAGAGGCTCCGTGCACCAAGGATCTTATAAATATAACGGCGCACGATTTTAAGGTGGTAAATGCCGTTTCGATAGGACTTGTTTTCCTTATCATCGCATTCGTGCTCAAATCGGTTTCGCTTCCGTTTATACTCGTTGCGGTCATTGAGTTTGCGATATTCGTAAACATGGGACTTCCGTATTACACGGGGACGACAATACCTTTCATCTCATCGGTTGTAATAGGAACCATACAGCTCGGTGCGACGGTTGATTACGCGATACTTATGACGACGAGATATCTTTCCGAGAGAAAGAACGGACATGACAAAAAAGAGGCGACGCTTATATCTCTTTCGACCGGTATGAAGTCGGTAATTGTAAGTGCGCTCAGCTTTTTTGCTGCGACCTTCGGTGTCGGACTTATCTCGAGCATCGATATGATCGGCTCTCTTTGTAACCTTATGGCGAGGGGCGCGATCGTAAGTATGTTTACCGTATTACTTGTACTTCCTGCCATGTACATGATATTTGACAGGCTTATCATAAAGACCACGTTCGGAATGAAGGGCGTGGATGTCCCCAAAGGACATATTCATGAGTTTATACACAATCATATGCACAGGATTGCTTAAGTGCGTTGGAGAGGTGATATTATGATCAGAAAAAAACTTATTAAATCATTATCTGTTGTAATGGCAGCGATGCTTGCGATAATGACTGTAGCTTGCGGGGCAAATACTACGGAAGACGCGAGCGTGGCCGTAGAAGAAACCGCTCAGGAAAAAGAGCTTGAGGATAGCATAATAAAGAGTACGGCGGGCGCATCGGATGAAGCCGGAAAGGTAGAGACCGTGTACGTTACGGCGGATGCAAACGGAGCGGTTGATGATGTTATAGTCAGCGAGTGGCTTAAGAATGCAGATGCTTCGGATACTCTTTCGGATACAACGACTCTTCAGAACATTGTTAACGTAAAGGGCGATGAGAGCTACACGGACAACGGCGACGGAACACTTACATGGAATGCCAAGGGCTCTGACATTTATTATCAGGGAACCACGGCAAAAGAGCTCCCGGTCAAGATGAAGGTTTCATACAAGCTTGACGGAAAAGATATTTCTCCCGAAGAGCTCGCAGGAAAGAGCGGAAAGGTAACCATCCGCTTTGACTATGAGAATAATGATAAACAGACGGTTGATGTGGACGGAAAAGAGATTGAAGTATACACACCTTTTGCGATGATATCCGGAATGACGCTTGATCCCGATAAGTTCAGTGAGGTTGAAGTATCCAACGGAAAAGTTATTTCGGAGGGCGGAAATATAATTGTTCTTGGCATTGCACTTCCGGGACTTAAGGACAGTCTTGATATCGATGAGGATAAATGGGATGAGCTCAATGAGGACGGAGATCTTGACAGTAAACTTGCAAATTATTTTGAAGTAACTGCAAACACTACGGATTTTGAGCTTGGAATGACGGTCACTATGGCAAGCTCCGATGTACTTTCCGACTTTGGTATTACTGATATAACAGAATCCGACAAGATCAATGATCTTAAAGATGACATGGGAGAGTTAAACGATGCATCCGATAAGCTTGTGGATGCCAACAAGGAGCTTAAAGATGGAACGGGCGAGTTAAAAGACGGAGTGGGAGAGCTCTACGACGGAACGAGCGAGCTTAAAGACGGAACACTTGATTTCTACAACGGAATTGTTGCTTACACCGACGCAACAAGTAAGATAAACGAAGGTGCGTCTGCTCTTGCAGACGGAGCAAGCCAGGCACATGACGGAACTCACAAGATGAAAAAAGCTATGGATGAAGCTAAGCTTGTTGAGAATGCCAACAAACTTGCGGACGGCTCAAAACAGGTAAGTGACGGCGTTGCCACTGTAGCTAAGATGGCTGAGAGTCTTTCCGGTCTTAGCGATTCGGTAAAAGAGTTAAATGATCAAAAAGCAGCATTTGAAGCTACGGCTGCTTGGCTTAAGAACGGAGGTGATTGTTCACCTGCGATCGTAGCCTGCATGTACAAGCTTACAAACGGTGGTATTGATTCTGCTGCCAAAGCAGTCGCTTGGAGAAATGCTCATTTAAATGCAGTTGTTGAGTTGACTAAATTGGGTGGATATACAGTGACCGCAACACCTGTACCTAGCGGAGATGAAGCTCCCGAAAGAGATGTGACTGAGGGAGAACTTAGCAGAGACGGATCCGGAGACAATAACGGAGACGGCAACAATGGCAACGGCAGCGGAGATGGCGGAAACGGAAATGGTAACGGAAACTCCGGAAGCGGAGACAACAGCGGCGGAAATGCCGGAAGCGGAGACAACAGCGGCGGAAATGCCGGAAGCGGCGACAGTAACGGAAATGGCGGTGCCGGCGCGGAAAGCGGGGACAGTAACGGAAACTCCGGAAGCAGTGATACCGGTAGCGGAAACCTGACCGGCGGAAGCAGCGATGGAAATAACGGTTCCGGAAATGGCAGTAGCGGATTAGCCGGTGGAAACAGTAATGGCTCCGGAAGTGGCAGCAGCGGAGACAATGGTAGCGGTAATTCAGGCGATGCAGGAAACGGAAACTTATGCTTGGGTAATGGCGGCGCAGGCAGTGCGAACGGTAATAATGACGGCACCGGCGCAGGCGGAAATGGTTTAGGCAACAGCAACGCCGGAGACGGAATGACAGCTGAAGAGAAAGCGGCAATGCTTGCAGGAAGCCAGCTGACAGTTAATGCGAATAATCTTCAGCAGGGAGCGGGACTTGGAGCAATGCTCTATAGTGTAAGCCCTGTTGACGGATCTATCAGCTATGATCAGGGCGAGATCGCAGGCTATGTGCAGGCTGCAAATGAGTACTACAGCATTATAGGTGCAGCTCAGGGTATGGCAAATGCACTTGGAGCCGTTATACAGACAATGTCTTCAGCAACCGGAGGAAGCACAGGAATGACCCCCGAAGCGGCAAAGCAGTTACAGCAGCTTGTTCTCGGCGCACAGCAGGTGGCAGAAGGAAACAAGGCTCTTGCCGGCGGCCTTTCCGAGTTGTATGACGGAACAAGTAAGCTCGATGAGGGACTTGGAAAATTAAGCGACGGAGCAAAACAGCTCTCTGACGGAACAGGTACTCTCGTTTCCAATAACGACGCACTCGTTGACGGAGCATATAAGCTCAATGACGGAACAAATCAGCTTAACGACGGAGTAAAAGAACTGTACGACGGAGTTGTCGAGCTCGACGACGGCGTTCAGGAGCTTGTGGACGGAGTGATCAAATTCGACGAAGAAGGAATAGACAAGCTCTATGAAGTATTTGACGGAGATCTTTCTGAGTTTACCGATAAGCTTACGGCAATACAGAAAGCCGGCTCTGAATACAAAACATTCGGCGGAGCTGCGGACGACATAGACAGCAGCGTGAAGTTCATCATCAGAACCGACGGAATAAAAGAAGCTTGAATGCATGCCATATCCATAGATAAGCTGTGGGGAAACAGCCGGTTGCAGTCGCGGTAGCATCTGAGTGATGATATAATTGATTTTATGATGTAGGAATCACTTGTAGTAAGGAGATAAGAAAAAGAAAACATGAAACCGGGGATATTGGCAAAAGAGAAGAAATTACAAGTATACGGACGCTCTCCGATAGGAGAAGATATCACACTTTTTCTGAGCGGAAGCGGAGTGCGATTTGTCACGGATGCGACGGATGTATGGATCGAGCTTGAGGCTGCATTTGACAGGCTTGATCTTTGGATTGAAGTATTTGTAAATGATGAGTTGTCACAGAGAAGATCGCTTGAAAAAGGCAAGAACAGGATTCATTTGTGGGGCGGCGGAGAGCTTAAGAAGAACAGAGAGTTTAAAATACTTAGGACTACGCAAGGATACTTTGAAGACACTGTATCATATATCAAGATTAAAGATATAGAGGCTAACGGGAATTTCGCAGAGGTAAAAGAAAAGGAGCTTTTCCTTGAATTTATCGGCGACAGCATAACTTCCGGTGAAGGCGCAGCGCTTACCAAAGAAGAAGACTGGGTTCCGGCGGTGTTTAGCTGTTCCAATGATTATGCGTATCTTACGGCAAAAGAGCTTGATGCTGATTACAACGTAGTATCACAGAGCGGATTTGGGCTCTACGCCGCATGGAACGGAGATCTTACTCTTGTTATACCGCCGCACTATGAGCAGGTTGCGGGAACTCTCGGTGGAGCAGAGAACGCAGCAGCGGGCGCTCAGGATGACTGGGATTTTGGAAAAAGAAAAGTCGACGCCGTTATACTTAATCTCGGAACGAATGATCAGTTTGGACTTAAAAACTTGGAAGGCAAAAAAGAACAAGAAAAATTCTTGCAAGATTTTAAAGCGACAGCAGTCGATTTCCTTAAAAAGATAAGAAAGAATAACCCGGATGCTTATATTTTATGGGCATATGGAATGATGGGCGCAGATATAAAGGATACAATAGAGGCAGCAGTCAAGGAATACAGCCTGGCAGCAGGTGATGAAAAAGTGTCTCTTTTCATTCTTCCGCTTTGCACAGCCGATGAGCTTGGAATGAGAGATCACCCCACACTCAAAGGCCATATTAAAGCAGCAAAGGCTCTTTCAACAGAGTTAAAAAGACTGATCTAAGTAATCACATGAAATCTATCTTCATCCAAATACCGCAAATGACTGCGGAGCAATGGTTAGCTTGCCGCTATCGCAGCTTGCCGTTCCTATCGTATAGACAGGATCGCCCGCTACATTTGCTTTTGCGGATATATTAGCGCTGCATTCCTTACCTGAAGGATTGATTGCAATTACAAGATTTCCTCTTCTGTAAATGAAGGGGAAATTTTCTTTTTCTGCGTAAATAACTTCAAAGGATGCATCGGCGTTAAGATCAGTGTACTCGTGCTTAAGAGCGGTAAGTCTTCGCACTTCGTTTAGCAGTGACGAAGGATCTTTTTCCTGAGCTTCTACCGTAGGAGCATCTTTCGATTCATCGACAGGGAGATAGAACTTGTCCTTGGAAGCGGAAGAGAAGCCGCGGCTTTCGGAGTTATCCCACTGCATGGGAGTTCTTGAGCCTGTTCTGTGATAGCCGCCTTCCTTAGTTCTGACGTCAAGATAACGCATTCCGATCTCGTCGCCGTAGTAGATAAAAGGCACTCCGGGGAGTGTAAGGATTATTGCATATGCAAGCTTAAGCTCTTCATTTGAAAGAGTTCTTGCAGGACGGGGAGTGTCGTGATTGCAGGTGATAAAGCTTATGAAGCCCTTATCTTTTGTCCTTTCATATCTTGGAAGATAGTCATTTAAAAAGCGCATTATATCGCTGCCACTGTCCTTTTTGATAAAGCTGTGGTCACCGCCCTCTGTCTCATAATCGCGGATAAGAGTGTTGTAGCCGTTGCCCCAGTGATCAAGATAAAAGTCTGCGTGGAAGCCGTGCAAAAGAGCTTGTCCGGGATCACACCATTCGGCTACGATAGCAGCTTCGGGATAATCCTTATCAAGCATTTCCCTGACGTTCTTCCATATCTTTCCCGTTGCTGATTTGTTTTCGTCATCCTCTTTTACAAGGGAATCTGCCATGTCGACTCTAAAACCGTCGCATCCCTTATCAAGCCAAAAGCGCATGATGTCCTTCATTGCTTCTCTTGTCTCGATGCAAGCGGGATCGTCGGGGGCCTTTTGCCAGTCCTCCGTACGGTTTAAGAAGCCGTAGTTAAGAGCGGGTTGGCACTTGAAGAAGTTGAGCATATAGCAGCCGTCTCTGTCGGCTTCGCCTCCGATATAAGGGTGTCCGCCGATTCCGCAGAATGCACCGTTGGTCCAAACGTATCTGTCTGAGTATTCGTTTCTTTCGATCTCACAGCTCTTTTTGAACCATTCATGCTCCTCTGAGGTGTGACCGGGAATGAGGTCCAAAAGGATCTTGATATCACGCTTGTGAGCTTCGTCAAAGAGTCTTACAAGATCGTCGTTTGTTCCGTATCTGGGAGCGACCTTTTTGTAATCTCTTACATCGTACCCGGCATCCTTGAAAGGAGAATCAAAGCAGGGATTGAGCCAGATTGCGTTGCATCCGAGGCTCTTTACATAATCGAGCTTATCGATGATACCCTGAAGATCTCCGATACCGTCGGCATTTGTATCATTAAAGGATTGTGGATATATTTCGTAAAAAACAGCGTCTTTTAACCAGTTTGGCATTGTAACCTCCTAAGATGAAAACCGGCCCTTTGAAAAAAGAGCCGGAATATCATTACATTATTTTGGTTATTTCTCCGATAACGCCCTTCATGCGCTCGTCGGAAAGACCGAAGTCCATTTCCTTGTAGCTCCATGCTGCTCGGCCGATACCGTACTTATCGAATGTCTTGCATATTACCTTGTACCACTTAAGGGTATCTTCGGGAGTTGCTCTGTCGATGACTCCGTACTCGCCGCAGTAGAGCATTACGTTTCGCTCTTCGGCAACTTTAACGGCCTCTGCGAGATATCTGTCAAAGAACTCCGGACCGAACATAGCCTCTTTATCAAACGCTGACATGTCGCCGGTTATATGGTCGAGATGCTTGTTGTTAAATTCGATGTACTGACCGTAGGTTGAGTCAAAAGGCATTCTGAACTCGGTGTCCATCTCCTTTATCCACGGCGCTCCCTGATGTGTAAAGATGAGGGGCTCATAGCAGTGGAAGTTGTAGACTATGTTGTCATCATAAGGTTCCGCTAGGTCTTTTAACGCCTCGATACTGTTGTTGTAGTAACCGCCCACGAGAATCTTGATATTAGGAGAGATCTTTCTGATCCTTGTGATGCATTCTCTCGAAACATCGTTCCAGATCTCACAATATTCTTTTTTGGTAACTTCGTTGAGAAGCTCGAATGCGAGCATGTTATCGTTCTTGCCGAATCTTATCGCAAACTGCTCCCACAATTTATAAAAGCGATCCTGATACTCTTTTTTCTCAAAGAATCCGAGCTCGCCTTCGCCGCTGTCAAAGCTGTAACCGAAGGTTTTATGGAGATCGAGTACCATATTGAGCTTGTTCTTTTTACACCACTCGATCGCTTTCTGAATATATGCAAAACCGTCCTCTTTGTAGTTGCCCTGAGCATCTTCAACAAGGTCGTAGTCAACGGGAACTCTGATGTGATCCATTCCCCAGCTCTTTATAACTTCTATATCGCTTTCTGTGATAAAGAAGTCATACCTTTCCTTGGTGTGGTCGCACTGTGAAAGCCATCCGCCAAGGTTAACTCCGTGCATATACCCCTTTAGTTTTTTCATGTTTGGCTCCGTTCCGCCGCAGGATAAAAATGCGGCAAATGTTTTTCCTTTTTCCCCTTAGATAAGTTTAAGGTTTTTTGGGTGCTACTTCAAGTGAAAAAGAATAGTAGAAGCAGAGCGGAAAGAACGACGTAAGCGTTGAAGAAATGCGCTAAAAAAGGTATATTTGTTTAGGACAATATGAATTATTACATTATAAAAGGAGAAAAAATATGAAAAAGAAAGTTTTAGCTGTGATCATGACCGCAGCCATGGCTGTGTCTGTACTTGCGGGATGTACAAGCAAATATACCGTTACACCCAAAACTCCTGAGAAAGAGCCTCAAATAACAGAAGTTCAGCCCGGAAGCGGAGAGAGTACAGATGAAGCAAATGCATCAGGAAAGCCCGCTACCGACAGAAGCGGCAACGCGGTAACTATTCCCGATGAGATTAATGCGATAGTTTCAATGGCGCCTTCGACAACTCAGATTCTTATTGATCTCGGTCTTGCCGATAAGATCATAGCTTGCGATACATATTCGGCAGCGAGCTACGGAGATGTTCTTGCAAAAGACATTCCTCAGTTCGATATGATGACTCCCGATCAGGAGCAGATCATCGCACTCGGAGCTGACGTTGTTTTCACAACCGGAATGAGTGCAAGCCACGGTGAAGATGTTTTTGCTTCGGTAAAAGAAGCGGGTGTATGTGTTTGCGATACTCCAAGCAGCGCAAGCCTTGAAGATATCCAAAAAGACATAGAGTTTTTCGGCGCGGCAGTCGGAAAGAGCGATGAGGCTGCCAAGATCAATGAAGAGATGAGTGCTTCTATCGATGAGATAAAAGAGATTGCGGCTACAATTCCGGAAGAAGAGAAAAAGACGGTTCTTTTTGAGCTTTTCACTCCTTCGGGAGATACACCTACGATCTACACTGCAGGTTCAAACACATATATAAACGAGATGCTTGATATTATCGGAGCAGTTAATGTTGCGGGAAAAGAAGCCGAGCAGTGGCCGGCTCTTACAGAGGAAGCGGCAGTTGCTATGGATCCCCAGGTTATCCTTACTGCTGACATGTACACGGATGATGTTATCAATGTGCTTCTTAAAATGAAGGGCTGGGAGAACGTTTCTGCAATTAAAGACAAGGCAGTTTATCAGATCGACAACGATACTGTAAATCGCCCCAATCAGCATGTTATCAGTGCTATGATTGAGATGGGAAAAGACATTTATCCCGATTATTATAAAGATGTTGTAGATCCTTTTGCGGGTGACAAGGCAGACGCTGCAAGCGATGCAAGCACAGTGGATGCTGCAAGCGATGCGTCATCTGAAGAAGTTGCAGAGGAGAAACCTGCGGCTTGATCAGCCGATTGCACTTATTAATGAACGGGTGATTTATGAGAAAAAAGATTGCTGCGGTCGTTGTTCTTTCGTTTGCGATACTCTTTCTTTGCATAGGAATAGGAAGCGTATTCGTATCTCCGTTGGAAGGACTGCAAATCGTAATGAATAAAATATTTTCCGTTCCGCTTCCCGAGAGCGTGACTCCGACAAATGTCTCAATCTTTTGGGATATTCGTATGCCGAGAGCACTTACGGCATTTCTTGTCGGCGCGGCTCTCTCTGTGAGCGGTGCGATCATGCAGGCTCTTTTGCAGAATCCGCTTGCGTCGTCTTATACGATGGGTGTGTCCGCAGGAGCCTCTCTTGGTGCGGCTTTTGTTATCATAACGGGAGTGACGGGGACAATATTCGGAATGTTTCTTCTTCCCGTGTGCGGCTTTGCGTCAGGTCTTTTGACCGTGCTTCTTGTACTTGCGTTCTCGCTTAAGATAGACAGGAACATGCACAACCATACGATAATCCTGTTCGGAATGGTATTTTCTCTTTTTGTAAATGCGATCCTTACTCTTGTAAGTACGCTTAACGGCGAGCATATGCAAAGGCTTGTTCTGTGGCAGCTCGGAACCTTCTCGGGACGCAGATGGATTCATGTGCTGATCCTTTTAATCTGCCTTGTGCTTGGAACGATCGGAACGGCTTTATATCACAGAGAACTCGATATCATGAGCTTTGGACAGGAACAGGCGATGAGCATGGGCGTTGATGTCGGAAAGTCCAAGATAATGCTGCTTCTTTTGTCATCTTTTTTGACCGGAGCGGCTGTGTGTTTTTCGGGAATCATCGGTTTTGTGGACCTCACGGTTCCGCATATCGCAAGAAGGATTTTCGGGGCAAAGCATGCACTTGTCATACCGATGTCGCTGCTTCTCGGAGGTGCATTTATGGCACTTTCGGATATGGTCGCACGAACTCTCTTGGCGCCCAGGGAAATACCTGTCGGCGCGGTTACGGCATTTGTCGGAGCACCCTTCTTTGTTTGGGTTTATTTTCACGATAGGAAACAGTAATTATGGAACAGAAGATACTTGAATGCAGTGAGCTTTCCTGCGGATACGGCAGGAGACCTTCGGACAATTCCATAATCAAAAAGATCGGCTTTGATATAAACGAGGGCGAAAGTATAGCAATTCTCGGCCCCAACGGCTGCGGTAAGACAACGCTTCTTCGCGCGCTCGGCGGAATTATTCCATACGAAGGCAGCGCTTGCATAGAAGGGCGCGAGATCCGCGATATGAAGAGAAAAGAGCTGGCGTCTTACGTTTCGTCAATGACGCAGCTTTCGGGCGTGTATTTTTCATATACCGTAAAAGAGACTGTGATGCAGGGAAGGTATCTGTACTGCAAAAATATCTTCGGAACTTATGATAAAAGAGATATCGAAGTTGTCGATGAATGTCTTGCAAGCACAGGGCTTGAGAAGCTAGCGGACAAGCAGATAGGTGAACTTTCGGGAGGCCAGCTTCAGAGAGTTTTCCTTGCGAGAACGCTTGCGCAGGAAACGCCGATACTTCTTCTCGATGAACCCACCAATCACCTTGATCTTAAATATCAGGCGGAACTACTCGATTTTCTAAACGTTTGGAAAGAAAAAGAGACTCAAATGTCTGACGGAAGACGCGTTCGCAACACCTTGATCGGTGTATATCATGATATCAATATGGCGCTTATGGTAGCGGAGAAAATTCTTTTGATCAAAGACGGAGAAATACTTTGCTTTGGGGATAAAAAAGAGGCCCTTTCGGGAGAAAATCTAAAGACCTTATATGGACTCGACGTAGAGTATTATATGAGTGAAAGAGCAAAACTATGGAGGAAAGAGGAATAGAATATGAAAAAACGAAATATTTTTGGCCTTTTATTTGGGCTTACGTTTATGCTTACGGCATGTAACGGTGAGACTGAGATAAACAATACTGCCGCGGTTGACAATTCTGTAGCAGAGAATACTGCGGAGAATGCATCCGGTGCAGCAAGCAGTATTTTTGTTGAAGACAGTGCTTCCAATGCGTCGACTGAAGAAAAAGCGGAAGCTAAAGATATTCAATACGATCGTACATATCTGGAAAACGTGGACGGAGAATATGTCTACAAGCTTACGGATAAGAGCATTATTGAAAAGTATGATGAACTTTACGCGGATGCATTTGCGGATGTTGTAAAAACTCAAGAGGAAGAAGCTGCTTGGCTTGATCAGAGTGTTTATTCGGATCAAACTGTGGTTACAAGCAATCTTTTATATCAGGATACTAATGAGAGTCGGATGATAGAAACCGGATCAACCTTTGAAATGGACTATGGTTTTGATCTTCTAAACGTGGGATATACATATGTGGACCTGAACAGTGACGGTGATTATGAGCTGATATTCGGTGTGCTTCATGATAAATATCAGGATAATGAACCGCAGCTAGTCTTTGAACGTGCCTACGCGTTGGTAGACGGTAAGCCGGAAAAAATCTGTGAGGGCGGATCAAGGAGTAATTACTGGCTTGGAAATGATGGATATATATATAATGAGGGTAGCTGCGGAGCTGCCTATGGCGGGATTTCGAGAATACATCTTGATGATGTTTCTGCGCCAAACACATATAATGGCGAGCAGGGAACTGATCCTATTAAATTTGTAAAAGATGAATTTTTGGGCTGTTGGGGAGATTATGTACATATAACAGAACCGATAACAGATATTGATAAATTGGCTAATTTACCGAAGTATCAGATATCTCTTGAAGAACAAGGGGCATTATCTCAAGAATGGGAAGGCAGACAGGTCAAGATAGAATGGATCCCCTTTGGGGAATATTTGAAAAAGCATTAGTCTATGGAGGTTTTAATATGAACAAGAAAAATATAGCCATTATACTTGAGGCAATACCGATTCTTTCGGTTATCATATGTGTTTTGCTTATGCATTTTGCGCCGGGAACGGGCGTTGCGAGTAAGGTTGTTTCGGTGACAATGTTGCTTGCTTTTTTGGGATTTGTATTCTTTTTTATCGGACGTTTCTTGTGTAAAGATTGCAAAGCGGTAAAGATACTGGGAATACTGGACATTCTTTCAACGCTGTACATCATATTTCTTTATATTGTGGCAATCTTCGTATTCGGGCTATGATAAAGGCAAATAAAAGTCGGAACACCTTTTTTGTGAGGCGTTCCGACTTTTTTACGCGGTTAATAATTAAATTGTCTTTATAAACTGTGAGATAAAGTACAGGGCAGCGCCTGCCGCGATGTTCTCGCGTTTGTAGGAACAGAGCTTGATGAAATCGGCATTTGTATCGAAAGTGCTGATCTTGAGAGCTCTTTTCTTTATCTCGTCTAAATAAGGTTCCAGATATGCTCCGACATATCCGCCGAGGATAATGTCGCAATCAAGTATCGCGCGGACATTGACTACGGTCTGAGCGGTGTAATCCAAGTACTGTTGCCATTCGTCCAGTATCTTTTCATCGGTGGTGGTCTCAAGGTCCTTGAAGTATCCCTCGAGATCGTCCTGAGAAAGATTGGTTGCCGCAAGATAAGGATCTACGCATCCGTTCTGTCCGCAGTAACACTTTCTTCCGTGAGGAACGAGGGTTATATGACCGACCTCGGCTGAACGGAAGTTATCTCCCGAGTAGACCTGACCGTTGATTATCATGGCACCGCCGACGTTGTTGCTGAGCATTATATAAAATGCATTCACCATGTCTTTGTTGATCCATTTTTCCGCAAAGCAAGAGGCTTTCGCGTCATTGAACATAACTATGTCCATGTCTATGTATTTGCGGAACATATCGTAGATGTCTTCTCGGATATCCATGATTCCGCTGTAGAATACCGTCTTGTTATCTGATTGAACAAGAGCGGGGATACCGATTCCGACTCCCAAAATCTTTTTGTTGTCGATCTTGCTATCCTTGATGAATTTCTTAAGGAGATTGGCTACTTCCTTGAAGTATGAATCCTTGTATTCAAAAATCAGATAGTTACGGCTAAAAGAGATTATGTTGCCGTTAAGGTCGACTACAACGCATGAGACGTGGTGTTTGGTTATATCAAGTCCCAGTGCGACTTTGGCGTCGGCACAAAGTGAATATGTTGTAGCTCTTCTTCCACCGGTCTGACCTCTTGATCCACTGACCGATATCAGCCCGAGTTCCGACAGATAATCAATGTTCTTGTTTACTGTCGGTAGGGTTAAATTCAGCGCAGAAGCCAGATCTTGCTTGGTTGCTTCCGGATGGTCTAAAAAATAGGAATAGATATTAGATGTGTTGAATTTCCTTAAGTTAAAATCAAAACTTTCCATTTTTATAATCGTCCATTCTGGTTGTGTGTGAAGCCCTATTCGGGCACTACATTTATATGATACCTTATTTGAAAACTTTTTGCATCTTGTTTTATAAAGTGACTTACAATTATCCCCCGATTATCTCTTGCATGTCGCTCCAAGTGCAGTCCAGCGCCTCGATGACTTTTTTGTATAAAAGATATTTCTTTTCATAGTCGTCATGAGCCCATGCTCTCGGAAGAACCGGCTCACTCATGCGGCACATGTGATCTGCTGCGTCCGTGACACTCATGTAGTCGCCAACCGCGGTGGCAACAGCAATAGCACAGCCGAGAGCTCCGGTCTCGTCAACATCGACTGTCTCTACGGGAAGATTCATAACATCCGCAAACATCTGTGTCCAAGCTTTGGACTTGGCAACGCCGCCCGCGAGACGGATCACCGCTTCCTTGGAATCTCTGGTGTTCATGAGTCTGTCAAGGTGCCATCTATGTGAATAAACAATGCCTTCATATACGGCGCGCAGCATATGGTGTCTTGTGTGAGATGCGTCGAGTCCTACAAACGCTGCGCGCGCAAGAGGGTTAACATTGCTTGCGGTAAGGAAAGGCAGGAACACCGGAACAAAGTCTTTAGGTTCAAATTCTTCGCACCATTCATTCATGATTTCATAGATGCTGCGTCCGTTTTTCTTTGCTTCCTCTTTTAGCTCGGGAAGAAGCTGACGGATGAACCACTCGTTGTTTCCTGCGGAAGTGGGGCTTGATTCCTCGATAAGATAATATCCGGGAAGACAGAAGATTGAATTCATCTGTACGCTTCCGTCGAGAACCGCTGTTTTGCGAGGATATTCATTTATGCTCCATGTGCCTGCGATCATGCAGATGTTCTTGTCATCTGTTACGTTGACTGCGAGTGCACAGGCGTTTATATCGAACATTCCTCCGATGACGGGTGTGCCTTCTTTTAATCCTGTCGCTTCAGCGGCTTCTTTGGTGATGTGTCCCGCGATATCTGTTGAGAGGCAGATGGGAGGAAGTGCGTCCCGGAGCTTTTCGATGCCGAATAGTTTCAATAATTCTTTGTCAAAAGAAGCGGTGTGAAGATTCATAAGTCCTGTGCCTGAGTAATCCGTGATCTCGGCTCTTGCTTCACCTGTTAATCTGAAACGAACGTAGTCCTTACATTCAAATATCCACTCGATGTTATCCATGTTTTCAGGCTCGTTGTCGCGGATCCATGCAAGAAGACATACCGGCTGACATGCCATGATGTGCTGGCAGGAGAGCTCAAAAGCTTTTTCTTCCGTACCGTCTTTTTTCCAATCGGAATAGTATTTCCATGCGCGGTTGTCGGATGAGATGATACCTCTTCTTACGGGATGTCCGTCTTTTCCCCAGAGATAAAGACCTTTTCCGTGACCGCAAAGTCCGATTCCCGCAATGTCTTCCGGGTCTATATTATTCTTTCTTATAAGCTCGCGGATAACGGTGCAGTTATCGTCCCACATCTGATCCATATCGCGTTCTACAAAATCGGGAGCCGGAGTAATTGCCGCGGTTGCGATTGATTCTACAGCAACCTGTTTTCCCTCTTTTGTAAAAAGAGCTGCCTTTGTATTTGTTCCTCCGTTATCTAACCCCAGATAATATCTCATTGTTTTCGGTTACTCCTTTCCGGTATTGTTCTTCTATGTATTTCTTGGCGTTTGTGATGTATTCTTTATAATCCATGCCTTCCTGATACCACATTTCCATCATGTACGGTCCGGAATAGCCTAAGTTTTCAAGGATATTTAGTTCTTTTGCAAAATCAACGCAGCCTTCTCCGAAGGTCACGCACTTAAACTTTCCTTCAAAGGTCGGAGTCACCGCCAAAGTATCTTTTAAATGAACTCCGACTATTTCATGGATTCCGAGCTCGAGTTCATGCTTTACATCGTTTCCCCAAGCTGTGAGATTTCCAAGGTCCGGATATACCGTGAACCAGGGGGATGGGATCTCATCTTTATATCTTTTGTAACGTGTGATGCTGCTCATAAGCTCCGTGTCCATGATCTCCATCGCAAGCATTACCTGATATTTCTCAGCAGTCCTTGCTGCGGATTGCAAGCCTTCCAAAAAGAGCTGTAAGCTTTCGGGAGTCGATTGTTCATAGTAAACATCGTAGCCCGCTAGCTGGATCACACGGATTCCGAATTCTCTGCAAAAGAGAATTGCTTTATCCATAAGTTCATGTGCTTTTTCTCTTATAATGGGATCGGCGCTTCCGTACGGGAAACGGCGATGACAGCTAAGACACATGGAAGGTATGGGAACGCCGGTCTTTTGAATCGCGGCGTGAAGCTTTTCTTTTTCTTTTTCGGTCCAATCCAGTCTGTTTATTCTTTCATCTTTTTCGTCAATGGATATTTCAACATAGTCATATCCGAGGTCCTTTGCGGTCTGCAGGCGCTGTTCCCAATCCATTTCGGGCGGAAGTGCCTTTTCATACAAACCGAGTAAGTGATTGCCCAACATGGTAGTCTTTCCTCCTTACCTGATCAACTTGAATATAATAATTTGATTTTTAACTCATTATATAAAACGCATTTATATAACGACTTTAATTTAACACAGTTTTATTTCAAAATGCAATCCAAGATTAAAGGCAAAAGATATGAAAAGAAATTGCAGTTTTTGTATATTTTTGCTAAAAACACAAAAAGCGAAAACTTTTTTGATGTTTAAAGTTGACAAACGAAAAACCGAGTTGTATATTCGGTTTAGAAATTCGTTATAGAAAACGGCTTTACAAAACTGGAAAATGTGCACACGTTCCATAACTGCGATTTCTACATAAGACAACAGAATAGGAGGGAATTATAAAATGGCAGTTAGAGGAAGTATTCCAAAGACTATGAAAGCTTTGGTTGCTTACAGCAAGGATGACTACAGATTAGAACTTGCCTATCCGACTCCCGAGTGCGGACCGGACGATATCATAATAAAAACCGAGGCGTGCGGTATCTGTGCAGGTGATTTAAAATGTAAGCATGGGGCAGCGATGTTCTGGGGAGATGATGTTCAACCTTCTTGGGTAAAACCCCCTTTCATTCCCGGACATGAGTTCTACGGAACCATTGTTCAGATGGGTGAGAATGTTGAAGGATATGAACTTGGTGAAAAGATCACAGCGGATCAGATCGTTCCTTGCGGAAAATGTAAGTTCTGCAAAGACGGACATTATTGGATGTGTCAGCCACATGACATGTACGGTTTCATGTCATATACCAACGGCGGTATGGCAGAGTATGTAAGATACGGAAAGACATCTGTTATTTCCAAGCTTCCGAAGGATATGCCTTTGGAGCAGGCAGCGCTTGTTGAACCTTATGGTTGCTCCAAGCATGCGGTAGACAGAGCAGAGATTACCAATGAAGACGTTGTTGTTATTTCAGGCGCAGGAACACTCGGACTTGGAATGATCACATACGCAAGAATGAAGAATCCCAAGAAGCTTATCGTTCTCGACATGCAGGAGAACCGCTTGGAGATGGCAAAGAAATTCGGCGCTGACCTGGTATTTAATCCCGGTAAGTGTGATATAGATAAAGAGATCAAGGCTATTACAGACGGCTACGGATGTGACATCTATATAGAGGCAACAGGAAATCCGGCCAGCGTAATCCAGGGTCTTACTATAATAAGAAAACTCGGAACATTTGTTGAGTTCTCCGTATTTGGCAAAGAGACCACAGTTGACTGGTCTATCATCGGAGACAGAAAAGAGCTTGATATCAGAGGAGCACACCTTAGCCCTTACGCATATCCTTTTGTAATTGAAAACATGATGAACGGCAACTTAAAGACAGAAGGAGTAATCACGACAATCCTTCCCATTGACGAATGGGAGAAGGGATTCGATCTTGCTTCGGGACGCGAGGGGGATCTCAAGGTTGTACTTACCTTTGATTAAAATAAGCATGCGACAATGAAATAAAAAACAAACGACAAAATGCTAAAAGAAAAAAGATAAGGAGAGACAGTATGAGAAAGTTAATGTCACTTGTATTGGCAGCTACTATGGTAGCAGCAACGCTCACTGGCTGTGGGGTAGACTCACCTCAGACAGCTCCAACACCCGAATCTGACGGACAGCAAGCGGCACCTGCAACGGATTCCGCTACCCCCGAAGCAGCAGCGGAAGAGTTCGACTGGAAGAAGTTTGACGGAGAAGAGATCACCGTTCTTTTCAGTGAACATACTTATGCAGATGCTGTTGAAGAAAAACTGGATGAGTTTACAGAGAAAACAGGTATCAAGGTTAATTATTCTTCAATGCCCGAAGGAAACTACTTTGAGAAACTTAATGTTGAACTTAGCAGCCATTCAGGATCTATCGACGTTTTCATGACAGGTGCATATCAGTCATGGGAATATGCTACAGCCGGAAATCTTGAACCTCTTGAGAAATACATTGGCACTACACTTACCAGCCCTGACTGGGATTACGATGATTTCATTCCTGCGGTTATCGATGCTCTTAAGTGGGATCTCGTTCCCGGACATGCTGTAGGCTCCGGCTTCCAGTGGGCTCTTCCTATGGGATGGGAAGTAAATATCCTTACTTATAATAAGAGAATTCTTAATGAGAAGGGTATTGAGCCTCCCAAGACAGCCGAGCAGCTTCTTGATGCCGCTAAGGCTCTTAAAGAGTTCGACGGCAGCGGTTCTTACGGACTTGCAGTTCGTGGTCTTCCCGACTGGGGAACAATCCATCCCGCATACATGTCGATGTATTCAACATGGGGTGCTAAGGACTTTGAAATTGAGAACGGCAAGCTTGTAAGTAAAGTAAATTCTCCTGAAGCAGTTGCAATGACTGAGTACTGGGTTGACCTTGTAAAGAACGGTAGTGCACCTCAGTGGGCAACATACGGATGGGAAATGTGCGGAGCTGACCTTGGAGCAGGAAAAGCTGCTATGATGTGGGACGCAGACAGAGGTGGTTACACTCAGAATACTCCCGGATCATCTAACGAGGCCGGAAACATGGCATTTGGTATGGTTCCTTATCCCGAATCTGCAGGCAAGACAGAGGCAGATATGAAGTCTAACCTTTGGGTATGGTCAATGGCTATGAACGCTGATTCAACCAAGAAGGAAGCTGCATGGTACTTCATGCAGTACTTCACAAGTCCTGAGTTTATGCTTTGGTCAGGCGTTGAGAAGGCTTGCACAGATACCCCTCGTACTTCTGTACTTAACAGCGATGCTTACAAGCAGTCTGTTGCAGGTGCTGAAGGATACTACGAGGCCTTCTCCACAATATCTAAGAATGCAAGTATCTTCTTCACAGCTCAGCCATACTTCACAGAGACAACAACTGAGTGGGCTAAGACCCTCCAGGATCTTGTAACGACAGATAAGTATTCTTCCGTTCAAGAAGCTATGGATCAGCTAAAGGTTACGATGGATGAACTTGTTTCCGATCTTGAAGTAGAGTAATCTGAAAAAGAAGTAAAAAACTAACACAAAACGCACGGGGGAGGCAATTTTCCCCCGTGATGTTTTGAATAATGTATGAGGTGTAGACATGACCGCAAAGAACAAGAGCAACGGTAAATCCGAACTGAACAAAGTGCCGTTTTCGACACGTGTCAGACCCTATTTGATCGTTGCACCTTCACTCATCATTACAATCGGAATCATGGTTCCCTTTGCAATGGCAATTTGGTATTCACTTACTAATTATTCTTTTAAACTTCCCAATCACAAATTCATAGGTATAAGCAACTGGGTAAGCATGTTGGGAGACCCTGCGTTCTGGGGAGCAGTAAAAATTTCATTAATGTACGGTGTCATTTCCACGGTATTGGAAATGCTTATAGGTCTTGGAGTCGCTATTTTACTTAATAATTTGAATAATGGGCTTTCAAAAGTACTTCGAGTTCTGCTTGTTTTTCCGCTTATGATCGCACCCGTTACGGCGACGATCGTATGGCAGCTTATGCTGAACAGTTCGGTAGGTATTGTTGAAAAGCTTTTGAATATATTCGGCGTATACAACTTTCCTTGGGCTGCAGCACCGGGAACGGCTATGCTGACGGTAATTATTATAGACGTATGGATCAATACCGCATTTATTATCTTGCTGGTTCTGGCAGGACTTCAGTCACTTCCGAAGTCACCTTTCGAATCGGCGCTTATAGACGGAGGAAGCGCATGGTTTAACTTTACAAACCTCACACTTCCGATGCTTAAGCCAAGTCTTTACATTGCACTTTTGTTCCGCTTCATGGCGGCACTTCAGGAATATGCGATAATCTTTGCACTTACAAAGGGAGGCCCGGGAAATGCGCTGATGTCTCTTTCACTTACCGCATATCAGAAAGGCTTCAAATTCCAGAAGTTTGGTGCGGCAATACCGTTTATTCTGGTTCTTTGGCTTATTATCAACATTGCCGCAAAACGTATTGTAAACTTACAGCGTACTGCACAGAAGCAGGCCGCAGGTCTGGAAGAGTAAAGGAGGAGCAAGATGAAGACAGGAAAACAGAGAGCACTATATGTGCTTCAAAACTTCTTACTTATCGTATATGCGATATTTGCGCTCTTCCCTCTTATTTGGATGGTGCTTATAACTTTTAAGTCAGATACGGAAGTATTCACAACAACATTTTTGTTTCACCCCACACTTGCAAACTATCAGGAAGTACTTCTTCGTTCCAACTACGCAAGATACATCCTTGACAGCGTTATAGTATCGGGCGGTGCGGTTTTGGTATCGGTGCTCGTAGGTGTCCCTGCGGCATATGCGCTTGCAAGATACAATTTCCCGAGAAAAGAAGAATTGGCATTCCAGATTCTTTCTTATAAATTTGCACCCGAAATATTGGTTGTTCTGCCACTTTTCATGATCTACCAAAAAATCGGTCTTTATGACAGCTATGTGGGCCTTATATGGGTTTACCAGCTAATATCACTTCCTCTTTTGATATGGGTTGTCCGCGGATATTTCGAGGACATCTCGGTAGAGATTGAATATGCGGCTCAGGTCGACGGTTACAGCTGGTACCAGATCTTTTTCAAGATGCTGGTTCCTCTGATCAAGCCCGGTTTGGTTTCGTCAGCGCTCCTCGCCTTTATATTTGCTTGGAATTCCTTCACTTTCCCGCTCATTCTTTCAAGCAACAAGGTGTACCCTGTAACCGTTGCGATCATGAAATACTTAGGTACCGACAGTGCTCACTATGGACAGCTTGCGGTTGCTTCAACAGTATCGGCTCTGCCTGCTGTGATCTTTGCACTTTGCATTCAGAAGCATCTCGTTCGTGGACTCAGCTTTGGTGCCGTTAAAGGTTAAGGAGGACTTATGGCAAGAATACAACTTGAGAATGTCAAGAAGGCCTTCGGCAAAGTTCAGGCACTTGATGGAATCACAATTGACGTTAAAGATAAAGAGTTTTTTGTATTGTTCGGACCTGCCGGCGCAGGAAAGACAACTATTTTGAATTGTATCGCGGGAATAGCGATGCCTGATGAAGGCGTTGTTAAGTTTGGCGATGAAGTAATGAATCTTACGGATCCCGCACACCGCAATGTTGCGATGGTTTTTGAAAACTATGCGCTTTATCCGCAGATGACCGTATATGACAACATGGCATCGGCTCTGAGAAGTAAGCTCTACAAGACAAGCGAAGAAGAGATCGCTGAAAGAGTTAAAAATGCAGCCAAGATAATGAAGATGGAAAATCTTCTTGAGAGACTTCCGAGCCAGCTTTCAAACGGACAGAAGCAGAGAGTGGCAATGGGACGAGCTCTTGTTCGTACTCCCAACGTATTCCTTATGGATGAGCCTTTGGCGCACCTCGATGCCAAGCTTCGTAACTCAATGCGTACAGAGCTTAAAGAGATGCAGGCAAACCTGGGATCGACATGTATCTACGTAACACATGACTTTATGGAAGCAATGGCGCTTGGCGACCGTATCGCCATTATCAATAAAGGACAGATTGTTCAGATAGGTACAGGCGATGAGATATACTACATGCCTTGCAATGAGTTCACCGCGCAGCTTATGGGCGAGCCTCAGATAAATATCTTTGGAGCAACTATAGCTGCAACCAACGACGGCTTTGATGCCAAGGTGAATGTATGCGGCGAAGAGGTTACTCTTGAGCTTCCGAAGGATGAAAGAGTTTATTCCATGATAAAAGAGCAGGGTATTATCCGCTGCGATATCGGAATACGTCCGCAGAATGTCAAATACTCTTTTGAACCTAAGGAAGGTTATTTCAGAAGCACAGTATACAGCTACGAAAGTATCGGAAACAAGTCCGTTATCGTTGCGGAGTGCGGAGATTATCAGCTGCGCATGATAGCGCCCAACGGTCTGAATGTTCAGATTGACAGTGACGTTTATATTAAACTCGAAATGGATCATATAATCCTCTTTGACTTTGAGAGCAAAGAATATATAGTTCGTTACGATGAGGCAAGCTTTATTGCACTCGCTGCATCAAAGGAGGAAGAATAATGGCCGGATTAACACTTAATCATCTTTATAAAAGATATGATAATTCAGGTAAAAAGAAAAAGATCAAGAACGATTTTGCGGTAAAAGACTTAAACCTTGTTTGTGAACAGGGCGAATTTGTCGCATTACTCGGTCCTTCCGGATGCGGAAAAACAACAACTCTGCGAATGATCGCAGGACTTGAGGAGATTACTGACGGAGAAATCTATATCGGAGACAGACTTGTAAACAAGCTTCACCCCAAGGACAGAAATATCGGACTTGCATTCGAAGATTACGCGATGTATCCGCCTTTAAACGTATACGGAAACGTTGCGTTCAACATGAGAGCAAAAGGCGTTCCGAAGGATGAGATAGACAAAAAGGTTCGCGAGATCGCTCCTCTCATGCAGATAGACGACCTTCTTGATAAGATGCCCGTTAAGCTTTCGGGTGGACAGAAGCAGCGTGTTAATATCGCAAGAGCCATCATCAGAGAGCCTGAGCTTCTTCTTATGGACGAGCCTTTATCTCACCTTGACGGTAAGGCACGTCAGGCAATGCGTACTGAAATAAAGCGCCTTATAAACAAGATCAAATGTACAACGGTTTACGTTACACACGATCAGCTTGAGGCTATGTCACTTGCGGATAAGATCGCCATCATCAACTTCGGTGTGCTTCAGCAGTTCGGAACACCTACGGAAGTTTACGACGATCCCGCCAATGAGTTTGTTGCATCCTTTATCGGTGAGCCTCCCATGAATATTTTGGAGACTACGATCATTAATAAAGACGGAACATTCTTCTTTACATTCGAGGATTCCAATCTTCAGATCGCGGTTCCCAAGAGATACTACAGTGTTGTAAGTGACGGCTTCCGCTGCAAGATGGGTGTTCGTCCTATGGACGTTCTTATCGGCGGACCCGATTCACAGGGAACTTCCGAAGAGATCGCTACTTTTGAGAATCTCGGAGATGAGAGAAGAATAGGTGTCCGCGTTGGCGACGTGCTCATGATGCTTATCACGGAAGATGAGAAGCGTTACAAGAGAGGCGACGTTATAAAGCTCGAAGTTCGCGAAGAAAAGACACACCTTTTCGATATCGAGACCGGTGATCGTATTAGAGAAAAGAACTGATAGGGAGGAATTGTGATGAATATAATCTTAAGCGTAGCTTCTATAATATTACTTTTGCTCCTTGCTTGGCAGATCTGGGGCTCTGTATGGAATATCATCGCTATCGTTCACAGCTTGTTCAAGGAATAATATGGAGTTATTATTTTAGAAAAAAAGAACAAGCGGAGATATCAGATGTTAATTGAGAAAATTATTGAAGTTGCAAAAGATGCGGGAAATATAATGGTAAGTGCGAAACGACCCAAGGTTATGGAAAAAGAGGGGCATGCCAATTTCTGCACCGAGACTGATGAGAAGATTCAGGCATTTTTGATCGAAAGACTTAAGGAAGTTCTTCCCGAAGCGGCGTTTCTCGGAGAAGAGGACGGACAGGATGTCTTTTCGGAAAAAATGAGCAGCGGATATTGTTTTGTTCTCGATCCTATCGACGGAACAAGTAATTTTATTTTTGAATACAGACCTTCTGTGGTTTCGATAGGTCTTTTAAAAGACGGGGAACCATATATGGCTGTAGTTTATAACCCTTACGATGATATGCTTTTTTCCTCTGTTATTGGACAGGGCGCGTACATGAATGGTGAAAAGATCATGTCCTCCAATGCGCCCCTGTCCGACTCCCTGGCGGTGTTCGGAACTGCTCCGTATTACACTGAGCTTAGGGACAAGTCGTTTGAGATGGCAAAAGAGCTACTTCCCAAATGCGTAGACCTCAGAAGGTCCGGTACGGCTGCATGGGATATGTGCTGTACGGCGCTTGGAAGAACGAGTTTATATTTTGAGCTTAAGATCCAACTCTGGGACTACGCCGCAGCTGCGCTTATCGCATCGGAAGCAGGCTGCAAGGTTACGGATATAGACGGAAATCCGCTTTCCTACAGGGGCGCAACTTCATGCCTTTGTATGGCGAGAGGAGTTACGGAAAATCCGTTTAAGTGATATGAAAAAATCTTTGGTTATTTTTCACCTTGATTTTTTTTAAGCAAAAGTGTATGTTATATGTGTCCATACAACTGGCGGATAAGTGGGTAACCACGAGGGAGTATGGAGAATAATAATGTATGTCGACCGCCTGGGCAACCGCTTTTAGCAGTGGTTACTCAGGCGGTTTTTTTGTGCAGAGCACTTAGCGAGGTATTGTCGAGCTTAGTGCGAGCCACACATGTTCACTTAACAAGTTTTTTCGAGTTTAGTGAAGCATGTGATTCATTTAAATGGAGGACAGATATGGTTAATTTACAGGAAGAAATCTCACGCACCACTTACCCCGGAAGAGGCATCGTTATCGGTCTTACCAAAGACGGTAAGAAGGCAGCTTGTGCTTACTTCATCATGGGAAGAAGTGAAAACTCAAGAAACAGAGTATTTGTAGAAGACGGCGAAGGTATCCGCACTCAGGCATTCGATCCTTCCAAGATGGAAGATCCCAGCCTTATCATCTACGCACCCGTAAGAGTTCTCGGTAACTCAACTATCGTTACCAACGGCGATCAGACAGATACAGTTTACGACCTTATGAAAGAGGGTAAGACTTTTGAGCAGGCTCTTCGCACAAGAGAGTTCGAGCCCGACGCTCCCAACTACACACCTCGTATTTCAGGTATCATGAACGTTGAGAACGGCAAGTACGATTTTGCAATGTCAATCCTTAAGAGCAACAACGGAGATCCTTCTTCTTGTCATAGATTTACATTTGCTTACGAAAATCCCAAGGCAGGTGAAGGCTATTTTATCCATACATATATGAAGGACGGCAACCCGCTTCCCAGCTATGAGGGTGAGCCTACACTCGTTGATATCGACGGAGACATCGATACATTCACAAACAATGTTTGGAATGCACTCAACGAGGACAACAAGGTTTCATTGTTCACAAGATTCATTGACATCGAGACAGGTAAGTACGAGTCAAGGATCATCAACAAGAATAAATAATTATTTGTAGGATAATAGGAGAAAACGGTATGAACGAAATAGAACTTAAATACGGCTGTAACCCCAACCAGAAGCCTTCCAGAGTATATATGGAGGATGGAAGCGACCTTCCCATCAAGGTACTTAACGGAAGACCCGGATACATCAACCTTCTCGATGCCCTCAACGGATGGCAGCTTGTTTCAGAGCTTAAGAAAGCTACAGGACTTCCCGCAGCTACATCTTTCAAGCACGTATCACCCGCAGGTGCTGCTGTAGGAACACCCCTTTCCGATATTGAGAAAAAGATCTATTGGGTAGAGGATCTCGGAGAGCTCTCACCTCTTGCAAATGCTTACGCAAGAGCGCGTGGTGCTGACAGAATGTCTTCATTCGGAGATTTCATTTCTCTTTCTGATGTCTGCGATCTTGATACAGCTAACCTTGTAAAAAGAGAGGTTTCAGACGGAATCATCGCTCCCGGCTACACAGATGAGGCCCTTGCTGTTCTTAAGGCTAAGAAGGGCGGTAACTACGCTGTTATCGAGATCGATGAGAACTATGTTCCCGCTGCTATCGAGAAGAAGCAGGTATTTGGCGTAACTTTCGAGCAGGGACACAACTTCATCGAGATCGGTGAGGACATGCTCACAAACATCGTTACAGACAACAAGGAACTTCCTGAGTCAGCTAAGATCGACCTTATCATCGCACTTATCACACTTAAATATACACAGTCCAATTCTGTTTGCTATGTAAAGGGCGGACAGGCTATCGGTATCGGAGCAGGACAGCAGTCAAGAATTCACTGCACAAGACTTGCAGGTTCCAAGGCTGACAACTGGTTCCTTCGTCAGGCACCTCAGGTTCTCAACCTTCCTTTCCTTGATACCATCAAGAGACCCGACAGAGACAATGCTATCGATCTCTACATCGGCGCTGATTACATGGATGTTCTTGCAGACGGCAAGTGGCAGAATATCTTCAAGGAGAAGCCCGAAGTATTCACAGAAGAGGAGAAGAGAGCTTGGCTTGATAAGAACACAGATGTTGCTCTCGGTTCAGACGCATTCTTCCCCTTCGGTGATAATGTTGAAAGAGCCTTCAAGAGCGGCGTAAAGTACATCGCTCAGCCCGGCGGATCTGTTCGTGATGACAACGTTATCGAAGCAGCCAACAGCCACGATATGGTAATGGCATTCACAGGACTTCGTTTGTTCCACCACTGATAAAGAAATACATAATAAAATCCCGTGGGAAAAAGCAGTGTTCATAAGACAGTAACACAAAATGAGCGCTGTCGCGGTGGATTGAACAGGGGTCTGTCAAGTAGACAGACCCCTGTTCACAATTTTTACCTTAAAGTAGGAAAATAAAACAATCATAAGAAAGGTTGAAAAATTGAAAAGAAAAATATAACTGATACTTTTAATTACTTTTTTTACTTTGTGTTTATCGTCTTGTATACGTAAAAAGAGACTTTTGCAGACTGAAAATGTGATGGAACTGAAATAATATACAAGAAAAAACATCGTTATCTTAAAAAATGTTCGATAGGATAAAAAGATTTGGCATAGGCATGAGAGAGTCCTCTGGGATAAAATTACCATGAAGAGATTATATTTTGACCGGAGGATAATGTGAGAAGCATATATAAGATAAATGATAACTGGACTTTTCGCAGAGGCGAAGAAGAGCCTGAAACAGTTTCACTCCCTCATTGCTACAACTCCGTGGACGGTCAGGACGGCTCAAAGATGTTCCGGGGTGTTACGACTTACGAGAGAGATATCCGGATAACGGGAGATGAACTAAGGCGTACAGTTCTTCTGGAGGTTGGAGCAGCGTCTCTTTCCAGCAGAGTATTTATTAATGACGAGCTGTGCCATGAGTTTAGATGCGGCTTTTCAATGTTCAGGGTGGATATAACCAAGCTCCTTTCTGAAGGCACCAATACAATCCGCATAGAGGTCAGTAATGCAGTGGATAATACGATTTACCCCGCTATGGCAGATTTCTCCTTCTACGGTGGAATTTACAGGGATGTGAACCTTATCCTGGATGATGATCTTCACTTCGAGGAAACAGGCAAGGGACTTGACGGAATATACGTACATCCCGGTATCAATGGGGATGACGGCGAGCTTTCTGCGGATGTTTTTGTTAAAAGAGAAAACGGATACGCCGGGGGTGCGACCTGTGAGCTGAAAGTAATTGACAGAGAAAGCTGTGAAGAAGTGGCCTGTGCATCTGCAGAAATCGAGGGCAGCCACACCAGTATGACAGCTGTCATTCCGAAAGTGAGCCGGTGGGACGGAGTCAATGGTCCATTTTTATATGATGTTGTATTTGAGCTCTACGATGAGAGTGGAAATCTCTGTGACAAAAGGACAATTCCAACGGGCTTCAGGACCATAGAATATTCACCGGAACAGGGTCTTTTGCTGAACGGAAAGCCCTACAAGCTCCATGGAGTAGCCAGGCATCAGGATTTTGGAGGCCTGGGGAATGCCATTACGGAAAAAGAGCTGCAGACAGACCTTAAACTTATCCTGGAAATGGGGGCCAACTCCGTGAGATGCTCTCACTATCAGCACTGCGACAGATGGTATGAGCTGTGTGATGAAGCAGGACTTTTAGTCTGGGCGGAGATACCGGTCATAAGCTCGGTTCCGCAGAAGGCAAAAGCTGATGAAAACGCATTTGAGCAGATGGAACTCCTTATTGATCAGGTCAGAAACCACACAAGCGTATACTGCTACGGCGTTCAAAACGAAGTCTGCATGGTTTCCAAGAATGAGTATACCTTTGACCTGGTGGACAGGCTCGCTAAAAAGGCAAAGGAGCTGGATAAGAGCCGCTTCACAGCTCAGGCCAATGAGTATGGCACCGAGGATGATTCACCGATCCTGAAATCCACGTATATCCTTGGATATAACCTTTACTATGGCTGGTATTACGGCAAAACAGAGGATCTTCAGCCAAGGCTCGATCATATCCATGCTGCAAATCCGGATAAACCGCTGATACTCACGGAATACGGAGTTGATACCAACGTAAGATTCCATAGCACAGAGCCAAGAGCCAACGATTACAGCGAAGAATATCAGCTGTTATTTTCTGAAAATGCCATAAATGCCATAGAAGAGCGCCCGTTTATGGCCGGGGGATATGTATGGAACATGTTCGATTTTGGCAGCGCAGGAAGATCAGAGGGCGGTGAAAAGGGCAAGAACCAGAAAGGCCTTGTGACCATAGACAGGAAGATCAAAAAGGACGCTTACTATCTGTATAAAGCCCATTGGACCGGGGAGAAGTTCATTTATATAGCCGGCAGGAGATACGTCAACAGACCCAGCGATAAGACGGATATAACGGTGATTTCAAACGTCAGAGAGCTAACGCTCAGGGTAAATGGTGAGACAGTCGGAAACGCGGTAGTATCGTCCGCAATGACTGTTTTTAAGGATGTGGCTATAAGATGCGGGGACAATGAGATCGTGGCTATCAGCGGAGAGCTTAGCGACAAGATTATTATCAATTCGGTAAAAGAGCCTGATCCTTCCTATACTTGTGAGAAGAAGACAGAGTCAGATAACGCCATCAACTGGTTTGAGGGGCTGGATCCCGAGACCATGGAAAAGGCAGATAGAACGGAGCTGGATCCGGGCTGCTTTACCTTTGAGGATACAATTGCTGATATCTTCTCAAATGACGAGGCAAAGGCAGTATTTATCAAGTATCTGAGGCCGATAACCGAGGGGCCCAGATTTGATCCTGCATCTCCGATAACAGTAAATGCACTGCTTGGCTTTGTAAAAGCCCTTAACATACCGGAGTCGCTCCTTGTTTCCTGTGAGCAGATGCTTAACAGAATTAAGAAATGAAGAGGTGAAAGAATGAGTTTTTCAAAGGATTTTTTATGGGGAGCTGCTTCTGCAGCGCACCAGATCGAAGGCGGATATCTTGATGACGGGAAAGGTCTTGGAATCTGGGATCATTTTGAGCATGAAGAGGGACGGATAGAGTTTGGCGAGAATGCCGAGGTTTCCTGTGATCACTATCATCACATGAAGGAAGATGTTGCTCTTATGAAACAGATCGGCTTAAAGAGCTACAGATTCTCCGTGAGCTGGCCAAGAGTCATGCCGGAAGGAACCGGAAAGGTGAACGAAAAGGGATTACAGTTTTACTCGGATCTTGTAGATGAACTTATAAATGCTGGAATTGAGCCTATGGTAACTCTTTTCCATTGGAATCTTCCCATGGCACTGTACGAAAAAGGCGGCTGGAAGAACCCTGAAATAGCAGACTGGTTTGCTGAATACGTAGAAGTAGTGGTAAAACGCCTTGGCGACAGGGTCAGGTACTGGATGACCTTCAACGAGTATCAGATGTTTGTGGGACTGGGACACCAGATCGGCGCAATGGCTCCCTTTGAGTCGAACGACACAAAGACCATGCTGGATATTTCGGTAAATGTCTTTAAATCCCATGGAAGGGCAGTTTCTGCCATCAGGAAGAATAGCAGGCAAAAAGCCATGATTGGAATGGCGCCTACAGGAAATGTGTGGGTTCCAAAGGATGATAGCCCTGAAGAGGTTGAAAGGTGCAGAAAAATGTCTTTTGCCATTGATCCGTACGGCTTCCTCATGGGAAACGCGTGGTGGGCAGATCCGATCTTCCTTGGCCGTTACGCGGAAGGATCAGAAGAAGCATTCGGAGACATGCTTCCGAAGCTCTCACAGGAAGAGTGGGATGAGATTGCTCAGCCACTGGATTTCTATG
>JAEEGK010000191.1_pt1 | contig 155674 bp, 157 predicted proteins | sample 8958771 | NCBI WGS metagenome assembly JAEEGK01 (sample SAMN16246547, study PRJNA631951) | gut metagenome | biome: gut microbiome; feature: rumen; material: SC-attached | host: Bos | place: Iran: Karaj | collected 2018-10 | reverse complement strand
GGGCCTGCGCCCCATTCACCGCTGAAAGAATTGTAGGTATAAACTACAACCTCGTTAGCTCTTGCAGACTTTTTTTTGGAAGCACTTGTAAGCATTCCAAAAACCAATAATGTTGTGATTGTTAAAAGAAAAATTTTCGCAATAGTTTTGCGCATAAGATTTCCTCCGCCGGCATTATCCGGATCAGGTATTAAGGGTATATTCTCAGCCGTATTCTTCAACGAAGACCTTAGGCACCCCTTTTTAGATTTTAGAGTATCTTACTGAAATGTTGGGGAATAGTAAATAGTTTAAAATAAAAAACGTCATTGCGGGAGGTGGATTGCTTCGCTTCGCTCGCAATGACGTTGCTTTGTCTTATGTTATTCTAGATAATCTTCCATTCAAGACCAAGACCACCGTAAATGCTCTTGCGGGTAAACTCGTAGGATGGATATGTTGCACCAGAGTTATAACCATTTACTTCGATTGGAACATCCTTCTTCTGCCAGTCTGTTACATAGCGGCCAGAAAGAACAAGTCCAAGATGATCTGTAAAGTAGAACTTAAAGTCTGCACCGGCAATAAGACCTACAGTAAAATCCTGTTTTTTGGCATTTTTAATATCTCCAAGAGAAGCAAGAGGAATTTCAAAGTTAGGACCTACACCAAAACCAAGAGTAAACTTCCACAAATCAAGGTTGAGCCACAACATTGGAGAAAGATCAAGAGTATGCATTTCATACTGAACTTCTTCCTTTCCTTCTTTTGCAAAAGTAATAGAAGACTTTACATAGTTTGCCTCTGCCTGAATTCCAAGTCCTCCAAAGAGGGCAAAGTTTCCATAAACACCAAAACCAAAATCATAGGTTTTATCCTGCTTTGCCTGAGCCACATTTTCCTTAAAAGTTCCACTTTCAAGGTTTCGTCCAAGAATAGCGCGTGCACCAAATTCCAAATCAAGTGCAGATGCGGCACTTACCATCATAACGGCTGCTACAGCCATAGCAATTATCTTTTTCATAGTTTCATTCTCCTATAAAAAAATGTTAGTCTTTCAGAGCATCACGTGCCCCCTACTTTATAACACAACTTTTAAACTAATAAATATACTTTCAGGTTACAAATATTTTTTTATTGCTTCAAGAAGATCGGAATATTCTGTAAATGCAGGGAACTGCGGATATTCCTTTATGATTTTCTCTGTAGAACGGAACAAGAAGCCTGCTTTAGATGCTTTAATCATTTCAAGGTCATTAAAGCTGTCGCCGCTGGCAATTGTTTCAAATCCACAAGACTGAAGAGCCTTTACAGTTGTAAGCTTACTGTGAGGACAGCGCATTTTATAACCTGTTATTTCACCATCATCTGCAACTTCAAGTGTATTACAGAAAATTGTTGGCCATCCAAGCTTTTTCATAAGTGGTGTAGCAAACTGGCTGAAGGTGTCGCTTAAAATAATAACCTGCCCAAGTGAACGAAGCTCATCAAGAAAGTCTTTTGCACCAGGAAGAGGATCTATTTTTGCAATAGTATCCTGAATTTCCTTAAGCCCAAGCTTATGCTCCTTTAAAATTCCAAGTCTGAATTTCATAAGTTTATCATAATCTGGTTCATCACGGGTTGTTCGTCGCAGTTCAGGAATACCTACTGCATCTGCAAACGCAATCCAAATTTCAGGAACAAGAACTCCTTCCAAATCAAGACATGTAACAATCATTATTAACCTCACATATCTGTAATTATGCTGAATTTCCCGCAATATGTCAAAACTTGCTTATAAAATTGACATATTTATAGTTAATGGTGTATAATTTTAAAATCAAATCAAAAAATGTTATAAGGAGACATTTATGAAAAAGTTCGGTTTAGCTATCGTAGCTTCATTGTTCTTGTTTGCAAGCTGTTCTTCAATTGGACCTCTTTGTGCTACAAGCAACAAAGTAGGATCAAAAGTTGGTGAATCTACAGCCAATTTCCTTTTTGGAGTAATTCCAATGGGTGAAACTGATGCTAGTATTCAGGCAGCTGCTAGAAATGGTGGTATCACATCTATTTCTACTGTAGATGTAAAGACAACAATTGGTATCTTTACAATTAAAACTACAACAATTGTAACTGGTGAATAATTAAATATTCGAGAGTTTCAAGAAAAGCACATGCAGCACATTGTTGCTTGTGCTTTTTTTTATGGAAAAATGAAAAATCTAAGAAAACTAATATTAATTCAATTAACACTTCTATGCGTTTTGTTTGCCTCTTGTAAAACAACCGAGGAAAACATTTTTACAATGTCACAGGAATCGGGCCAGCTTGTTTTTCTAAGGCCTGTTACTCTTGATAACAAAGCTTTCCCTTTACGAAAAACGAGCTTTGATATTACAGTAAACATTATTGACTTTGAGTTAACAGACAGCAATATTGTAAATTACACTCTTTACTTCCCTGAAGAGTATTACAATTCCTTTGATAAAACAGAATTTTTCTTTATAACAGATTCTGTTGAAAAAGTTACACTTGACGCTTTGATCATCTTATATAAAGACTTCAAAAAGAAAAATCTTGAGGTACGATTTTCGGGCACCCTTCCAAAAGAAAAACTTGAAGCAATACTTGAAAATCCTAACCAGACTAAAGTTGGAATTACTCTTGAAGATAAAACAATGATTTTTGCTTCTGAAGATTTCAGCCGTAAGCTTTTTGAACTTGGAGTTTTAGTACGATGAAATCAGCATATAGAACAGGTCTTGTAATAATTCTTGCCGTTATTATTTCTTTAACCGGTTGTGCAAAAAAAATCACTGTTACAAATGATACAGAGCTTGCACAATCTGTTTATGGAACATGGTCATTTAAAACAAATTCTCAAGTTGAATTATGGTCAGAGCCAAATACCGAAAATGAACGTTATTTAGGAAAGGCTTCTATTCTGAATACAAATTCAATTTCGTTTTCAGAAAATCAGAATTTTACAATGCAAACAGATTCTGTTCTTGAATCTTTAGACCTTCGTGATGATACAGTAATGTCTGAAGAAGAAATAACACAACAGGTAGAAAAAAACATGAGCATAAGCGGGCAATTTTCAATAGACAAAAATTACCTTGAGCTTAACAGCGAAAATGTTCTTGTAAATAACATTCCTTATACTGCCGAAGAATATTCACAAATTGACAGTACCTTTGGAGCTACAAGACAGATTCAAAAATGGAGTTTATCAAATAATTCACTTACACTTTCTGATTTGAAGGGAAGTTCAATAGTAACTTTTACAAAGCAATAAAAAAGTGACTGCACCACAGAATAGAAAGAAAAGAACAGTTTCTCCAAAACGACGGACTTCTACAAAAAGAACTAACAAGTCCGGCAAAGTTTATATTCCTGCATATAAAACTATCATGCTTTGTCTTGGTGTTATAGTTTTGTGTTTAATTCTTCTTCTTATAAATACTTTTCCTAAAACAAAAACAGAACCGCAGGACTCTTCTATAACAGAACGTTTTGAAGATGATACAAAAAAACAGGAAAAGCTTTCATCGCCGGAAATTCCTAAGAAAAAACAGGAAAAACCTGCACAGACACCAGAAGTTCAACCACAAGTAAAACCACAACAAGAAAAACCGGCCAAACCAGTTGAACCCAAAAAAGAACCTGAATCTAAAAAACCGGAAGCTACAAAAAAAAGCTTTGGTTTTGAAAAAGCAAAAAAGAATGCCCAGTTGATTTTTGTTTTTGATGACGGCGGACAAAACCTTGAACAGCTTAAAGAGTTCCTTGAACTGCCTTTTCCTATTACAGTTGCAGTTCTTCCGCAGATTACTCATTCTGTAGAAGCAGCTAACCTTGTAAGAAAATCAGGCAATGAAGTAATTCTTCACCAGCCTATGCAATCTGTTAATGCAGAAATTAATCCGGGACCTGGAGCAATTACTCCAGACATGACAGAAGCACAGATAATCGCTCAGCTTTTTATAAACATTGATCAGATCAGCCCTATTGCCGGAATGAACAATCACGAAGGCTCTGGTATAACTGCCGATGCCGAAAAGATGGAAATAATCCTTAAAACTGCAGAACAGGCAGGCATTTACTTTTTAGACAGCCGCACAAATGTAGAAACCCAGGTACCGTATGTTGCAAGAGAGCTTGGCTACACCTGGTATGAACGCAACATTTTCCTGGATAATGAAAAAACACGCGAAAACGCACTTGCCGAAATTAAAAAAGGGCTTGCTCTTGCCAATAAAAATGGAAGCGTTATAATGATAGGACACATCTGGAGTGCAGATTTTCTTCCGGAACTGCTTAAAGAAATATATCCGGAGCTTAAAGAAAAAGGATATACCTTCTGCGTAGTGAGCAAGTCAAATGCACAAAAAAGGTAATGGAATGATAGTACTAGGAATAGAAAGCAGCTGCGACGAAACAGCATGCGCAATTGTAGAAGACGGCAAGAAAATAATAAGCAATGTTGTAGCAACACAGATTCCTTTTCATGAGGTATATAAAGGCGTTGTTCCCGAAATTGCAAGCCGTAAGCATGCCGAATGGATTTTACCCGTTGTAAAACAGGCACTCAAAGAAGCAGATCTGCCGCTCGAAAAAATAGACGCAATTGCAGCCACAAATCGTCCGGGACTCATGGGCTCTCTTTTAGTTGGCTTTACTTTTGGAAAAACACTTGCCTGGTCTACAAATAAACCTTTTATTGCAATTAATCATATGCTTGGTCACCTTTATGCAGCACAGCTTCAAACAGATGTACAATATCCTTTTCTGGGACTGCTTGTAAGCGGCGGCCATAGCATTATCTGTAAAGTAAATGATTTTGATGATTTGGAAATTTTGGGCACTACAGTAGATGATTCTGTTGGAGAAGCGTTTGATAAAGTTGCAAAGTTCTACGGACTTGGTTACCCCGGCGGAGTAATTATTGATAACCTTGCAAAAAAAGGCGACCCAAAAGCTGCAAAGTTTCCTGTTCCAAAGCTTGATGAAGAAACACACCGTTATGATGTTTCTTTTTCGGGACTTAAAACTGCAGTAATTCATCAGTGCGATTTATTCTGGCAGCCAGGCTATGAACATTCTACAGAAAATATGTGCGCTGCCTTTCAGGAAACTGCAATAAAAACACTTGTTGGAAAATTACTTCGTGCCGCAGATGATACAGGCCTTAAAACAGTTGTATGCGGTGGTGGTGTTGCAGCTAATTCAAGACTGCGTGAAATGCTTGGGGAACGAACAGACTTAAACTGCATCTTCCCTCCGCTTAAGCTTTGCGGCGACAATGGTGCAATGATTGCGGGAGTTGCATACCACTTTTTAAAACGCGGTGACAGAAGTGGAATAGATACTGTTACTTGCGCAAGGATTCCTCAGTTTAAGCGTGGACTGGATCAGGTAAGGCACAATCAGTAGGGCGAATGTTAGAACTCTACTTTTACACCAACTCCAAGCATAAGACTGTCAATGGAAAAGTCGGCAAAAGCAGCAATCGGGAAGAATACAGAAAATTCAGGACCATATTTTGTTGTTCCGTAATAAAACATCCAGTCAATTGCTCCTGAAAGATAAAGGAAACGCGCATTTTTATAGAACCAGCTGTTCATATAATTAACATCAGACTGAACTGTTCCTGTAGCACCAGGCTCACTTGATTGAACATTAAACGGAACCGTTGCAAAACGAATAAGCCCCGCAAGTCCCGCCATAACACTCCAGCTGTATTTATTACGATAATTCAATTTAAAAACAACAGGCAGATTTATAAGAAAATTAAAAGTCAATCCTGTGCGATTTTCAATTTCTGCAGGAAGCACCATGTCGTCATAAACAAGATTATACGACATATAAAATCTGAGTGATGGCTGAAAAGAAATTGCAGTATAGTTAGGAACAGAAATACCCATGTAAATTGGAAAATAGATTGGCGACGGTGCACTTACAAATTGTCCGTCTGCCTTAGTATGGGTGTTTATTGAAATCATTGGCTCTACGCCAAATACAAAGTCCAGTTTATTGATGGCCGATTGTTTCTGGATAAGCTCTTCGACTTCGGAAACGGTCATGTTCTGCTCATCAACATAATCACGCTCACTTTCCTGCGCAAAAAAAGATGAACTGCAAAAGAGAAATAATACTGTAAGTAACAGCAACCGTTTCATTATTAAAATCCTATACTATATAACTTACCTTATAATGCTATATAAAGTCGAGTCTAAATCTACACTTAAAAATCCGCTTCGGCTAACCTTGTAAAAATCTGTTTCTTCCCAGGCTGCATATAAAGTTGTTCCGCTTATAACAAAATCAGAATAAACATAACCTTCATCAAGCTTTGGAAGACGAATTGCAACAGGCTTTCCACTACGAAGAATATGTTTTCCTGGAAGCGCACCCTCTATAAAAAGAGTTCCGTCTTCAAACAGAGCTGCACTCCAGCTTTGAGAAATGATTGCCTTGGCCTTAAGTTCTGTTTCAAAACTTCCCGGTGCTTCGTTTTCATAAATACGAGGAGAACTTCCTGCTGCCGATTTTACTTCGATAATAAAAGGAATTGCCTTGTCAAAGCTCTGTAGCATGTTGCGTATTCGTTCAGGAGCCTGAGCATAAGGTTTTACATTCATCACCTCGCGGAATTCGTTTACAGAGGATTGTTTCACAGTTATAAGGTCTTCTGCCGAAACAGGAGAAATTGAAGTTATTGGAGAAGCCGGAGTGAATTTTATATATGAAAAATCTGTTTTACCGGAAGCATCACCCGAAACCGATTTTATACAGCAGTACCATTCCTTTCCGTTCCAGTAAAAATCTGTTACTTCGGCATTTGTTAATTCTGTAAGATTTGTACTGTTAATTACCGGGTATGATATTTTTGAAGTATCATCAAACTGAACAAGGAAAAGATGTGCGCTTGTATCGTTTTTGTATGCTGCAGAAGAAATTGTGTCGTTGAAAAATGCGCTCTTATAAACAGAAAAAAGAGGAGTTCCGTCTATAAAAACAAGATTTGCTGCAGTTCTATTTGCAAAAACATTTACATCTTTAGCTACAGAAATATTGTCGTTTTCAAAGCAGATTACACCAAGACGATTTGCGAGTGCATAAGCTTTTACTGTTCCATCCGGGCCAGTTGCACCATTATTTGCAGAAGAAATACGTACAGCTTCTGTATATGGGAAAGAACCCGCAAAAGGTGCATTACGGGGGCTGTCTACCTTTGCAAAGCCGTCCTGGGTAAAATAATACCAGACATGATCTGCTTTTTGAGTTCCTATTTCTACTATTTTCTGATCTTCTTTTGCCTTATCCTTGTTCTTACAACCGCTGAAAAGCACACATACAAGATTCAGGGCAATTATTGCAGCCAGAAAACACTTATTCATTGCATTAAAAAATTTGTTCATAATCCTTCTTTAATTATCGGCAAAGAAACAAGGTCAAGTGATATATTTTTTGCAGAAGCGGCAGATATTATAACTGCATAGAAAGGGGGCCCTGAGCCATGTCGAAGGGCAAATAATTCCGGCTGATTTTTGATTACAGTAACCGTTCCTGTAACCTGAATGGTGTGATTTTCCGGCACATAAGAAGAAAAAACATCAAAATCAAGAGGAATACACAAAGAATTAGTGATTTTAAGCTTGCCGGCAGAAAAACTGTTATAGGCAATTCCTTCTAAAACCTTCTGAGAGTCCAAAAGCCACGGATTTTCACAACCTTCCAGCGTTTCAAGCAGTTTTTCCCAGTTGAATTGTTCATCTCCCGGGATGATTTTGAAAAGATAAGCCGCATATCCCCCGCTCCAGGTGATTTTCTGCGAATACGGGTAGATTGTTCCGGAAGGTTTGAAAAAAGGGACTTCTGTAATGGGCGTTACGGTGATGCAGACAGGCTTGTTTCTTGGCAAGCGGAATGAAACATGCCTTCTATCAGGTGGTGCTTCGACAAGCTCAGCAACCCCGCTAATTTCCCACCCCTGCAACTGTGGTAAATAATCCGGCCACTGCGGAAGCTCAAACTCCACAGTTTCGTCTTTTGAAAACAGTTCGCACGAGCACAATACCGCCATGCACGTCAGTAAGAGTAATAAAATAAATTTTCTCATACTATAGTATTAGAAAAAAAAGCGACTTGTTACAAAAATTTTGGAAAAAAAGTGAAAAAATTTTAAAAGAGATTGTCGGGTCAAGCCCGACAATGACATAAGTTTGTCATCCTCGGGCTTGACCCGTGGATCTCATTTATATTTCCGTATTTCTGCCTGGCAAAGACTGTCACACAGCTCGTTGTATTCAATTCCTGCGTGGCCCTTGACCCAGTTCCAGGTTACGTCCAGAGCGGCATTAAGCTGGTCCAGCTGCATCCACAGCTCCTGATTTTTTACAGGCTTTTTGTCGGCGGTTTTCCAGCCCTTGACCTTCCAGGAATGAATCCACTGGGTAATGCCGTTTTTTACATACTGGCTGTCGATATTTACTGTTACATGTCGCCCCGCAAAGGCAGGAGTGTTTTTTACTACAGAAAGGGCTGCAATGGCGGCACTAAGTTCCATTTTGTTGTTGGTGGTCATAGGGTCACCGCCACTAAGGCTTTTTACCTGACCGTCGGCAATAACAACAATACCCCAGCCACCAGGACCAGGGTTACCGGAGCATCCGCCGTCTGTGTAGATTATAATATCATCCATAAGATTCCTACGTCATTGCGAGGAGCAAAGCGACGTGGCAATCCATGTGCCAGAATGCCTTCGCTTACGTGGATTGCCACGCTGCGCTCGCAATGACAGTTTTTATTTTATACCAGCACGCCTTTTGTAGAAGGAATTGTTCCTCCGCGGCGTTCGTCAATGCTTACAGCTTCGCGGATGGCACGGCTTACAGCTTTGAAGGCTGCTTCTATTTTATGGTGGTCACTGCGGCCACGGATTGTATCTATGTGTAAGTTGCACTGGGCTGCATTTGCAAAGCCCTGCCAGAAATCTTCAAAGCAGTCTGTCTGGAACTGGCCTTCTTTGCCGTTTTCGTCTACAAATACAAGAGGGTTTCCGGTAAGCTTTGCATCGTTTACAAGGTAGGCCCTTCCACCAAAGTCTACGGCTGCCTGCACAAGAGACTCATCCATAGGATAAATAAAGAATCCTGATCGGAAGATTCCTGCACAGTTACCAAGAGCCTTCTTAAAGCATTCGCCAAGAACAATGCCTGTGTCTTCGATTGTGTGATGCTGGTCTACTTCAAGGTCGCCTTTGATGGTACCGGTAAGATCAAAAAGTCCGTGCTTGCAGAAGGAACGCAGCATATGATCAAAAAAACCGATCGGGTTTTCAACTTCGCATTTACCGGTTCCGTCAAGGTTCAAAGTTAATTCAATCTGAGTTTCACCGGTTTTTCTGTTTACAGTTGCTGTTCTCATAGCATCACCTTTCTAAGTTCGTATTCTACTATATCTGTGGCACCAAGAGACTGGAGTTTTGGAAGCAGGACCGGTACCTCAGACTTTTTAACTGCAATTTTTACGGCAAATCCGTCGTCGTTGAAAAGCGGAGAAACTGTCGGGCTCTTCATTGCAGGAATGCCTTTTATAAGCTGGTCAAAATCTGCTTTGGAAACATTCATTTCAAGCATTACGCGGTTACGGGCGTTGAGAACGGTTTCAAAAAGCATTTTGAGCTCAAGGATTTTCTGTTTTTTCTCAGGGTCTTCCATGGCCTGGCGGGAGGCATACATACGGGTTGAGCTTTCCATCAAGGTATCAACAATCTTAAGGCGGTTGGCGCGCAGGGAAGAACCTGTAGAAGTGTTATCAATCAAAATCTGGGCGATTGAATCTTCTGTGTCCTGTACAAAGCCTTCGGAAGTTCCCCAGGTGCGGAAAATCTCGCCGTCGATTTTTTTATTTTCTACCCACTGGCGACTTAAGGTCTGATATTCTGTTGCAATTGTAACTTTGTTTTTAAGAAGGGTATCCAGGTCTTTTGTATCCGGAATTGCAGCAACAATGCGCACAGGATCAAAGCCCAGGTCCATAATTTCTACAACCTTGTCCTGTACCCCGTTTTCGTAAACCCAGTCCTTTCCGCTAAAACCAAGATCTGCCTTGTTGTTGGCAAGCAAGAGGCTTGTAATCTGAGGCTTTACTACCTGAAAAGCAAGGTCTTCCTGATTTGTTGTAGGGAAATATGTTCTGTCCGGGAGCGAAATTGAAATGCCCACGTCACTCAAGAGTTCATATACTGATTCATAAATGCGGCCCTTGGCCAGTAAAATTTTTAGTTTGTCCATAAGGCCATTTTATAGAAGAAATGGGAGATGTTCAACTGTAAATTGTTTCCCCTCGTGCACCCATAAAACTACTGAACAGTACACTCAATGCTATTTATGGTAACTATTCCGGCGCTGCCATATAAACCACCACCAGCTTGATAATATGTAATCAGTTCAATGATATAGGTGCCAGGGTCGAAAACTTTTGCTCCTGTAGTATTGGTATCTGTTGTATAACCGTTGTACCAATTGTTATATGTATAACTTACCGCGTTTCCCCAATTCTCCCAGTTTACGGAATCTTTTTTTCTATATCTAATTCCTACACGTTCTATAAGTTTACCATTGATTGTTTTTCCATTAATTGCGTCGCTATTCCATTTTAATGTCAGAGACCTGTTTGATTTTTCAACACGTAAATTTAAGTCACCCGTTATTGTTGGCTTTGTTGTAACTTGCAATGTTCGCGGAATGGACTCAAAGCCATTTAATTTTGTTTTCGCCACAACAGTATAACTTGTATTAGCCAAAAGGCCTGTAATGAAATAGTAAACCTGGCTAGGAGAATACTGATTTGTGAATTCTACATAACCTACGAATGTCTCTTCACTATTAGCTGTTTGTATATAAAGATTGACTCTATCACAAAGTTTTCCACTGTTTTTCACTCCTACAATAATTGTATCAGAAGAAACATCTGAACTAGGAGAGATTTCAATTTCACATGGCGTAATATCTGGAGGCATAAAAAGACTCTTTACCTCTGACCACGAAGTTACCAATTCATTTGATGAATTTTTACAGGTTGTCTTTATTGCAAAATAACAGTCCTTATTATAGATATTGATATCGGACCTTGTAAGATTTTTAGGTCTTGGATTATATTGAAGCAAAGAGTATATCCACTCAAGAGTAACTGAGTTAGTTTCTGCTTTTACTATGTCTTCTGTCTCACCATAACATAATGAAATAGTTGTACCACCATCAATATATGGTGAATTACGAGGTAAACTCCATGTAATATCAACATTATAGTTATTATCAAAAGAACAATTTATGACTGCCTGTACTGGAGGCGTAGAAATTGAATCACTTGTATTATAATTACTTGAAAGAACTTTGTTTGTTGAAGGAACCTTATACACTGTCTTTATTCTAAACTGATATTTTTTCAAACAGTCCAGACCTGTTATTGTATAAGAATTTTCTGCTTTGGAAATATTTTGCAGCTCTGTCCAGCTATCGCTACCATATAAAGAATATTCAATTGTATAACTGTCAAAGTTTCCTTCTGGTTCAGTCCAGGTTAATAGAGCAGAAGCTTTTGTCGTATTGCTTGAAGTTGTTATCTGGAAATTTTTAGGCATTACCGGTGCTGTGTACATGTTCTTGTAGTAAATAGGATCACTTTCGAGTCCACTCGTAGAATTATATCGTGTAATCTTAATATCATAACTTGTTGCCGGCTCCAGGTTTCCTATTGTTCTTGTTGAATTGATATTTGCGCTTGTAGTAACAATTTCTGGATTGCCATATTCTGTTTCGGTAGATTTTTTGTAGTAAACCTTCATTGACAGAGCATTTGAAGTAGTTATTACTATTCTTGGATAACTTAAAGAAACATTTAAACTATCAGACAGAGAAATGGCTTTAGGTCTTGTCCAGATAGTTTGGGTAACAGATGTTGCAGAACGGTCTTCATCATTTAAGCCTCTTCCCTTTGTGGTATAAAATTCATAAGTATATTTAGTGTCATAAGAAAGATTAAAACTTTCTATTGTATATTCATGCATGCCATTAGAATCTAATACAACATTATCGATACCTGTACCTGTTATATAAATACCCGAATAATTTCCTTCAGGCGGAACCCAGGATATTTTAAACTTATCTATTTTATTCTCTTGAGAAATTCTATTAACCGAAACTGCATTCAAAGGCTTTGGTAAAGTTTCTACATCCTTAAGAATTATTGCAGATGAATCATTATTTGCTTTGTCATAGAATTCTGCATAAATATCGTAGGTTTTTCCAGGCTCGAGATTTTCTAAATCAAAATATGAGTCGGTATTGGAATTTGTAAAAGATTTATTAGCAGTAGCTATATCGTCCCAGGAAGCAGAAGAGCCGCTTTCTTTATATTTGTAACGTACCCCTGCAAGATTTTCTTCTCTTATGGTATAAGTATATTTTATTTTTCCTTTGTTGCTATGTCTATAGCCATATGGAACAGCACCACAGTGGATAATTTGAGGAGCGGTATTATCTACTGTAATATAATATGGTGAGTTATATGATTGTTCTTTTATCTTACTGCTTCTGTCGGAGACAATAAGTTTGTTAATTTTATAAGACCCATCATCAATCAGAAAAGAATAATTATCATTAAATTTTGCTGATGGACCTATTACACTCTTATATTTTACTGAAACATTTTTTTTTTGACTTGTAGCTATATTTTCAAGTTCCAGATTAAAAACACCAGCTGGTCCAGAACCGCCGTCGGTTACCTGTATATTAAGTGCTACCTTTCCACCAATAAGCATGGTTGGATTTGTAGCCAAAGTTGAAAGGTTCCCGCTTGGTGAATTTGTTATACTTGAAGAGGTTATACTGGGAGGCTGGGTATCTGTTCCGTTGTTAACCAGGTAAAACCACTCAAGAGATTCTTTAAGTGTAACAGGTTTTTCTGTTGATTCTCCTGTTTCTTTACATGCAAAATCTTTATCTAACGTAACTAAAAGTTCTGTCCCTTCAGTCAGGGTTGTTTTAGCTTGAATGACAAATGTTTTTGGATCTTCAAAAGCAGGATTTTTAAAATGTTCCAGTAATGAGACTTCGGGAGAAGCATTATCAACTATTGTTATGTTTTTCCAATATTGTTTTCCATCTTTTTTGTAGCCATACTTTGGAGAACCTTCTTCCGGTAAAAAATCATCAATTGTAATGTTCTTCTCGACCATTATATTCCAAATTTCATTCTCATCATAATAAATTGAAGATTCATCCATGGGCTTTGAAAATCTTACCTGTATTCAGGAATCTTTATTTACACCGTTAGAATCCCAACGTGGAGAATGATCAAGCTCTTTAGGTCTTGTAGTAACTACTGCACAAAGACATAACTCTATTCCCGATTCTGGAGCTTTTACAAAAGTACATGTCGTAGACTCTGCTCCAATATCTTCAAATGCTAAATACCCGTCGGCAGGGTTGCCTGTTATTTTATCTGTTACTTTCCATTCAATAAAAGCATACTCTGGAATAGGGTCATAAGAAACTGTAAATACATCTGTTACTTTTTTTTCTGTTACTCCTGTTGCGGGAGACTTAAAACTACCAACACCAGAAATAGAAGATTCAAGATGGATTTTGTATGAGGAAGCATTATTATAGGCAATATTTTTTTCTATCTGTTCACGAACTTCTTCTGCATTAACAAAGTTTTTACATGCAGTAATTCCAAGTGTTACAAAAAAAATAAGAAAGAGGAAAGAAAAGCCTTTTATCGTGTTTTTCATCCAAAACTCCAAAAAATAAAAAGTCTTTTCTATTATACCCCTCCCCGACCCATTCTGTAAAGAAATATTTTTTTGTAAGAGACAGGGGCGTTGCGGGGATGTGCCCCACTCAGGGGACAAACCCCTTGTGCCAGAAATTGTGCCCGCCACTAGCGATGCCGGCTTCCCACCGTGAAAAGAGATTATGCAGTTATAAAACAAGCATAGGATTTTTCAGTAAATCCATGACAATCATATGGTAAATAGCAACATCATCGGCTTGCGAAATTGACATGGTTCTTTTTCCGCCATCTTTTGAAGAACCTCCGCAATGGAAAATTTTTTGTGTTTTTGTACCGTAATCAATAAAAATATATCGGTCATGATAAATTCCATTTGTCATTTTAAGATCAATTTGAATGTTTGGATATTCTTTCTTAAAATCAGAAAACTCAGTTTTGTGCAACCCTTTACCAACATTATCGCTGAAAATTGTAACCTGAACTTTTGGATTCACAGATTTTAGTAATACAAGAGTTTTTAAACTAATATAATTATCAACAATATAAATAGTTTTCTTTGCAGCAGAATAGATTGTGGAATATGCAATATCTGCTTCAACTGCCTCTCCATTGAAGAACAGATAATCCCGTCTGATATTCGGGTCTGTAAAATCTTTGATGATTTTTGATAAATCATCTTTTGTAACAATCTTGTTTTTTATTATATTAACTTCCCTTTTTGTCTGCACGATTTGTTTTGTGTTTTCAGTAGTCTGTAACGAAAGTTTTATAAGTTCTGGACTTGAAAGTATATTTTGTCGTTGCAAAATAAAGTCCTTCATTTGCTTGAAAATGCGGATAAGAGCCTTGCTTTGCCGTACTGCTAAATCTCCACGAAGTACAGTCATTAACATATAAATGCCTTGTTCAGTAAAAGCATAAGGGAGTTTTCTGGTACCGCCCCAACTTGATGTCAATTCTTTTGATGTTAAGTTGCTTTCTGTTTGAGCTAAACTTGATGTGGAAAATTTCCACATCAAGTTTACTTCATCAAATTCTTCTTGTGTTAATTGAAATCGAAAATCTTCATCAAAACGTTCAATATTATTTTTTACCTGTTTGTTAAAATCGCGTGTCTCATACCCATAAATTTCTGCCAGATCATAATCCAGCATTACTTGGACACCGCGAATTACATAGATTTTCTTTTCGATTTGTAAATTTGAATTTTCTTTTTCCATACCATACCTCACATCATGAGTTTTTCGATTTTCAGCGCCAGTCCAACACCAGGCCTGAATTATGGTAAAGAAAATTAGAGAGTTGATAAAAGGACCCTTCAATGAACTTAGGGACCCCGAGAATTATGACCGCACATACTAAAAAATGTGAATAATCGTTGGAAATTACATTCTGTGCAGTAGACTTTACGATATAAATATACTATCTTTTTATAAATAAAACAATCGTATAAGTCCCTTTTCAGCAATCCCGGATCATGTCTAAGGGGCAAAGTCCAATGCCTTCTTTATTGTAAAAGCTCCCCTTTTTTATTATAATTGAAGAAATTTATTATACTTAAAAAGGATGCAATAATGCCAATTACCCAATATCTTGAACGAAACGCAGAGATTTATGCTACTGACTGCGCGCTTGTAGAATTAAACCCGGAAGTAAAAGAAAACAGACGTATTACATGGAAGGATTATGACCTTACTCAGCCGGAACCAAACCTTCCTTACCGCCGCGAAATTAACTGGCGCATTTTTAATGAAAAGGCAAACCGCTGTGCACACTATCTTTTGGACCGTGGTGTTAAAAAGGGAGACAAGGTTGGCATTCTTATGATGAACTGCCTTGAATGGCTGCCGATTTATTTTGGTATTTTGAAAACCGGTGCCCTTGCCGTGCCGCTCAACTTCCGCTATGCCAGTGACGAAATTGAATACTGTCTGAACCTGGCCGATGTTTCTGTTTTGTTTTTTGGGCCGGAATTTATTGGGCGTCTGGAGTCAATCACAGATAAAATTATTGCACACCGCCTTCTTGTTTTTGTTGGAGAAGGAATGGCTCCTACTTTTGCAGACAGCTATTTTATGTCTGTAATGAATTTTTCTTCTGAAAATCCACACATTGTTATTTCTGATAATGACTTTGGTGCTATTTATTTTTCAAGCGGTACCACAGGATTCCCTAAGGCCATTTTGCACCGCCACATGGCTTTGATGCATTCTGCTGCCTGCGAACAGGCTCACCACGGTCAGACTCATGAGGACGTTTTCCTTTGTATTCCGCCGCTTTATCATACGGGTGCTAAGATGCACTGGTTTGGCTCTCTCATCAGTGGTGGCAAAGCTGTATTGCTCCGTGGTACAAAACCTGAGCCGGTTATCAAAGCCGTTAGCGAAGAGCGTTGTACTATTGTATGGATGCTCGTTCCTTGGGCCCAGGATATTCTTGATGCCCTTGACCGTGGAGAAATTAAACTCGAAGATTATCATTTGAGTCAGTGGCGTCTTACCCACATGGGTGCCCAGCCAATTCCACGCAAGCTTGTTGCAGACTGGCTCAAATACTTCCCTAAACATGAATATGATACAAACTACGGTTTGTCTGAATCTATTGGACCTGGATGTGTTCACCTTGGCGTTGGTAATGTTAATAAGGTTGGTGCAATTGGTATTCCTGGTTACGGCTGGCAGTGCAAGATTGTTGACGAAAACCGCAAGGAAGTTGCCCAGGGTGATGTTGGTGAGCTTGCAGTTAAAGGCCCTGGCGTTATGGTTGAATACTACAAAAACCCAGAAGCTACTGCCGAAGTTCTTGATAAGGAAGGCTGGCTCTACACCGGCGACATGGCCCAGATGGACAGCGACGGCTTTATCACTCTTGTTGACCGCAAGAAGGACGTTATCATTTCCGGTGGTGAAAACATTTACCCAGTACAGATTGAAGACTTTTTGCGCAAGATGGACCAGATTAAAGACTGCGCAGTTATTGGCCTTGCCGACAAACGCCTTGGCGAAATTTCTGCCGCCGTTATTGAAGTTAAGGAAGGAATGACACTTACTGAAGATCAGGTAAACGAGTTCTGTCTTGAGCTTCCAAAATACAAGCGACCACGCAAGCTGATTTTTGCTCCTGTTCCTCGTAACCCGACAGGTAAGATTGAAAAGCCTAAGTTGCGACAGTTGTATAGAACTGAAGATCCGTTTGCGGTTATGAAGCAGGACTAGGAGGTTGGCGAATATGAAACAGTTAATGTTAGGAAACGCCGCTGCTGCACGTGGTTTATATGAAGGGGGCTGTGAGTTTGTTTCCAGTTATCCGGGAACTCCTAGTACCGAAATTACAGAAGAAGCTGCACGCTATAAAGAGATTTACTGTGAATGGGCCCCTAATGAAAAGGTTGCTCTGGAGTCTGCTTTTGGTGCTTGTCTTGCAGGCCGCCGTGCCTTTTGCGGAATGAAGCATGTTGGTTTGAACGTTGCTGCCGACCCGCTTTTTACAATGAGTTATACCGGCGTAAATGCGGGGCTTGTTATTGGTGTTGCCGATGACCCTGCAATGCATTCTTCTCAGAATGAACAGGACAGCCGCCATCACGCAATTGCTTCTAAGATTCCTATGCTTGAGCCTAGCGATGCCGACGAAGCTCGTGAGTTTGCAAAGCTTGCTTTTGAAATAAGTGAAAAATTTGATACACCTGTTTTATATAAAATGTGTACACGCATTGCGCACAGCCAGAGCATTACAGAACCTGGCGAACGCGTTGCAGTTGAACACAAGCCTTATGAAAAAAATATAAGCAAATATGTTATGGCTCCTGCCAATGCAATCCGCCGCCATCCGTTTGTTGAACAGAGGATGAAGGATATTGAAAAGTGGAGTGAGACCAGCGGGGTGAATAGAATTGAAGGCTCTGGTGCAAAAGTTGGCATCATCACCTCGTCGACAAGCTATCAATACGTAAAAGAAGTTCTTGGCGACAGCGTAAATATCTTAAAGCTTGGAATGGTAAACCCTCTGCCAGGCGACATGATCCGTAAGTTTGCAGAAGGGCTTGAAAAACTTATCATCGTTGAAGAGCTTGATCCTGTTATTGAAACTTTTGTCCGCGGGCTGGGCCTTTCTGTTGAAATCCACGGAAAAGATATGTTTCCAATCTGCGGCGAATTCAGTCAGAATCTTCTTGCAGCTGCTTTTGGAAAAGAAGTTCCACAGGGCACAAAGCTTGATACAACAATTCCAGTACGCCCACCAATCATGTGTGCAGGCTGCCCTCATCGCGGAATGTTCTATGCTTTGAATAAGCTTAAGGTTACCGTATTCGGTGATATCGGATGCTACACTTTGGGTTCGGTTGCTCCACTGTCGGCTATGGATGTTACTCTTTGTATGGGTGCATCGTTCTCAGGCCTTCACGGCTGGAACAAGGCAGGTGGTGCAGAAAACGAAAAGAAATCTGTTGCTGTAATCGGTGACTCAACCTTTATGCATTCGGGTATGACTGGTCTTGCAAGCATTGCTTACAATCAGTCTAATTCAACAGTAATTGTTCTTGATAACTCAATCACAGGTATGACAGGCCATCAGCAAAATCCTACTACAGGAAAGAACCTTTATGGCGAACCTGCAGGCCGCGTAGACCTTGAAGCACTTGCCCGCGCTATGGGAATCAACCGTGTTCGCGTAGTTGATCCATACAACATTGCAGACTGCGAAGCTGCCGTGCGCGAAGAACTCGAAGTAGAAGAACCAAGCCTTATCATAAGCCGCAGACCTTGTGCACTTTTGAAGGAAGTCAAACACAATCCTCCGCTCAAGGTTGATGAAGCTAAATGTAAGAGCTGCAAGATGTGTATGAAAATTGGCTGCCCTGCCATTGCAATGAAGGATAACAAGGCAAAGATTGACCCGACCTTGTGTGTTGGCTGCGGCGTCTGCAGTCAGATGTGTAAATTTGGAGCGTTGTAAGATGGTAAAGAATATAATGATAGTCGGCGTTGGCGGCCAGGGTGCTTTGCTTGCGTCTAAAACTTTGGGACAGGTTCTGCTTGATGCAGGTTACGATGTAAAGGTCAGCGAAGTTCACGGAATGAGCCAGAGAGGTGGTTCTGTTGTAACTTATGTTCGCTACGGAGACAAGGTTTATTCGCCTATTGTAGACAAGGGAGAAGCAGATTTTATTGTTTCTTTTGAATTACTCGAAGCAGCCCGTTACACAGAATATCTTAAGGCAGGCGGCCAGATTGTTGTAAACACACAGAAAATTGATCCTATGCCTGTTATTACAGGAGCCGCAGAATATCCTTCTGACCTTGAAGGAACAATGGCAAAAGCAGGACTCAAAGTTGACGCTGTAGACTGCCTGACCCTTGCAGAACAAGCCGGAACTGCAAAAGCCGTAAACATTGTTTTGATGGGCCGTCTCAGCCGCTACATGGATTTTCCTGTAGAAGCATGGCTAACAGCAATTGAAAAACTTGTAAAGCCACAGTTTCTGGAGATGAATAAAAAGGCCTTTATGCTGGGAAGAGGTTAGATTGTCGGGTCAAGCCCGACAATGACACAATTGTCATTCCCCGACTTGAATAATGTGTCATTCCCCGACTTGATCGGGGAATCTCTATTCAAGACTAATCAGATACTCTGCACTCTTTGTTCCATAAGCAGAGGAGTCATTGGCAACAATATTACAGTAATATCTGACATCCACAGATGCCCCCTGGCGCACTTCTTTTGTATAAACTCCATCAGTTAAAATTTCTGGACTCATATTCACACCATCAACTCTAAATAAATTCACACCTTTAAGGAATTTAATCTTCAAGATGCCATCTTCTTTTATCTCATATGATGGTATGTCAACTTCAGGGCTTGTAGTTATTACATATTCTTTTTGATACCCCTTCCCTTTAGTCAATTTGAGATTCATTGCTGGCCAGCTATAGGAATGATACTTTGTCGAAAACTCTTTTACAGATCTCTTTTGGGCTGTCTTTCTTCTTCCACGTTCTGAATATTCAATTTCGCAAAGAAGCTTTATTTTTCCTTCATAAAAATCAGACGGTATCACCATGTCAAAAGCGTAGTCATAATCATCAATATCATCTTTGACATTTGTATTAGGAGAATCCTTTGTTGGTTCTGTGCCATCAAAAGTCCACCAGCATTTAAGCCCACGAACATTTACACTGCTGATATCACAGGTAACTTCGACATTGACCTTATCTTCGCCCCTGCCATAAGTCATGTCCCCCATTTTAATATAAAAACTTGCCGGGGTAACATTGCAGCTTGCAAATAAAATAAGCGCACAAATCAAAGCTAAAATCACAGGGATTGTTTTTTTCATTATTGATTCCTCTCTGTTTTCTTTCTTATAATGAGAACAATCAACCTTTGATTTTGTAACAAAAGTCTATGCTTCCAGACACTTCTTCAAATCTGCGTAAAAATCAGGGTAAACTTTTTCTGTAAAAACTGGCTTGCCGTTCAAATCTAAAAAGCAGTGGGTACTTGTGCCATTAAATACAACTTCGCCGCCGCAGCTGAACTCATAAGCCAGAGTAAGCTTGAGTGCAGAAAGCTTTTCTACCTTTACCATGCATTCAATTACATCTGCAAACTTAGTAGATTTTTTAAAAGTACAGTCCAGCGAAAGAACAGGAGATACGACACCTTTTGCTTCAAGCTTATCAAAGCTCCAGCCCAACTGGTCCAGAAAATCAACACGGGCTTCTTCCATGAAGCGCACATAATTTGAGTGGTGGGTAATTCCCATTTTGTCTGTTTCGTAATAATTAACTTTGTGAATATAAGGTTTCATATTTGACATTATTAAGAGGTTTTGTCATTTTGTCAATGATATTGAAGTATTAATAATTTTATAGTATTTATATATCATGACCACAAAACAAAAGGTTTTTCAAATCCTTACAGAAAACAAAGGCTCTCATGTCTCCGGCGAAAAGCTTGCTCAATCCTGCAATGTTTCCCGTGCCGCAATATGGAAGGCAATAAAGGCAATTCGTGATGAAGGGTTTGAAATTGACGGCTCCAACAACAAGGGGTACACGCTTGCAGATAAACAGACTGCTGATGTTCTTTCGCAGGCGGTGCTTGAATATACGCTTGGCCAGACTTACCCTGAGTTTGCGCACAGTCACATTGAATGCTTTGAAACAATTGATTCAACGAACACTTATGCAAAAAAGCTTGTAGCACAGGATGCTTCAAAATATCATCAGGTAATCATCGTAGCCGAAAGTCAAACTGCAGGACGCGGACGAATTGGTCGAAGCTTTGAATCTCCTGCCGGAACCGGCGTTTATCTTTCACTGATTATCACTCCAAAAGACGGAATTACTCAACCTGCTGTCATTACTGCTTCGGCAGCAGTTGCTGTTTGCAGAGCTATAAAAAAGCTTTACGGGGTTCAGCCGGCAATTAAATGGATTAATGATATTTATGTTCAGAATGACGGTCAGCTGAAAAAAGCAGTGGGCATTCTTACAGAAGGAATTACCAATTTTGAAACAAGCCTGATTGAATCTGCTGTTATTGGAATTGGCGTGAACCTTAAACCAAGTGATAAAATTAAAAAAAGCGCTGCAAAGCATATTGCAGGATTTATAGAACAGGCGCCAAAAATTGAAGACAACAATTCAAGCAGCCCCGCCCCTTCCCGCGCAAAAGTCATTACCGAAATTGCGGGACAGGTTTTTAAAATTCTTGATCAGCCGCTTGAAGATGTAATTGCAGAATACAAAAGCCTCAGTTTTCTTATTGGAAAAAATCTTACAATCTATCCTTTGATTGGTGATGAAAAATCGGCCTACAATGCGCTTGCTCTTGATATTGATCAGAATGCTTCTCTTGTTGTTCAACTTCCGGATGGTCAGAAAAAAACACTGAATTCTGGTGAAGTAACACTTCACCAGAATTTCTAAGCAAACTGCGCCTGCCTCAAATTGTAGTAGGCACCCTTTTTAGCCATGAGCTCTGCGGGACTACCCGACTCTACAATGCCACCCTTGTCTATTACAAAAATGCGGTCTGCATTCTGAATTGTAGAAAGGCGGTGGGCAATTACAAAGCTTGTGCGGCCCTTGAGCAGACTTGCAATTCCGGCTTGTACCAGAAGCTCTGTCTTTGTGTCGATGCTGCTGGTTGCCTCGTCCAGAATGAGGATTCTTGGTGCGCTGAGCATTGTTCTTGCAAAGGCAACAAGCTGGCGCTGACCGTTTGAAAGTTCGCCTCCTCTTGCAGTGAGAGGGGTGTCGTAGCCCTTTTCCAGATTCTTTATAAAGTCATCTGCGTGAACTGCGCGGGCAGCGGCTAACATTTCTTCTTCAGTTGCATCAAGCTTTCCGTACATAATGTTTTCGCGGATTGTGCCACTGAAGATATAGTTATCCTGAGTCATTATACCCATCTGAGTGTGCAGGCTTTCAAGCGTTACGTCGCGGATATCCTTACCGTCTATCAAAACTCCACCGTTCTTTACGTCATAAAAGCGGCTTACCAGGTTTACGATAGTCGACTTACCGGCACCTGTTGGACCAACAAGAGCAATTGTTTCTCCGGCCTTTACGTCAAAGTCTACATTCTGAAGAACATCAACCTCGTCGTCGTAGCCAAAGGTAACGTCCTTGAACTGAACGTCTCCGTTGATTGGAGGCATTTCTGCAGCGTCCTGGGCGTTCACAATCTTTGGCTCGGTGTCTATGATTTCAAAAATGCGTTCTGCTCCGGTCGCAGCATTTACAAACTGATTGTAAAAGTTACTCAAGTTCATAATTGGCTGCCAGAACATTCCGACATAAGAACCAAAGGCAACGTAAGTTCCGATTGAAACATTGTCTATGCCAAGAAACTTTATACCAACAAGGTAAAGGCTCATTGTACCAACGCTCCAGCAGATATCAATCCAACTGAAGTATCCGTCGCACCAGGTAACGGCCTTCATAAATTCCTTGCGGTCTGCCCAGATAAGCTCGCGGAAGGTTTTGTCTGTTTCCTGTTCGGCACGGAAGCTCTGGATAATTTTGATACCGGAAAGGTCTTCATTAATAAACGCGTTCAGGTTGCTGGACTTCTGGCGCTTAGCCTTCCAGTGCTTTTCTGCCTTGATCGAAATCAAGAAAACCCCGAAAATCAACAACGGCAAAGTACACAAAGCTGCCAGTGCAAGCTTCCAGTTTTTAATAAACATAATTACCATAACAGAAACTACAGTAACCATGTTTGGAATGAGCGTAGTTACCGCGTTTTCGATAATATCCTTAAGCGAGTTTGTGTCGCCTATAATTCGCGCAAGAATCTTTCCCGAAGGACGGCTGTCAAAAAATGCAAGGTCGAGCTTCTGGATATGCTCATACAACTGCTGGCGCAAATCCTGAATAACCTTGTTACTCAGCTTTGCCATGATGAGCATACGCATTTTAATTGCAAGCACGGCAAGAATATTTATTACCACGCTGATTGCAATTATGCGCAGCAGCCCCGGCACATTTTTGAGCATAATATATTTATCTATCGCAATCTCGTTCAAAAGCGGATTAACCAGATCAACGGCAGTTCCCACCGCCATGAGGCCAAATACAAAAGCAATACGCCCCTTATATTTGAGCAGGTATTTAAACAAGCGGGGCATAGTCTCAAAGGTGGACTTCTTCACTTGTTGTTCATCTATTTTGTAACTGTTCATATAAACTCCAAAGTATACTCGTCATTGCGAGGTCCCAGAGCGTAGCGAAGGGGACGTGGCAATCCACATATTAGAATGGATTCTTGTTCGTGGATTGCCACGCTGCGCTCGCAATGACGACGGTATAATTAGTATTGACTATCATAAGTCTCTTTGTAGAGACCACCCTTCTTCAACAACTCTTCATGAGTTCCTTCTTCGGCAATATGACCTTTTTCCAGAACAATAATCTTATCTGCCTTTCTCACAGCACTGATACGATGTGCAATGATTAATTTGGTCATGCCGCTTAAGTCTGCAAGGACCTTCTGGATATCCTGTTCGGTTTCGGTGTCGAGCGCACTTGTTGAATCGTCCAAAACAAGTACAGGTGTTTTACGGGCCAGGGCTCTTGCAATTGTAATTCGCTGCTTCTGACCACCGCTAAGACCTACACCACGTTCACCGATTACTGTGTGTTCCTTTTCTTCCATCTTGTCTACAAACTCTGCAGAATGAGATTTTTCAAGGGCACTGCGAACCTGTGGCACAGTCATTGTCTCACGTTCACCAAGGCGGATATTTCCGTCAATTGTGTCGCTGAACAAAAAGATGTCCTGCATTACACAAGAAACAGCCCTGCGCAAAACAGAAAGCGGAAGCTCGCGGATGTCAACACCATCAATCTTTATGCAGCCGCTTGTAACATCGTACATACGCTTAAGCAGATTGATGATTGTTGTTTTACCCGAACCAGTTGCTCCCATAATTCCAAGAGTCTGACCGGAACCAATCTTAAACGAAACATCATCAAGAATTGTACGTTCTCCTATCTTGTAGGTAACGTGGTCAAATTCAATTTCGCCGCTGATATCATCTGTAGTAAAGAGTGCATCAGCAATTGCTTCTTCTGTCTGAGCGTCTGCGGCAAGTGGAGACTCGTCCTTAATCTGCGGCAGCTGCTCGTAAATATTATTTATTCGTTTAAGCGAAGCCTTAGCTCTTGAAATACCGTTTGCAAGCCAGCCGATCATTTCAATTGGCCATACAAGTCCACCAACATATCCAAGCAGAGCCATAAGCTCACCGATTGTCAAAGGCTTTCCACCTGCAAAAGGGTTCCCCTTAATTACCATAAGTCCGCCGAGCAGACAGGTAACCGAAGCAAGCAGTCTTGTAATAACCTGAATCTTTGGGTTGTACTTTACAAAGACACGGCTCAAATCAATGTTCAGATCATAGTACTTCTGGTTATGCTTGTGGAACTTTGCAATCTCAAAGCCTTCGCGGGCAAATGCCTTTACAGTACGCACACCGGCTAAGTTTTCGGCAGCAGTATTGTTGAGCTCTGAGTTTTCCTGTTCCAGGTCACCAAAAAGAACATCGAGCTTGTTTTCCATTTTTACGGCAATGATTCCTGTAATTATCATTCCTATAACCGGGATAACAGAAAGTGCCCAGTTGATACGGATCATAAAGAACATGGCGATAATTGTTCGCAATGCAACTTCTACCGCAAGGATTGCCATAAAACAACCGACATCCCAGATATGGTCAACATCATCCTTTACGCGAGACATAAGTTCACCGGAGTTTATTCCGTCAAAAAAGTTTGCCGAAAGACTCTGGATTTTATTAAAAAGATTTATTCTCACTTCGCAGGCAATCTTGCTTCCGCTGTAGTCGCAGATCCATTCCTTTGCATAGCAGAAGAAAAAGCGGCCTACACCAATTCCAAGAATTGCAAGGAGCAGCATGTTTATAAGCTCAATCTTTCTTGCAATGAGAACATCATCAACTATGTGCTGCACGACAATAGGAAAAACCATATCGAGCATTACACCGACCATCATACAAATTGTGGCCAGAAAATATAAAAACGCGTATTTTTTAAAATACGACGCAAGATTTAATTTGTTTTGTTTCATAATAACCTCGTCATTGCGAGCGCAGCGAAGCAATCCATCATCAATGTGGATTGCCACGTCGCTACGCTCCTCGCAATGACAGTAGCTTGTTATACTAGAATTTATTGCACAGAATGATCAGACCTTCCAGCAATGCTTCGTGCTCAAGAGGGGCGATGCGGGCATACAGAGAGTCCGGGGTGTCGCCTGGCATAACAGGAACCTTCTTTTGCAGAAGAATTTCACCACCGTCGCATACTTCGTTTACAAGATGTACGGTACAGCCGCTTTCCTTTTCGCCATTTGAAAGCACAGCCTCGTGAACATGGTGACCCCACATTCCAACTCCGCCGTATTTTGGCAGAAGAGCCGGATGCAGATTAATAATTCTGTCTGCATATTCGCTTAAGATTGGCCCCGCAAGAACAGTAAGGCAGCCTGCCTCAACAATTACCTGGGCACCAAACTTCCGGCAATCTTCTAACATTGCATCACTAACAGCACGACGTTTTGTATCACGGTCACTGGCCATTGCAGTTTCCTTACCCATTACAGCATATGGACTGCGCACTGTAGACGGTATTCCCGCCTTAGCTGCACGTTCCAATGCAAAGGCATCCTTGTGGTCGCTGATAACGCACACAATTTTGTAAGGGCATTTATCACCCTGCGCCTGTTCGTAATCAATAAGGGCCTGCAGATTGGTTCCACCACCGCTTACAAGCACCGCCGTATTTATTCTCATATAAAATAATCTCCGTCATTGCGAGCGCAGCGCGGCAATCCACATCTCAGACTGCACTTCACCGCTGGATTGCTTCGGAGCATCCGCTCCTCGCAATGACATTGTCATAATCAGTCTTCAAACAAAACCGCATCCTTCTGCGATTTTACTTCACCCTGTGCATACTCTACCCTACCGATAACGTATGCCTTCATATCTGGACAATAATCCTTGTGGTACTTGCTTGCATTGGCGTTGAACATATCAACAATGTCCTGAGCCTGCTTTGCATTTACCGCAAGAACAAATCCAATACCCATGTTGAAAGTATTGTAGATGGTTGCAAGATCTGCACCACGCTTAATCAACTCGCCGAATACAGGAGGAATGCTCCAGCTGTCCTTTTTGATAATAGAAATCAGCTGCTTTTTGCCGTCCTTTGCCTTTGGATACATACGCGGAATATTTTCGTAGAAGCCGCCGCCGGTAACGTGAACCATACCATGAACAGCCTTACGATATTTTCCAAGCACTTCCATTACAGGCTTTACATAAATGCGGGTTGGAGTAAGCAGCATTTCGCCGATTGTCTTTCCGGTTTCTTTTCCGTCAAGAATAAAAGGATCATCAAAATTGGTAACAAGCTTGCGTACAAGACTAAAGCCGTTTGAATGAACGCCAGTAGAACTAAGTCCAATAAGCACATCTCCGGCTTTAATATCCTGACCGGTAATCATATCCTTTTTTTCACCAACGCCAACACCAAAGCCGGCAAGGTCATATTTTCCATCATCATAAAAATCTGGCATTTCGGCAGTTTCGCCGCCAAGAAGTGCACAACCGGTATCAACACAACCGTCGGCAACACCTTTAACCAGGTCAGCAGCAACATCTGCATCAAGCTTTCCGCAGGCAACATAGTCCAGGAAGAAAGAAGTCTGAACGCCCGAACAAAGAATATCGTTTACGCTCATTGCAACACAGTCAATTCCAACAGTGTCATACTTCTTCATCTTAAAGGCAATGTCCAGCTTGGTTCCAACGCCATCAGTTCCACTTACAATTACAGGATTTTTGTATCCCTTAGGAACTTCAAACATTCCATTAAAACTTCCAAGTCCAGTAAGCAGCCCCGGAATTGCAGTCCTTGCCGCATGCTCCTTATATTTATTTACCGCGCGGTAACCTTCTTCTACGTCTACACCTGATTCTTTGTAACTTGCCATGTTTCGCTCCTTGCAGTCGCTCAAGCTATTAGCTGTTAGCAGTTAGCTATTAGCTTTTTTTATTTTACTGCAGCTTGTAATTTTACAAGCATCTTTTCTACTTCTACTAATAATCCAAACGCTGTTTTTGTATCTTCCTCGTTCAGATAACCAATTTTTTCGCATAACTGTAATTGCGTTTCTAATTCCGCTCTAGAACCTTTTGCAATTCCTAGAAAATACAAAAATTCTTTTCCTGAACTCCTGGATTTTCCTTCTGCAATATTGCTTGGTATCGAAACAGCGGCTCGTCTCATCTGATCAGACAAAGCATAAGTTTCTTCTTTTGGCAACTTTTTTACCAGTCGGTAAATCTCTACGGACAAATCCATAGCACGTTGCCATACAATTAAATCCTTATAATTTGCCAAGCAATAATCTCCAAAAAACGCTAACTGCTAATAGCTAAAAGCTAATAGCTAGGCCAGAAGCTGCTGCATCATCAGCTAACTTCTTCCTAAAATCCTTCAGTTTACTTGCGAGGGTTGAATCCTGAAGGGCCAATATCTGCAATGCAAGATAAGCCGCATTCTTTGCACTGTTAATTCCTACTGTAGCAACAGGAATCTGGGGCGGCATCTGGACAATTGAAAGAAGGGCGTCCATTCCGCCAAGGCCGTTGGATTTGTCAGACACACATTCTAGCGGCACACCAATTACAGGCAAGGTTGTGATTCCTGCAATAACACCAGGCAGAGCTGCAGCAAGACCGGCACCGGCAATAATCACCTGAGCGCCTTCTTTTTCTACCTGCTCTACTGTCTGTTTAAGCAAAGCGCCTGCTCTATGGGCAGAAATAATATAAGCCTTGTAGTCTACACCAAATTCGGTAAGAATATCGGCTGCCTTTTTCATTGTGTCTTTGTCAGACTTTGATCCAAAAAAGATTGCTACTTTCATAAGGTGAGTATAATGAAAAACAAAAGTTAAAACAATAATCTGTATTATTTAAAAATATGGAATCTTCGTTTGTCGTCGGCTTTTGCAAGATAAAGTGCAACGTCTGCCTTTTTGAAGATTTCGGAATAATTCTTTTCATCACCTCTGTAGATTGCAACACCAATACTTATGCTTATTTTTTCTTCCGGCTTTGGCAAAACTACATTTTCTGAGGCACCCTGAATTATTTCTTCTGCAATATTATTTACAGTATCAAGATTATCATTATCTTTTATGAATACAATAAATTCATCGCCGCCAAAACGACCAGTGATTTCGTGATTTACAAAGGTTTTTCCAAGGAAAGTTCCAAGCTGAGCAATTACCCTGTCGCCAATATCATGACCGTAGGTGTCGTTTATAGACTTAAAGCGGTCAATATCGAGCATAAACATAATACCTTTGTCTGTTAAAGGGTCTGAAAGGAAATCATTTATTTCTCTTGTAAGAGCACCCTTATTCTTTAAGCCTGTCAAATCATCAAGGTCTTTCTGTATATTTATTTCTCTTGTTAAGATAAATTCCTTAATTCGTACAGAATTGGCAATAATATTAAGAACAATTCCTATGATTGAATAAGTTATTACGTTTACAAAATCCATCATCCAGACATCGTAAGGCTTTACCTTATACATCCATACGGCAAATAAGGTAGAAGCAGCCCCCAATTCAATTGCCATAAAAAAAGGCTTGTCTATCATAAACATTGGGGTTACCAGAAGAAGAACAAAGAAGGTTGCAGCTGGAATGTCGGGCTTATTCTGTGTAATAAAACAGCCGAACAAGAAAAGCACCGTGATTGAAAGATAAATAACAAACTGGGCAACCAAAGAATCTTTTCTTAAAATAAAAAACAGGAAGATAGCAACTAAGGAATATACAAAAGCTCCCAGATAAAACAGCTGGTTCTGCTTAAGAAGTTCGTTTATGCAGGAACTTACAAACAAAGCTCCGAATATTGCTGCCATCAGGAAATGAAGAATCCGCCAGATTACAAAATTCGAAACATACGCGTCCTTTTTTAAAGCATTGTATTCATCTTTTTCTATTCCGCAATAAAAAATGTAATTACGTAAGATTCTCAATATACGCATTCTGCACCCCATATAATATTACTATTATACCATAAGTGCCTTATTTCTGCATTAACTTAAATACACCATCTTCAGGATTATAAGCTACACCAACATCGTCGCGGTCTGTAGGATATTTGCCCTTAAGGAAAAAGTTCTGAAGAAGTTCAAGATAGTAGCGTACAACGTTGTCATTTTCGTTTTGAACAGCAAGGGCTTTAAATTGTTCAGCGGCGCTCTGGTAATCCTTAGCTTCAAATGCAGCAAATGCTTTTTCCCAGTCGGAAACATATTGCAAAAGTTCAGAGCCTGCATCTTCCCGGGTTTCCAGAAGTTCGTAAAGACGAATCGGAGTGTTTACATTTACTACACGAACACGGTCCAGACTGCGTACAATAAATTCATCGCCGAATAAATCGCGGGTTGCAGCACTAATAAGAATTCCGTTTGTATGATACTGCTTGTTTACACCTTCAAGTCGGCTGGCTAAGTTTACATTGTTACCCATCATTGTGTAGTTCTTTTTGTTTTCGGAACCAAAGTAACCGGCAATCATTTCGCCACTGTTCATACCAATGCGGGTGAAGATTGTCTTTTTGTTAGCAACCATAATCTTAAAGGCGTCGTATAAATCCTGCTCCATGTCTGCAGGTTTTTCGCCCGAAGCTATCTGAACAATTTCCTGATTCATTACAACTTCGGCTTTTTTCATTTTGATGGCTGCTGCACACGCGCGGCTTGCATGGTCTGTCATTTCTACAGGGGCACCAACAAGGGCAACAATTGCATCACCTTCGTATTTATCTACTGTTCCATGCTCTTCAATAATTATGTCTGACATGCGGGTAAGATAAAAATTCAAAAGACTTCCAAGCTGGCTGGCAGTTAAAAGTTCGCTGAAAGAAGAGAACTTCTGGATATCTGTAAAGATTGCTGTCATCTGATAATTCTTTCCGCCAAGTGTAAACGAAGAAGGATCGTTCATAATCTGATTTACAACATCCTTGCTCAGACACTGACTGAAGGCAGATTTAATAAAGCGCTTCTGTTTACCTTCTACAGAAAGACTAAGTGCTACACAAATAAGAAATGAAAGGAAGAATGCAAAGAAAGGAGCAACAAGTAAAAGCCAGATTCCCTTTGCAAACAATATATACGGCAGAACAATTGCAAGAGCTAATCCAAATACAAATCCAACTGCCATAAATACTACAGTTAATCTTTGTGAATTACGGGTAGAAGAAAATGCAACAAAGAAAGAAGCCAATAACGAAAGAACAAAAATCCAGATATAAACAAGAATATCAGAAGCCTTTCGCATAAAGCTGTCTGTAAGATAATTATCAAGAGTTGTTATGTGAACTCCGACTCCAGGGAAAACCTGAGAAACCGGTGTAGAACAAATATCATAAAGGCCTGGAGCATAATAAGCTACAAAAACATAAGTGTCTTCAAATTCATCAGGCTCTATGTAATATTCATCTTCTTGGGGTTCAACAAGGCCGTTATAAATATCATTACTATTCAGAATATCATAAGCGCTGTAAGGATGATATTCGTCAATATCGTTCTGATAACGAAGAAGAACTGTGCCGTCTTTTAATCTAGGCAAATCATTAAGAGAATCCTGTTCACCCTGCATAAAAATCGGGGCTGTTCCAAGAGTCGGATAAACTTTGCCTTCAAACTCATAATCAAGTCTTCCGCGGCGGATAATATCATCATCATCTTTGCTGCTAACAACTGCTCCAAGCATGGCTGCTGCATTTTTTATTTTAGGAATAGGTTCCTGACCTTTTTCTGTTCCATTTTCATAATCAACAAGAACATTTAATGCCTGGACAACAATACCGCTGTTTGCTTCTGCAAGGGCCAGTGCATTATCATCTTCGTCTCCATAAACAGAAGGCTCGGTATAAATAATATCAAATGCTACAGATTTTGCATTTCCTGCTGATATGAAGTCTATCATTTTTCCATAAGCTTCGCGCGGCCATGGCCAGTTCCATCCGTAGTTTTCTTTTGCCCAGTCTATGCTCTGCTGATCAATTATTATAAACGAAATTTCATTGCAGGCAGTTTTATACTTAGAGGCAAAAATCATTCGACGGTCATATGTTTTATTTTCAAAAAAAGAAAAAACGCCTGTAAGCTGAAGCACTGCTGTTATTACAAAACAAATCAGTGCAACAATTACAGAGCGGAACCAGAGTTTACTGTTCTTGTGTTTCATTAATCTATCTCAAAAATCTTATACTCTTCGTATTCAGCTTCAAAGCGTTCTGTTCGAACTGCCTTTGCCTGCTTTAAAGAAGAATTCTGTTTTGCCATAGAATTAAGTTCTTTTTGAACCTTCTTAATTCTTTCTTTTGGTGAAGGGTGAGTTGCACCCCATCCTGTATTGCTTGTTGATTCTTCAATCTGAGAAAGCATATCGAGCATTGCATAAGGGTCATAACCGGCATTCTGCATAATATAAAGAGCAAGCTTGTCGGCTTCGAATTCCTGTTCTTTTGAGAAACCTGTGTTAACAAGAGTTTTTGTTACTTCGTTAGTTGCATCGCTGAAAGTATTAACGGCTTCCATTACCTGCTTCATTTCTCTGTCAGAAAGAGTTCCACCTGCCCTTGCGTTTGCGGCAACAATACTTGTAACTGCAACAGCTTTTGTTGTATCGCTAACAGCAGAACGAACACGGCTTGCTTTGATTGCCTGAACACTATGACCAAGCTGAACATGTGCAATTTCGTGAGCAAGAACGGCTGCAAGTGCATCTTCAGAATCTGTACATTCAATCAGACCGCGGCTTACAAAAATATGACCACCAGGTGTTGCCATGGCGTTTATTTCATCTGTATCAAGAATTACAACATAATAACCTTTGTATAAATAAGGCTTGTCTGAATTCATTACGAGAGTCTGACATATATTGTTCAAGTATGCGGTCATCTGATAGCTTCCGTGATCTATTGGATAAGTTGTTGCAATAGAAGCAGCTACGGAACGGCCGATGTAATATTCTTCTTCTGGAGTAATATCTTCTGCAGCTTTTTCAATTGACTGAACACTTGAAGTTATTGCGTTGAATACTGCAAGTTCTGTGCTTGTATTATCATCAGGAAGGGAAACACAGGAAGTCAAGCTTGTAAGCATAAAGGCAGCTGCAATTCCAAGAATGATTGAAGGGTGTAGGCGTTTCATTATTCTGCACCTCCATCATTAAGCTGACCTTCTTTAGCAAAGGCAATTGCTTCATACTCATCTGCACCTAGAGATTCAATATAATCTACAATATCAAAATTCAGTTCATATTCTTCTGCATAAACAGACTCAATTGTTTTGTTAAAGCCTTTTCCGGCAAGTGCAATTTCATCGGCATTTGCAGAAGTTGCGTTTGCTTTATCCTTGATTTTCTTAGTAGTTAATGCAGAAGCCGGGAGCCAGCCTTCGACACTTTTGTCAGATACAAGCTGAACATATACCCAGGCTTTTTCTTCTTTAAGAACAATTACTGCCGAAGCATACTCAATTGAACCAACTTTTTTAGAAGAAGCAGCTGGTTTAGCTTTTAAAGGAGCCGGATCAATAGTTACATACTGTGTTTTTGTCTTTGAAGCGGAAAACATAGGAGCCACAAGACATAAAACAACAAAAATGATTGTCAATTTTTTCATAGTCGTTTCCTCATATATAATTATAACATAAGTTTTACAAAGATACACAAAAAGTTTATAATAATAAAACTATCAATGAAAGAAATTGTTACAATAACCGTAAAACCGGAACAGGAAAATAATACAAAACTCATTCAAAAACTTGTTGAAAACCAGCTTAAAACGCACGGAAGCAGGAAAAATCTTTTATTAACAAAGCGTTCTGTTGATGCAAGACACGGACAGGTAAAAATTCACCTTAGATATGAAGTTTATATTGATGAAGAACCTCCTTGCAGCAGCAATGCACTTCCTGAATGGAAAAAAGCAGACGGAAAACATACTGTTGTGATTATTGGGGCTGGTCCTGCGGGATTTTTTGGAGCGTTAAAGCTGCTTGAAAGCGGAATTAAGCCTGTGATTATTGAGCGTGGACCGGACACACAGCAGCGTCGTAAAGATATAGCACTCATAAGCACAAAGGATTTTGTAAACCCTGAAAGTAATTACTGCTTTGGAGAAGGTGGTGCCGGAACTTTTTCTGACGGAAAACTGTATACAAGGTCGAACAAGCGCGGGGACATTGGAAGTATTCTGCGCATTTTCAACGAGTTTGGAGCTGATGAAAAGATATTAACAGATGCACACCCTCACATTGGAACAGACAGACTTCCAAAAATCATAAACTCTATGCGTGACAAAATAATTGAGCTTGGCGGCGAGGTCCATTTTAATACAAAGTGCACAGATTTTATTATTGAAGATGGACGCGTAAAGGGTGTGATGTGTACCAGCCCTTCGACAAGCTCAGGGACCCCGGTGGCGGCAGATGCAGTCCTTCTTGCTACAGGACATTCTGCGGGTGATATTTACACACTGCTTGCACGTACTGCCCCGCAAACTCTTGAAGCAAAAACTTTTGCAATGGGAGTGCGTGTTGAACATCCTCGTGCTGTTATTGACCAGCTTCAGTATCATGGAAAACAAAATGAAAAGGGTGCCGAAAATCTTGGCGCCGCTGAATACAGAGTTACAACTCAGGTTGAAGGCAGAGGGGTTTATTCGTTCTGCATGTGTCCCGGAGGCTTTGTAGTTCCTTCGGCAAGCGGACCTGATGAAATTGTTGTAAACGGAATGTCTGCTGCTGCACGTAATTCTAAATGGTCAAACGCTGCAATTGTTGTAGAAATAAGACCGGAAGATATTCCTCAGGAATTCCAGGCTGAAGCTAAGAAAGAAGGCACGCCGGCACTTGCAGGTCTTTTGTTCCGTACAAAAATTGAACAGGATGCAAAGGCAAACGGTAACGGTCAGGCAGCTCCAGCCCAGCTTTTGCAGGATTTTCTTGCCGGTAAAAAGTCGGACCAGGCAGCCCTGCCCCCTTCAAGTTATACACCTGGAATTGTAAGCTCCGCATTGAACGAATGGCTTCCACCGCTCATTTCTAAAAAACTGGCACAGGGAATAAAACAGATTGACCAGAGCATGAAAGGCTTTATATGTTCGCAGGCTCTTATGATTGCCCCGGAAACAAGAACAAGCACACCGGTACGAATTTTAAGAAACAAAGAAACATTTGAATGTGAAGGATTAAAGGGCCTCTACCCGGCAGGCGAAGGAAGCGGTTATGCCGGTGGAATTGTTTCAAGCGCAATGGACGGGGAAAATGCAGCGAGCGCGATAAGCTCGTCATTGCGAGGAGCATAGCGACGTGGCAATCTATTATGTGGATTGCTTCGCTACGCTCGCAATGACGTTAACTTTTCCCCAAGTCTGAATTAGCGACTGTGGCTCGCGGGTAAGAAGCAACTTTACCAGAAGCAGGTTTGTCTGACTGAATACATTCTGCATAATTTCCTGCTGCTCGTCTGTAAAGCGGCTTAGAACATAATCTGCAATTCCAATATTCGGATTTTCCGGTCTGCCAATTCCAAATCGCAATCGCCAGAAATCTGCTGTATTAAGGACAGCCTTTGTAGAACGAAGACCGTTGTGTCCGCCAAGGCCGCCGCTCCATTTAAGGCTTACAAAACCCTGCTCAAGTTCAAGTTCATCGTGAACAACAAGAATTTCTTCCGGCAGGATTTTATAGAAAGCGGCAACTTCAATTATGCTGTCGCCGCTCAGGTTCATGTATGTCATTGGTTTTAAGAAATAAATATGTGCAGGTGCGTCTTCTGGAACAAGAACAGGAGTTCCGTCTTTTTTAGAACAAATCTTGTAATCACACGCCCACTGAGAAAGTTCTTGGGGAGTGCAAGAAGCAATTTCTCCTTTGAACTTACTCTGCCAGCTTAAGCGTGAGGCAAACGGTAGAGAATCTTCAAAATACCAGGCAACATTATGACGGGTCTTTTCGTATTCCCTGCCATAGTTCCCCAAAAACGCAACAAGCTTTATCATTTCTGCAAATCTTCCGGTATCTTCTGGAATCTTGACATATAGTAAGATGCAATTTCGAACCAATAAGGAGACTTATTGCACTTAGCATAGTAAACGTCTGTAGAATCCTGAACTTCAGGATCTGCAGGAACTTTATAAGTGTCAATTGTAATTGTTCCTTGTGTTGTTCCAAGCTGAACAGAAACGTATGGTTCACCGCCCATATCATCTGTTGTTCCATGCCATTTATTTGTTGTAAGAGAATTAAAGGAATTAAACCATTCAGCTGCCTTTGAAGCATCAAGAGTGATATTTGTTCCAGAAACACTCCATACAAGGTTTTCTGCATCGCCTGTCCTTGAAACAGCCCAGGTTTCTTCTCCGGCTGGGGTAACAGAAACAGAAGAAATATTTACAGAATCTACAGAATAAACTGTCTTGGTTCGAAGCTGATCTACTGTCTTGTCAAAGACATTTCTGTAATCGCCATTTACAAGATAAATATCATTTGAACCGTTTACAGTTGCATAACACTGAATACCTGTTGAAGCATCTTTTCCAAGGGTAAAGGTTCTTATTTCTTTTCCTGCTTTACTCAGAGTTACCTTGATTGCATTTGCATCATCAAATTCATATTTTGTAACAGATGCTGAATTTGAAAGGCTTGCTACTCTATCAAGTGCATCAATGCTTTTTGCATAATTAATCATTGTATCTACATTTGACTGAACAGCTTCATATTTTTCACTGTTAATAAACCACTTGTCATTTTCCTGTACAAGAGAAATGGTTCCATCATACTTTTCAATCAAGATTGAATCCGGAGAATCTGAAAAGCTGAAATTCTTAACAGTGCTTCTTGAACTTACAATTATCTGAATAATTCCGACTAATAATAAAACAATGTCGGCTGCAATTAAAACTATTTTTCTTGTTTTCATGCGTTTGCCTCACTTTTTTTGTCATTTTCAATAAAGCGGTCATCATCTGGATTATAGAATCTGTTGATTCTTGCCTTACGTTTAATTCTCATTCTCCATACAATCAGACCAGCCAAGAGTACAAGAACAGCCAGACCATATTCATTGAACAACTGGAAGAAGGTTACCTTTGCTTTTGAATCTGTATTAAGAACATTAATTGAAACACCCTTTGTACGCATTCGGCAAAGATCTTCATTTCCATTCAAATAATCAATTGCATTTATAATAAGAATACCTACTCCCGAAGAAGCATCGCTTGGGAAAACAGCTGGAGTTGTAATTGCGGAAGTTCCTGCAACAATAATTTTTCCAGCCTGCTTGCTCTTTGAAAGATGATTAGAAATTGTATAGTCTCCTCTTTCGGCAGCAGCAGAAGGAGCTTCATCAAAAGCACTTTCAAATTCACCTTCAAGAAGAACCATAAGCTTTTTCTTTGATAACTGATCATCTGCCGGCGGTTCAAGCATTATAGGATGAAGAACAAGGCCATCGGCTATTTCTGTCCAGGCTTTGTCGCTTGATTCTACAAGAACAGTTTCTTTTACATTTTTGTTTTCTGCAACTTCAAGCGGGCTGCTCATAAGCATAATAACATTTGCAAGGTTTGCAGTAATTGCATTCTTGCTGTTCAAATTTTCTTTCTGAAGAAGCGGTGCCCAGTACAATTCAAGAATGCCATATTCAGAATCATAAGTTTCACAGCAGGCTTTATCCATTACAAGCTCGGTTGTACGGGTTACTCCGTATTTTGTCAAAAGTCTGTCTATGTTATTCTGATTTTCATAATAGGTTAATGTTTGTCCGTAGTAATAACTATTTTCTACAGTTTCCTGGAAAGGATCTACAAAGAATAATACGTTTCCACCCTTCATGATGAACTGGTCAATCTTATACAATTCTTCTTCTGTGAGATTCTGCTTTGGACCATTAACTATGATGCTTTTCATTGTAGCAGGAATAGAATCTGTAGAAAGGTCTATAGAAACAATTTCATACAGTTTTGAAACAGCATCGTAGAAACCCGAAGCACCATCATCTGTTGCAAGATCAAGTTCTCCGTCGCCCACAATATAACCAATCTGAGTTGGTTTAGAAATGAGGTTCTGAATAGAATCGTTTATAGAAGTTTCAATATCATCAAGTCCAACAACTGCATAATTATTGAAGAATATATCCTGAATCTGAACAGGAAGAGTAACAAACTTTTCGCCATATTCTACAACAACACCAATACAACCTGTTTCAAGTTCGCCGTTTCCGTTGCGGTAATTAATAGGCTGAATTCCATAATGCTGAACATAATCAATAACTTCGGAACCATATGGATGAATTACTGTACATTCAAGCTTATCCATCTTTGCCTTATTGATTGCAGCACACGCTTTTTCTACAGTTGATTCAACAACGTCTACTCCGGAAATTCTTAAGGCCTTGATAGTATCACTCATAATAACCTTAAGCTGAATTTTATCATCACCTCTAAGATTTTCGAGCGATGCTGCTGTATTAATCATTTTTGAAATTGTAGAAGTAAGGCGGTATTCAAAACCATCTGAGCTTGTAATTGGATCAATAAGTTCAACACTGTCGCCATAAGAAATTGCAAGACCCATATAAGTTTGTTTTACACCAATTTCGTTATTGTTTACTTCCTGAATCTGAATCTGTCGCAAACCATAATTTGCTGCAAGTTCCTGATTTTCTTCTTTAGACAAATCCATATACGAAACAGTAAAGTTCTTATTTGCTGCACGCTTGTATTCATCAAGTAAATCTTCTACGTATTGAGTAATTGCGCTGTACTGTGCAGGGAGCTTTTTATCAAAGAACACTCTGATAGAAACAGGCTCATCAATATTTTTTACAAGAGTTTTGCTGGCCTTTGAAAGAGAATATGATCTTTGCTTTGTAAGGTCGGCACGAACGTATAAATTGCTTCCTACAAAATTAAGGAGAACAAGGAAAATTATAAACAAAACAAAATCAGAAGCAGAGCTTTTAAACCATTCAATTATCTTTTTCATTTCTCTTACCTCCTACATTTTATTTTTTGTTTCGGTACAAACAGTACACACAAAGAACAACGCGGTCAACGAACCAAAATAAAGCAGATCGCGTGTGTCTAAGATTCCTTTTGAAATAGAACCAAAGTGAACAGATGCCGAAATAAATGAGAATAATTTTACAATTCCATCAGGCAGAAACACAAGGAACGATTCTATAAAGGTAAGGGCTAAACAAATTGCCATTGCAACTGCAAAAGCAATAATCTGATTTTTAGTAATTGAAGAACAGAACAAACCGATTGCACTGTAAGCAGCACAAATAAAGATTGCTCCAAGGTAGCCGCCGATAATCGGACCGTAATCTGGTGAACCAAAAATTTCTGCAGTAACTACATAGAACAATGTTGGTGCAAGCATGATAAGCGACTCAAAAAATACTGCAAGATATTTTCCGGTAACAACATCAAGTTCGCGGACAGGCAGTGTCATAAGAGTTTCTATAGAACCAACACGTTTTTCTTCAGAGAAGATTCGCATTGTAACTGCCGGAATAAAGAAAGAAAGGAGCATTGGCAGCAACGAGAAGAAATTGCGGAGCTCTGCCCTGTTCTGAAGGAAGAAGGTTGAGAAAAAGATTATACCGTTAATGATAAGGAAAAGTCCTGTAACAATATAACCAATCGGGCCTGAATAATATGATTGTAATTCCCTGCGCAAAATTACAAAGGCAGGATTTTTTGCTTTAATTTTTTTATCGCTCATTTATTTTGCCTCCGTGAGTGCATGGAATACATCTTCAAGAGTGTTAGACTGCATTGCCATTGAATAAATGTCGCAGCCGGAATCAATAAGTTTCTTAACAAGAGCCGGGCGGATTTCTGCTTCTCCGTTTACAGAAACAACAATTTCGCTGTGACCGTTTTCTACCTTATTTGAAGAAACATTTGAAACCCCTTCAACAGCACGGGCAGCATCTTCTGCTTTTTTTGTATTTCCGTCAAACTCTACAAATACTGTTGTTGAAGAACCAATGCTGTTTTTAAGATTTTCGATTGAGCTGTCGGCAACAACCTTTCCGCTGGAAATAATAATGGCGCGTGAACACAAGGTTTCAACTTCGCTCAAAATATGAGTTGAAATAATAACAGTTCTGGTCTTACCAATTTCGCGGATAATTGCACGAACATCTTCTACCTGGTTAGGGTCAAGTCCAGAAGTAGGTTCATCAAGAATAAGAATTTCAGGGTCGTGCATAAGGGCATGTGCAAGAGAAACACGCTGTCTGTTACCGCGCGAAAGCTCAGAAATATTTTTACTCATTACTTCTTTGAGTCCGCACTCTTTACAAAGAGCAGGAACTTTTTCTTCTGCATTTTCACCATGCATCTGGGCAATGTATTTAAGATAATCTTCAACAATCATCTCGCCATAAAGCTGAGCCGATTCCGGCATATAACCAATTTTCTTTTTTGATTCAACTGGCGCTTTTGTAATGTCTTCGCCGTCAATAAAAATCTGACCATCCGAAGGAGCCAGGAATCCTGTAATCATTCGCATAGTTGTAGTTTTTCCGGCACCGTTAGGTCCAAGCAAACCTACAATCTGCCCGGTCGGTATGGAAAAACTCACATCATTAACCGCACGAAATGTCCCAAAGTTTCGGGATACGTGGGAAACCTCAATCATATTTATCCTCCAAATAATATTCTTGCATACAAAACCTTATCGCGACTTTTGCGTAGCAAAACGTGAGCCACAGGCGAAGCAATCCCTTATATTATAATGAAATTAAACGTCTTTGTTAAATAATAATGTGTTATCGCGTGATGAGAATCTGTCAAAATTAAATTGACAACTGTAAGAATAAATTTATATAATCATTAGATATAGAGAGGTTCTTATGAAAAAGTTATTGGTAATTATTCTTTCGGCATTTATTCTGTTTGCAGGATGTGCATCAAAACCTAAAGCAGAAAAGGCCCCTGCAGAATCTGACCAGTTATATGCCATTCTTGAACTTGGTGAATATACCTTAGCAAAAGTTAAAACATTTTCAGATGATGATGTTGTAGTTAAATATTTATATGAAGAAACCTCGGGCTTAAAAGTAGATTGTATCGACGGTAAGGATTACTATGAAGGAACTTGTCTTTACGGTATGCCAATGACAGACATCAAAGCGTTAATGGGTCCTGAAAAGTTTTCAGTCTACTGGGCCATTTGTTTTTCAATTACACAACTTAGCAAGGGTGAAGACACACGTTTGATTAAATACATTTTCCCGAACAAAGACTATTTCTTTATAGATATTAATGGAACCCTTCTTGATGATATGGTTATGGAATCTACTCATAACGATCCTAACGAAATGATTGAGCTTCAAATATGGCTGCCTATATCTTTAGTTAACTAGATAAGATAGGTTATAACTCCAAGCAGAAGCAGTAAAATAACATTATAAAGTGTAAAGACTCCAAAATATCTCTTACCTTGAGGCGAACGTCCTTCGTCTGAATTGCTGTACAGCTTGAAAGAAATTACGCTTGCCATTGAAGCAATAAGAGTGCCAAGTCCGCCGACATTTACACCAAGCAGAAGCATTGCTCCATTTTGTGTGAATCCGCTTAAAAGCAGGGCTGCCGGAACATTGCTTATAATCTGACTAGCAGCAATTGATGTTATATAAGTTTTGAGCGGCGAAGAAAGCAGTGAACTTATAAAGTCAGAAAAAGCCTGAACTGTAGAAAGAGATTTTGTAAAAATAAAAAATCCGCAGAAAGTGAGCAGCAGACTGTAATCCACTTTTTTGAACAGCCGGAAATTACAGATAAGCATAATAACAATTGTTACACCAAGCATAATCAGATAATTTACAACATGAAAAACAGTAAGCAGACAGATTATAAAATCGGCAATGTAAAAGAAGGTGCGGAAATCTATTGTAACAAAACAAACCTGAGTTTGAAGAATATTACCTTCGAGCTTTTGCGGAGTACCGTGTTTTGTTCTTGTTAATACCAAAATTATAACTGTAAGAATTAAGAATGATGGAACTGCTATGCGTGCAGTAAGTGCAAAAAACTCAAGCGGTGTAAATGCGTAATATGAAAAAAGATAAAGGTTCTGAGGATTACCCATTGGTGTGATGCATGAACCTAAGTTTGCAGCAAGAGTTTCTAAGACAATAATTGTAAGGGCAGGCATTCCAACCCGTGCAAAAATAAGCAGAGTAATTGGTACAAAAGTTAAAAGCGCAACATCGTTTGTAACAAACATTGAGCTGAAAAACACAAGATAAGTGAGCAGAAAATAAAGAGAGCGCTTAGATTTACACAGGCGCAAAAGTCGTGCTGCAATTGAATCAAGATAGTTCTGACTCTGGAATGCCTTGATAACAATCATAAGGCTGAACAAAATTGCAAGCGTACGGAAATCTATTGCTTCAAGACAAAGGGATGGAGAAGGCCTTATAAAAATAAGCGCGAGCAGTGCAAGTACAATAGCTGCAAAAAGCACAGGCTCACGCTTTATAAAAGAAATTATTTTATTCATCGGGTGCCTAGATGGCTGCAAGTCCGCGTTTAACGTCTTCAAGAATATCTTCTACGTTTTCAAGACCACAGCTGAAGCGTACCATTCCGCCGTCGATTCCAGCAGCAACAAGCTGTTCATCTGTAAGCTGACGGTGTGTAGCACTTGCCGGGTGAAGTACACAAGTTCTGATATCTGCAACGTGAACTTCATCAATAGCAAGCTTAAGGGCATCCATAAAGCGAACTGCTGCCTGGCGTCCACCCTTAATGCTGATTGAAATTACACCACAAGTTCCGTTAGGAAGATACTTTTGTGCACGTTCGTAATATTTGTCTCCAGGAAGTCCTGGGTATATTACTTTAGCAATCTTGTCGCTAGACTTAAAGAACTCTGCAACCTTGCGTGCGTTTTCGCAGTAGCGTGGCATACGCACAGGCAAAGTTTCAAGACCAAGATTCAAATAGAATGCACTCTGTGCAGCAGGGTAACATCCAAAGTCGCGCATAAGCTGAGTACGTGCCTTTACAATGTAAGCAGCCTTTCCAAAGTCTCCTACATAGCGAAGTCCATGATAGCTTTCGTCAGGTTCTACCATATCGGCAAATTTTCCTGTTGCTTTGTAAGCAGCTTCCCAGTCAAAGTTTCCAGAGTCAACGATACAACCGCCACCCTGAACAGCATGACCATCCATATATTTTGTTGTTGAGTGAACTACAACGTCTACGCCCCATTCAATAGGACGACAGAGAATTGGAGTTGCAAAAGTGTTATCAACAATAATAGGAAGATGATTATCGTGAGCAGCTTTTACCCAAACATCAAAATCAAAAACTGTAAGGGCCGGGTTAGCAAGAGTTTCACCAAAAATACATTTTGTATTAGGTTTAATTGCCTTGCAGATTTCTTCGTAGCTTGCGTCTACGTCAACCCAGATACATTCAATGCCAAGCTTCTTAAGAGTAAAACCAAACAGGTTGATTGTTCCGCCATAAATTGCAGTAGAAGCAATAAAGCTGTCGCCTGCAGAACAAAGATTCAAAATAGAAAGAAGACTGGCTGCCTGACCGCTGGAAGTAAGCATACAGCCAACGCCACCTTCCATATCTGCAATTTTCTTTTCTACAGCATCGCAGGTTGGGTTTGCAAAGCGTGAATACATGTATTCAGTTGGCTTGTCAAAAAGAGCTGCAACGTGATCACAGCTGTCAAAACGGTATGTTGTACTCTGTACAATAGGGATAGTTCCAGGTCCACCATTTTCTGGTTTGTATCCTGAATGTAAAGCTTTTGTCTCGATTTTCATTATTAAATTACTCCTTCGTCATTGCGAGCGCAGCGCGGCAATCTATATAAAAGAATGCATTCTAATTTGTGGATTGCTTCGCTTCGCTCGCAATGACATAAATGGATTATACCAAAAAAAATTATAAAAAAAAATACTTTTTTTGTTACCATTCTTTTTTTGCGCGGTTTAATTATCGAAAACCAATTAGCAGCGGGGAATAAACCTTGCTCAGGAGGATAATACTATGAAAAAGATTTTTACTGTTTTGGTTTTAGCTATGGCAATGTGCCTTGCATTTACAGGTTGTGCTTCAAAGAAAGCAAAAGAAAAAGGTCCAAAAACTTACCGTATTGATATTGCTTCAGTAATTGGAAGTTCAATTGATGTAGGAGAAGAAAATGAATTAAATATAACTTCACTTTTCCCTGCAGATAAATTACCAGTTGCAGGAGACACAGTTCGTGTAATGTGGACTCTGATTTCTGATTCTGACATTGATACCCTTTATGTAAGTCTTAATGATGATGCAGAAGAGTATGAACTTGGAGTTGATATTGAAGCAGACAAGGCAAGCTTTGTTGTTGTAAACATTCCTGTAAAAGAAGATTTGACAGATCCTGTTTACATCAGATTGTGGAGCGACAGCGCAGCAGTTTGCGAAACAACCTATATTGATGCAAAATAAGAGATTGTCGGGTCAAGCCCGACAATGACAGTGTCATTCCCGAGCCAACCCCGATAGTGTAATTGTCATTCCCGGGCTTGACCCGGGAATCTTTTTTTTAAAGAGCTAAATCCCCTTCTTTTATCCAACCAATCTTTCTGAACAGAAGTCCTAAAAGCCAGCACAAAACAGCCGGCAATACAAAGCAGATTAAAAGTAATCCTAACCAGTCAATGAATCCTGGGGTAATTGCAACTGCACCATGACCGATTGCTACTTCGCTTGGTTCGTACCAGCCGGTTATAACACCAATCTGACCAACAAGACCGCAGGTTCCCATACCAGAACTTACGGCAGCACCATTCATTTCCATTTTGAAAAGACAGGTTGCAATAGGGCCTGTAATTGCACTTGCAATAATTGGTGGGAGCCATACCTTTGGATTTTTAATAATGTTAGACATCTGAAGCATACTTGTTCCAAGCCCCTGTGAAAGAATTCCACCCCAACGGTTTTCGCGGAAAGACAAAACTGCAAATCCAACCATCTGAGCACAGCAGCCTGCAACAGCAGCACCACCGGCAAGACCAGTAAGACCAAAAGCAGCACAAATAGCAGCAGAGCTGATAGGAAGTGTAAGTGCAATACCAACAATTACAGAAACAATAATTCCCATCCAGAACGGATGCAGTTTTGTAGCCCAGACAATCAGTTTACCGATTGAGCTAGCTGCTGCACCAATATATTTTGCAGTAAGAACTGTAAGAAGAGCACCAACTAAAATTGTAACAGCTGGAGTTACAATAATATCGACTTTTGTTTTTTTGCTTACAAGACAACCAAGCTCTGCAGCAATAATTGCAATTACTAAAACTGCAAGAGGACCCCCTGCCCCACCGGTAACATTAGCAGCAGCACCAACAGCAACAAGGCTGAAAAGTACAAGGGCAGGAACACCCATTGCAAAGCCAATTCCTACTGCCATTGCGGCTCCAACAACATGACCTTCTGTAGCAAAGTTTCCGGCATCTACAAGAAACTGAAAAACCGGATTAACAGAAAGTCTGAGCAGCTGCTGACCAAGCGTTTTAATAATAGTTCCAATAAGCAGAGAAGCAAATAATCCCTGAGCCATTCCGCTCATTGCATCAATAAAATAGCGTTTAACGTATTTGTTCATAAAAAATCCTTTGAGAAAAAAAGTTGAGTTTTGTTTGTGGGCGTGATTCAGCCCTGTAGTAAATTACGGGAAAATGTTGATACTCGGAGCGTCGTAACGTCACCGGTAATGCAGGACACCATGGACTCTGCGCTGGTTCATTTGTTCGTAAAATCTAAAGGGAATTTACTATAAAAAGGGAAGGTTGTCAAATGCCCGGCCAGGGTGAAGGCTTTTCCCCCGGCCTCATTTTTTAAATTTTACAATGCCTCATTCATTTTCTTGACTTTGTTTTTGTAATGGAGGGAAAAACAAATCCAGAAAATGATGTACACAACTATGAATACTCCGAACCAGGCGAGAGTGCTGCCGACTGTATGTGGGAACCAGCCGCACAAAAATCCGGCGATATACATTACGATTGATGTAATTATAAAGTGGATGATTGTCTGGCGTAACAGGCTCCAGTTGTCCATTTCGAAAATCACTGTTGTTGCGGCGAAGGTCAATCCGATAATTCCTGTTATGAAATACTGGATGATTACGGCACCAAGTTTTGTTCCGGCTAAATCTACCAGAGACTGTGTTGTTGAATAGAAGTTTCCGTCGTGCACGAAAAGTGATTCTATTATTAAGATTGTCTGGCCAATAAAAACTCCGTAAATAAAGCCAAGAACGGCTCGTTTGATTATTGCTTTTTTTGTTTCATTCTTTGTCATAATGCTATCTCCTTGTCATAATCTGATCTTTAATTTTGTTCATATATCTTCTTGAAACTATTGCAACCTTTTCGTCTCCGTAAATTACTTTAACGATTCCCGAAAATGACATATCGAATTTTTTCACTTTCGAAAGGTTCACAATATCCGTATTCGAAATGCGAATGAAGTCTGTCCAGCCAAGGCGCTCTGCAAGCTCTTCAAACTCGTACAAACGCATTTTCAAAAGCAGCGGTGCATCTTCGGTTTCACACTCGAAATACACTTTTTTATCAAGACTGTAGATTCTTAAAATCTGCTGCTGCTTTACCTGAATGCAGTAGTCTCCGTCCCAGCCGCTGACCACTGCAGCTTTTCCATCTGCGTCCATCATGCTGATTTTTTCTGCCACCTGTTTGATTCCATCAGTCTGGGCCTGGGCATGAATTACGCAGTATGGTTTTTCACATTGTTCAACTTTAATTTGTACCTGCACAGCTTTCTCCTATCTGAACATTCTATACCCTATTGTAAGGCATGGTGCGTGATTTGAAAAGTTGGGAAGATTAACATCTGTTCCTCCAACAAGAAATCTTTGAACACCTCCAAACTCTACAACAAATGCACAGTCTGTTGAAAACTGGAATTCAAATCCACCTCCAAATTTTGCGCTCACAATAAAAGGCTTTGAACCAAAGCTGTGGTCATCCCAGCTGAAGAAACCAAACGAACCGCCAATAAAGCCATAGCTGCGGATAATAAAACCGGGACAATTGTATCTTCCTCCTATAAGTAATTTGTCTCCAATTTCTAATCCGCCAACTTCAATTTTGTTTCCAGGCGCTTCTCCAAGCTCAAGACTACTGCCTTCACCCTGAACAAAGAAACAGTTTCTAAGTACAAAGTTCTTTTCTTTAGGCAGCAGATTAATTCCGAATTCTCCAAAACCACCGGTCAGGTTGTTTTCAATAACCCAGAAGCCACCGCTTGTTGTTCTATAATCTACATTTGCAGAAGCGTTTTCTTCTGCAAAGCCAGCACAGCAGATTCCTGCGACCAAACTTAAAACAATAATTAATCTTTTCATGATTCGGAGTATATAACGGGTTTGGCAAAAAAGGGCTTTTTAGGCGATAAGTGGCATTTTTTACAGATAAGTGGTCAAAAACAGGTGAAAAAAGCGTTTTTCTTGACGATTTACGCACCTCGTTATTATATTCACTAATATGAGAATACTGATTTTATCATGCAACACTGGCGGCGGTCACAACTCTGCTGCAAAAGCAATTAAAGAAGCCTTTGATGCTAAAGGCCATATCTGTGACATTATGGATGTCCTCTCTTTTGGAGGCCAGAAGGCTTCTGATTTAGTTTGCGATGCCTATATAGAAATGGTTAAAAAAACTCCAAAGCTTTTTGGTGAAATGTATAAGCTTGGAACAAAGGTTGGTCAGTTTAATCAGGAGACTGATAAGTTCCGTTCGCCTGTTTATTATGTAAACAAAATCTATGCAGACGCGCTCGAAGATTTTATAAAGAAGAATGAATATGACGCTGTTGTATGCGTTCACATTTTTGCCGCCGAGGCAATGACAAATCTTAAAAAGCACGCCAGAGTTGGCATTCCGTTTTATTTTGTTGCCACAGATTACTACTGTTCTCCAATGCTTGAAGAAACTTTGCCTGATAAAATTTTTGCAGCTCACAAGGACAGCCTGTTCACATTTCTTGACCGTGGAATCAAGCCGGAGCTTTTGCTGCCAACTGGTATTCCTGTTTCAAGACGCTTCCTTACAAAAAAAGATAAATCCCAGGTGCGCGCAGAGCTGGGCTTGAATGACAGCGACCAGGTTTTCCTTCTTATGAGCGGAAGCATGGGCTTTGGAGACTTGATTGATACAACCCGCTACATTTTTGAACACGGAAATCCCGACACCCGAGTTATTGCAATCACAGGCCACAACGAAAAGCTTTATGAAAACCTTCAGTCTGAATTTAAGGGTGAAAGTCGTTTGATTCTTATTGGCTTTACAGATCAGGTTTCTGATTACATGGATGCCAGCGATGTTCTTCTTACAAAGCCGGGCGGACTTTCGAGCACCGAAGCTCTTGCTAAAGGAATTGCCATTATTCATACAGCTCCAATTCCTGGCTGCGAAAGTGAAAATGTCCAGTTCTTTACCGAGCACCATCTTTCTCTTTGTGCCCACGAAGCCTGTGATGCCGGCCGCCTTGCAGTTGATCTTATGAATGATTCCTTTATGCGAGAACAGATTCTTGCTGCGCAGGAACATTTCAGATGTAATAATTCTGCCTGGGCGATTGCGGAGTTTATTGAGGGGCGATAACTTTTATCTGTCGCTTTTTGTATTATTACAAACCCTACAAAGCATCTGTAAATTTTCATAAACAGTTTTTCCGCCACGACTCCAAGGAACAATATGGTCGCCTTCCATTTCGGTAATATCAAAATGCTTTTTGCAAAGAGGACATATACCACCCTGTTCTTCATATTTCTTACGTTTCATCTTATCGTCAAACTCACGCAAACTTAAATGATTTTCTTTTCTGTCAAAAAGATAGTAATAAATCCCCTTGTGATTCGTAACTTCTTCATTATCAATTAAAGCGGTGATTTCTGCCTCAAGCTTTTCCGGGTCATAATCATTATCGTGATACTGATTATAAAGCATACCCCAGTCAATTCCTTTCATTTCTTTTCTGTATGTAGGGAACAACGCCTTTACCCAAGCAATTACAATCTGAAAGTACACCCACAATTCATTTGCATTTGAATCATTCTGATGCTGTCCCATATAATTACAGATTAACTTATCATCTTTCCCAACATACCAGCCCAGCACAGTTTCCAAAAGTTCCTGACGAATAGGATTTCCGTTTACATATTTATCTCCCAAAAGCTTAGCCGCACAATTAGATTTACTAAAAATCTTTTTGGCCTCACTTGTCCAGGAGCCTGCAAAAACCGCATTTCGAATTTCCTGAGTAGTTAACTTTTCTCCAGCAATATTAATAGTCTTAAACCATTCAAGTTTTTCACTTGCAGTTCCTTCGCAAAAATAAACCTGAAGTTTATAATTCATAATTTCTTCTTTTTCATTTGGCTGAAGATTTGTAAAATATCTTAAATTGTGAGAAAAGACTCCATTCACATATCTACAAATAGAAATAGTTCTCTGCTGTCCATCCAGAACTTCATAGCGCCCGTCATCACGCACAACCCAGTACATAGTATTAAGCGGAAAGTTCTTTGTTACAGTATCCATAACCGCCTGCTGCTGTGCATCCGAATAACAGAATTCCCGCTGATAAGGAGGTCTTATATCAAGCTTACCATCATATCCAGTAACACCGCCTTCATCATTGTCTGAGTAGTTTTTGACTAATTCACCAATAGTAATTGTGTGAAGTGTGATTTTCATAAATGCCTCCTGTTGTGTGGACTTTGAATTAAAGTCGTGGTCCCTGAGCCTGTCGAAGGGCCACATAATAATTCGATTGTTAGTGTTATTTTTTGCGTTTGATTAAAATACGAAAATAAGGACATTTACCATTTATTGATAAGTCTTTATCATCATCGCCTTTTCTAAATTTTATTATTTCAAATTGGTGTGGATTATATTTATCTAAAAATGTTATAGGAACACCCATAGGTTCATAATAGTCTTTTGGAATATCTGTAACTTGTCCAACATCTATGGCATCAAAGTTATCATATTTTGGATAATTTTCAGGAGAATACTCTTTATATGAAATAATTTCTTCTAGTTGTTTTTTGGTTGGTAAATTTGTATACCAACAAGCCATTATGTGTTTTAAATGTTTCCCATCTAAAATTTTCTCATATGCTTTACCTTCTGGTACTTCTAACCAAAAATCGGAATTCATATTACGATATCCTATCCATACTTTATTATCTTTGATTAAATTGAAGACTTCTTTATAAGTAACTGCATTCTTGTTCCCGACAATAATGAATTTTTTATCATACTGTATTAGTTGCATAATATATTCTCTAAAAAGACTAAATGGAGGATTTGTAACAACTATATCTGCTTGTTTCAATAATTCTATGCATTCTTCACTTCTAAAATCGCCATCATTCCTTAATTCTTTTATCTCTATAGTTGAAAAATCAGTTGATGTTGGATCTGAAGGATTTCCTCTGTAATCAAGCCAAACAGCTTTTTCACAATCATGCTGACTAAACAAATCAACATCTTGATTTTTATAACAAGTTGTAATCAAGCGCTTTAATTTGAAATTATTAAAATTTAAAGCAAAGTATTTAAAAAAATTTGAGATTCTCGGGTCATCACAATTACACAAAACTGTTTTATTCTCAAAATAATCTTTGTAGTGTGATAATTCTTTTTCTATATCTGAGAGTTGAGTATAAAACTCATCATTTTTATTCTCTTTTGCTGCATCTAATCTCTTTGTGGCCATGATTTTTCCTTGTTGACAATTTTTCAGTTAACACTAAATAAGTTTACTATAGTAAAGTATAGCACATAATCTTTTCAAATGTAAATTTATTATAGAAAAGTGAACAATTTTTCACAAAAATATAAATATGAGTAATTTCTGGCTCAGAGTTGACGAAGAATTAGAATATCTCGGAAAAACTAGAACTTATCTTGCAAACAAATGCAATTTTAGCCTTACAAACTTCAATTTAGGAATTAAACGAGACAGTACCCCTTCCGCCGACACCGCTGTCAAAATCGCTTCTGTCCTTGGCGTAACTGTAGAATATCTTGTAACAGGTTCAAACTCTCCAGCCAATAAAAAAGACGAAGAATCTGAACAACTCCGTCTCTACCGCAAACATTCTGAAATCATAAAAAAATGCGAGCAGCTCTCCCCCGAAAAAGAAAAACTGCTCGCAACCATTGCAGATAATTTTGAAAAATAAATGTTCCTTTTTATATTCTTGACTTTTTTTCTTTTTATGTTATATTTGTTTTAGAAACCGTCCAATAAAACTGCGTTATTTTCCCTCTTGGGTAGGCGCACTAGAGTTGAGGACGGTTTTGCTTTTTAACCCTTCAAGATAATGATGATAATAAATTCGCCTGTTATTTGTAGTTGCGACTATTATCTTGATACTAATTACGGCCTTATAATCTTTTTCATCAATTTCAATCGGACATTCATAATATTCAAATTTTGGAGCATTTTTAAGGGTTGAATGAATATTTTCAGAAGAATGTGTGTATCGTGCTGCTTTTAATATTTCTGTTAAAAGATTTATGGATTTTATTTGTTCTTCACTTTTTGATTTTGAATACCATTCGTCAATTCCCTGAGAAGTTATTTCAATAACATTTCCAGAATCAGTATTGATAACACTGATTCCGCGAAGAGTTTCTTTTGCCCAATGATACAAATCTCTTTTTAATTGATGTAATTCTTCATTATCCATTCTTTTACACATGATATGTTTGTTTACAATATTTGTCAATCTTTGTTGATTTAACAATAAATCATGCTATACTATTCTCATGGCAATGAACAACACAATAAAAGCTCTTAGAGAGCAGAACAATTATTCTCAGGCAGCAGTGGCTCAGTTTTTGGGTATTTCAAGACAGATGTATATCAAATACGAAAACGGCCTTGTAGAACCCCCTGTAAAAACTGTGGCTGAACTGGCGCATTTTTATCATGTAACCTATGACTTTATAATAGATGATTCACTTGCTAAAGAGAAATCTGTTTATGAAATTCCTGAAGTACAACCTTTGGAAGTTCATAATTCTGTCCCACAATATTCATCTGGAAAAAGATCTGGAACTGCTTTGACCTATGATATTCCAACTCGAAAAAAACAACCACAATCCATGTATTTAAAATCAATTGTTGAAATGCTACCAAAGCTTATTTATAGTGAGCAGCTTATGGTTTTGGAAATGCTTGCTGAAATAGTAAGAAATTCTACTGCAGAAAAACTTATGCCGGATAAAAAGATGCAGGCTTTTGAAGATTTACTATCATATACAAAAAGCTTACATATCAAATCAGACGGCAAAAAGATGACAAGGGAAGAAATTTATGAAAGAAAGTAAACATGTACAACAAGGAAGAATTCTTCTTGATTCAAATATTCTTGTGTATTTTGTTGATGAACATGATAGTAAAAAACAAAAAATAGCAGAAGAAATAATAAAAAAATCTGTTGAAATGAAAACAGGAGTTTTGTCTACACAAAGTCTTCAGGAATTTTATTCTGTAGTTACAAGGAAATCCCTTTGCTCAAAAGAACAAGCAAAAACAATTGTTGAAAAATTCAAAAACACTCTTCCTATTACACAAATTTCTGTTTCACATATTTTAAAAGCAATTGATATCAGCATTCAAACACAGTTTTCTTTCTGGGATTCTCTTATTGTTTCTGCAGCACATTCTTCCGGTTGTGTGATTGTTTATTCCGAAGATATGAGCCATAACCAGCTTGTAAATGGCGTAAAGATAATTAATCCCTTTATAAACTAAGTTAAGCCTTCTTATACAAAACGCTCGGTCTTCCGCCAGTACCATAATTAATTTCTGCTACGATGATGTTCTTCTCTTCCAGATAGTTCATGTAGTGGCGCGCGGTTACAATTGAAATGCCAAGTTTTTCGGCTATCATTCCAACTGTGTGCCAGCCTTCGTTTTGTTCAAGGTATTCTTCAATCAAAAGCAGGGTCTTTTTCTGAATACCTTTCGGGAGCTCCTGCTGGTCAAGGTCGTTTGGTTTGGCTACAGCATTTTCTCCCGAGCTTGAAATCATGTTGTCTATGCTGGACTGATCAAGAGTATTATGTTCTGTTAAGATTTTGTGATGAGCAACAAACTTTTCAAGCGCAACCTGAAAGCGTTCAAAAGCAAACGGCTTTATAAGATAATCTATAACACCAAGATGCATTGTTTCTTCAATTGTTGTAGAGTCGTTGGCGGCAGTTACCATAATAACTTCGGCAGCAATTTTTTTCTCTCGGATTTTTTTTAAGGTTTCAATTCCGTCCATGTAAGGCATGAATACATCAAGGACAATCAGGTCAACTTTATTGGCCTCTAAAAACTCAAGTGCTTCCTGACCGTTCCTGCACGACGCTGCAACTACGAACTGCGGATTTTTGCAAACGTACTGTTCGTTTATCATTGCGACCATTGGATCATCTTCGACAATTAAAACCTTGTATTCCATTTATTCTGCCTGACCGTTTATCCTTACCATAAAACAGGTGCCTGTGCCCGCCTGCGATTCAAACGAAATTTCTCCGCCAAGATGTTCTATCAAAAGCTTTGTGTGATAAAGTCCTACACCACGACCATCGCCTTTTGTAGAAAATCCGTTTTCAAAAACATGAGCCTTTACATCATCAGGAATTCCCATTCCCGAATCTTTGACCATAATAAAAAGAGAACCCGGTTTTGTCATAACACTAAAGTTAAGCTGATTCTGCCTGTTCTTCCTGCTTTCACTATGCTGCATCGCATTCATAGAATCAAGAGCATTGTCTATTAAATTTCCTGTGATTGTAACAAGTGCCTCGGATGGAATATCAATGTCCTGCGAGCAAAAATGAAGATTTGAGTCTAAGATAAATTTAACATTGCATTCAGAAGCCCGTGCAATTTTACCAATAAGCAGAGCGGCAAAACTTGCATTATCTATTGAGTTCATTACACGGCTGATTGTTTCGCGCTGAATGATAGAAATATTTTCGATGTAGGACTGTGCCTTTTCGTATTCACCAATCTGGATGAGCCCAAGAATTACATGAAGTTTATTTGTAAAGTCGTGATTGTTTGCACGCATTGAATCTACAAGAAATTTTGTTCCTTCAAGGTCTTCGGCAAACTCTAAAAACTGACGTTTGATTTTTTTAGAAAGCGTAGCGCTAATTGCAAGCTCAATCAAAATAGCCGCAAGTGTGACAACAAGAAAAAGAAGCACTGTTCTTATGGTAACGCTACGCATGGAAGTCCGCAGTTTGATAATCATTATAAAGCCTTCATAATTTCCCTCATCATCATAAATTGCAGAATAAGTTCTGCGCTGAGGTCCGGAAGGACCGGTATTATTTTCTGTCAAAAAATCAGATTTCATTGTAGAAAAATCAGGATGAGTTCCGTCAAACTGAGTATCAATTAATTCGTGATGCGCATGATAAATGCGGTTATTGTTTTTGTCTACAATCGAAATTACATCGATGTCGGGAAGGTCTTCTACAACCGAGTCCATATAACTTGTTAGTTCTGACTTACTCATATTTTTTGCAAAATGATAAAGTCTTGTTACAAGCTCCGAAGTATCCTGCAGGGACTGATTAAAGGCCTTGTCATTTGAAGAAATATTTATGGCCATTCCGCCGGCTGTAAGCAGAATTGTAATTCCAATAATTAATGCAAGCTGATTTCTTTTAATTTCTTTTCTAAGTGCGTTCAGGGTTTTACGGCTCAAGGTAGATTTCATAATTCCATAATATAGTAAATTTCATTTTTTTGCAGGCTTTTGAAAGTTAAAAAAATTTGCTTTTGTAAAGTAAAGAAAAATCAGGCACAAAAGTGATTTTAAAACTTTCAAAAAATTGAATGATTTTTTTTATGCGCTATTATGTTCGTGAACTTAAAAAAAGCGAGGAAAGATCAAATGGATTTTGGACATTTTTCTGAAGCAGTAATGCTGGTTTGTTTTGGCTTTTCATGGCCGCTGAATGTTATCAAGGCTTACAAGGCCCGCACAGCAAAAGGAACAAGTCTGGCATTTATCTTCTTAATAATCACCGGATATCTTGCGGGAATCACTGCAAAGTTTATAAATCATCAGTTTAATTACGTGCTTGCAGTTTACTTTTTGAATCTTGCAATTGTTATGATCAACGTTTTAGTTTACATCAGAAACAAAAGCCTTGATAAAAAAGCTGCTGCAAAGAATCAAATACAAATTATAAAAACAAATGCCGGCAAGGAAGAGGCACAGGAGGAAAATATGAACTACACTTATTCATTCGATGAATTGATTAATCCAAGAGGACAGAACATGCGCGAAGAAAAGAACGCTGTTATTCTTCTTGGAAACGGACTGGACACAAAGATTCCTGTTCAGAGTCTTGGAAAAGAATTCAAATTCAATTTTAAGATTTACAACAAGAGCTGCGAAAAACTTTCGTCTGAAAATGTAAAGGAATATTTTTCTGAGGCCATTGCTCCGCTTGCGCCAGAGGGCATTATGATTCACCTTGGCGAAAACGATTTAAACCTTTGCATGAACAACAGCGCCTTATTTGACACTAAGTATTTTGAACTTATCCAGCAGATTAAGAGCATCAATAAGAAATGCCGCATTGCTTTAATCTCTCTTGCAAATCCTCAGAACAATAAAGCAATCAGCCTTGTAAACCGCCACATAAAAGCAATTGCCGATTCCGAAAAATGCAGTTATGTAAATCTTGATAATGCACATCTTTGGAATCCTGCCTCAACAAAAGCTGCAGTTGAATTTGCACACAGCATGGGCTTGAACACAAGAAAGCCTTTGAACGATGTTGCAGAAATTCTTTACAGCTACGAGTTCAATGTTCTGGCGGAAGATACTTCTACAACAAATCTGGTAGGTTAATACTTTACAACTAAAAATTATGCAGTAAAATTAGTTGTATGAAAAACCCGAATAATTTGATAAAGATTCCTGATTACAAAAAAAATCCGTGTCATTATTGATACGGATGCTACATGCGAAGCCGATGATCCTTTTGTAAATGAAGATACTGCTTCTGTAGCACGAGAAGGTTCTCCTGTGATCCGCATTTATACAAGTGTTGATTCAAGATTTATCCTTGAAGATTTTTTTGCAAAACTCAAGTTGTTTTTTGAGGAATAATTATTTCCAGGTTTCCCAGATTTTTTGCTGGAGGCCTACAGTTGCAGCAGTTTTTCCATTACGGCATACAGGCTGCTTCATAAGCTTAGTCTGATTTTCAAAAAGCTTAGTTTCTTTTTCACTGTCATCAAGGTAGGCGATGCTTGCGTAGTCTTTTGATTTATTGTCTATGAGAGCGTCTATTGCGTCTGCGCGGGAGCCTGTTTCTTTTGTAAGTGCAGAAACTACAGAATCAAATTCTCCAGGCGACATTTCTTTTTCCTTCAGGTCTACAAACTGAAAGTCAATTCGTCGTTCCTTAAAAAATCTCTGTGCCGATTTTGTATCAAAAGATTTATTTGTTCCAAAGATTTGAATCATGGTATCGCTCCTGTTTATAAATATGATAACACATTTTTCTGATATTCTTCTATAAGGCGGTCAAGACTCCACGCAGCGTTTGCAGGACTTGTGCTGGGGAGGCAGTGACTCTGCAGGTTGAATTGAAGTTCATATTTGGCGGCGCAGAATTTCTGCCATAAATTGAATGCTGTTTTGCCGGTACAAAAAACGTGTTTGATTTTTGATTTTTCAAACAGCGGTGTAAAGTCATTTGGAACTGCGTTTTTAATACTTGAATCTGCGGCACCGTGAATGTCGCAGGAAGCTAAAACATCCCATAGGGCAAGGTTGTGGCGGAGCAGAAAGTTGCGTCGTTCTGTGATTGCAGCATTTGTGTCGGGAGCGTTATTGGGTAAAGCCAGGGTTTCTCCAAAAACTGCGGGAAGGACTTTCCAGAATCTGTTCTGCGGGTGCATATAGAAAAATCCGGCGGCGCGGCTGGCAGGAGACGGCATTGTGCCAAGCAAAAGAACTTTGCTGTCTTTGTTCCAGACGGGAGGAATCTCATGAATTATTTTTTCACTTGTGTTTTCATTCATTTTATCTTTCCAAGCTCGGCGCTTATAAGTTCAAAATCTTCCTGAGTGATATTGTGCTTTGGCATATCAACGTGACCATCTGTAAATGTCACGCCTTCGGCTTCAAGTTTGTTACGCTGAACATCAGGACCGCCAAAGGAAAAGCTTCCTGAACAAAAACCTTTTGAGTTTACAACACGGTGGCACGGTGTAATTTCATTACTTGGATTTTCGTGAAGCGCATTGCCGACATAACGACGCAGATTACAGTTTCCAAGCAAGGCACCAATCTGGGAATACGATGCAACTTTACCACGAGGAATTAAACGAACTGCAGCATAGATTAGTTCTTTTTTATCCAACATATTCTGCAACGATGCTTTGAACTGGACCAAGATAACTTGGACCAAACAAGTTTAAGTGATTTAAAAGCTGGTACAAATTGTAAAGGTCACGACGGTTTTCGTAGCCGGACTGGAGAGGTCGTGCTTCGCGATATGCTTCATAAAACGCAGGAGAAAAACCTCCGAAAAGTTCTGTCATTGCAAGGTCTACTTCTGCGTGGCCTATGTAGCAGGCCGGATCTATCAGCATTGCTTTTCCATCCGGGCCGCACATTACGTTTCCGTTCCAAAGATCTCCGTGAACTAAGCTTGGATTTTCCGGTTCAATGAGGAAGTCTTCCAGATGATCTAAGAGCTTTGTGTTTGCTTCTCTGTCGCTGGATGAAAAATATGAATCAGCAGCTTTGAATTGAGGAGCAAGTCTGTTATCACGGAAAAAAGAAATCCAGCTGTCACAAGTGGTGTTTATCTGCGGGCGTGCGCCTACAAAGTTATCCTGAAAAAATCCAAATGTTTTGTCTTGAGTCGGGGCTTCGTGCATAGCGGCAAGATTTCGTCCAAGCTCTTCCCAATAGTCTGCACGCTTTTTTCCGCTTTCGATATATTTCAAAAGAAGAAAGCTATAGCCAACATCTTCCCCATCGTCTGTTCCGGTACAAAGGATTTCGGGAGTGCCGATTGCTTTTGTATTTGCAATTGCAGTTAGGCCTGCAGCTTCTGCTGTAAAAAAGGCGGCATTCTGTTTTGCGTTGGCTTTCATAAAAATGCGTTTACCGTTGTTCAGAGTGAGTGCGTATGCTTTGTTTATATCTCCGCCAGAAACCCTGTCTGTCTGTACAATTGCAACAGAATTACCAAAAAGAGAAACAAGAGCTTCGGCCAATGAATTGTAGTTTGGGGGAAGAGTGATGTCCATGAATCTATAATAAAACGAAAAAGTTCTGGTGTCGAGAGGTAACTTGTCATTGCGAGGGTCGCAAAATATGACATTACAATGTCAAATTTTCGTGCTATAATTAACTCATGCAAATAGATCAACTTTTTGAATTGGTTTATGTTCTCATTGATAAGAAGCAGGTAACAGCAAAGGAAATGGCAGAACGCTTTGGGGTTTCTACCAGAACAATTTACCGCTGGGTAGATGCACTTTCTGTTTCTGGTGTTCCTATTTATTCGCAAAACGGTCGTGGCGGTGGAATTGCAATTTCAGAAAAATATGCCCTCGATACAAAAGTGCTTTCTGACGAAGAACGCCTTGCAATTGTTTCAAGTGTAAAAGCACTGAACAGTCTGAGTGGAAATCCGGCTTCAGTTGTAAATGCAAACATCAAGGCTGTAGAAAAAATCTCGGGACTTGTAGAAAAAGATACAGACTGGCTCGAAGTTGACTTTGCTCCCTGGAGTCCTGAAGGCAGCAGTGTGCGCCAGGTGTTTGGAACATTGCGTGATTGCATTTTACAGAAAAAGCAGGTTGTTTTTGATTATTATTCCGGTGATGGAAGAATGGAAAAGCGCACGGTTCATCCATGGAAGTTGATTTATAAAGGACAGGCCTGGTATTTGCAGGGCTGGTGCACAACCCGAAAGGCTGAACGATTCTTTAAGCTCACAAGAATGCAGAATCTTGATATGACAGGCCGCGTTACAAATATCACAAGGCTTGCCGCAAAGGAATATGAAGCAAAGAACCACTCCTCTGCTCCACAAAAAAAGCCTGACTACAAGCTACAGCTTTTAACAATCAGAGCAAAGGTCTTTCCGCAAAAAATTTCTTATCTGCTAGATACCTTTATCTGTTCAGAAGTTATACCTCACAAAGACGGCAGCATCACAGTGACTTTTACTGTTCCGGAACAGGATTGGATTTACGAGCTTCTTTTGAGCTTTGGTCCGAATATGAAAATTATTTCACCAAAACAGGTCAAAGAAAAGATTTTACAAATCGCAAACGATGTTCAGAAAATTTATAAACAATAATTTTTTAAATATGACATTCTGTTGTCATATTTAAAGTGTATAATAAAAAACATGAAAAACGAAAACGAATTGCTGCAAAACATTCAGAAGCTTCGCACTACTCCAATGGGGATTGACCGGATAAAGAGGAATCTTGGTCTTGGAGATGATATTTGTGATGTTGTCGAGTTTTGTAAGAAAGCGATTTTACAGACTGAGTGCCAGATAACACGGCAAGGAAAAAACTGGTATTGCAAAATTGATGGTATGATTATAACCGTGAATGCTTATAGTTATACGATTATTACTGCACACGCCCAACATTGTCATTGCGAGCGCAGCGCGGCAATCCACAATAATAGATTGCCACGGGGCTACACCCCTCGCAATGACGATAAACGCCCCGCCTTTGATGACATAAAATCTTACGAAGAATTCTCAAAATATTACTGGTATCGCGAAGAGCTGCAGCAAATCTGTAAGTCTCATGGAATTGACACAAGCGGAATGAAAACTGAATTGAATTACAATATCGAACAGTTTTTTAAGGGAAATATAATTAAACCAAAAATCCCGCAGAAAAAAATGGCTGCCAAAAAAACACAAATACCGCTCACTTTGAAAACTGGTTTGATAGAATGCGGCTTTACTTTTGGCCCGCGTTTTCGTGAGTTTTTTGCAGAACAAACTGGAATCACAAATTTTAAGTTCAACGTGGACATGGTAGCCACAGCCCGAAAAGTCAAAGAGAATCATGATACAAATTTTACACTCGGTGATTTGCTGGCTATTTACTACGGTAAAAAATCTTATGCAAAATACGACAAGGTTTCCCTTCAGTGGAACAAATTCGTACACGACTTTTGCGCTGATTCTGCAACAGCAAACATACCGGACAAACTAAAAACTGCGGCAGCCCTGTGGAAGCAAGTTCGTGAATCGACAAGAGAAAAAATCTATACACATGAATTATTGGAGAACAACAATGGCATTTGATTACAAGAAAGAATACAAAGAATTTTATCTTCCGCCGACAAAGCCTCAGATTGTCACCGTTCCAAAAATGCAGTTCGTTGCTGTCCGAGGCAAAGGTAACCCAAACGAAGAAGCAGGTGAATACAAATCAGCGCTTGAACTTCTTTATGGCATTTCATATACAATCAAAATGAGCAAAATGGGTGACCACAGAATTGATGGATATTTTGATTATGTTGTTCCGCCGCTTGAAGGCTTCTGGTGGCAGGAAAAAGAAGGTAAGAAAATACCAGGAATTGATTATTCAAACAAAGAGGAATTTCAATGGGTTTCATTAATCCGTTTACCGGACTTTGTCAGCAAAAAAGATTTTGACTGAGCAAAAGAAACAGTGCAAAAGAAAAAAGGTCTGGACCCTTCACGTGCAGAATTGCTGACCATTACCGAGGGTCTTTGCGTACAGATAATGCACATTGGTTCTTACAACAACGAACCAGCTACAATAAAACTCATGGATGATTTTGCGGCAGAGCAAGGCTATATGCTAGACTTTTCTGAAACCAGAAATCATCATGAAATATATTTGAGTGATCCTAGAAAGGTTGCACCCGAGAAATTGCGAACAGTGATAAGGCATCCTATTAAATAATGGATTGCCACGCTTCGCTCGCAATGACGAAATACAAAAGGAGAAACAATAATGCCAAGACCAACAACAAAAGACGACCTGCTTAAGGCAGCTCAGGAAAATTACGAAAAGCTGATTCAGATGATTGACGACATGTCGGAAAAAGAACTGAATACGCCGTTTGATTTTTCGGGAGAACCGAGTAAAAAGGAAGCGCATTGGAGCCGTGATAAAAATGTGCGTGATGTTCTGATACATCTTTATGAATGGCACCAGCTTATGCTGAACTTTCCTAAGAACAATAAGGGAATTACAGACAGCAAAATTGCAATTGCCTTTTTGCCAAGTGAATACAGCTGGAAAACTTATGGCGCAATGAATGTAATGTTCTGGAACCGTCATCAGAAAACTTCGCTTGAAGAAGCAAAGAAACTGTTTGCAAAAAGTCATGCAGATGTAATGGCCCTCATAAAAAAATACAGCAATGAAGAGCTTTTTATGCCAAAACATTTTCCATGGACTGGTAATGCAGCGCTTGGTGCTTATTTTGTAAGCACAACCTCGAGCCACTACGACTGGGCTATGAAGAAAATCAAGGCTCATAAGAAGAACTGTAAAGGATAAGCAATGCACTTTGTGAACGCAAAAACAATTCTTACACCTCGCAGCATGAACATCTATCGCGGATGTTCGCACGGGTGTATCTATTGCGATTCGCGAAGTAAGTGCTATCAGTTTACACATGACTTTGAAGACATTGAAGTAAAGCAGAATGCGCCCGAGCTCCTTGAAGAAGCTCTGCAGAAAAAACGCAAGCGCTGTATGATTGGAACGGGCAGTATGTGCGACCCATACATTCCGCTTGAAAAAGATCTGGGTCTCATGCGCCGTTGCCTTGAAATAATTGACCGCTATAATTTTGGTGCAACTCTTATTACAAAATCTGACCTTGTGCTGCGCGACCTGGACATTCTCACACGCATAAACAACAATACAAAAGCCGTAGTCCAGATGACACTCACAACAGCAGACGACGAGCTTTGCAAAAAAATTGAACCGGGAGTCTGCCCTACAAACCGTCGCTTTGAAGTTTTGTGTGACTGCCGCGATGCTGGTATTCCAACCGTTGTCTGGTTCAGTCCGTTACTTCCTTTTATAAATGATACTCAGGAGAACATTGATGGCATAATTGACTACTGTGTTCGTGCCGGCGTCCACGCAATCCTTTGCTTTGGAATTGGCCTCACTTTGCGCGAAGGAAACCGCGAATATTTTTACAAAGCCCTGGACAAAAACTTCCCCGCCCCGCAACAAGGACTTTCGCTCAAACAACGCTATCAAAAAACCTACGGCTACAATTATGTTGTTTCAAGTCCTCGCGAACACGAGCTTATGATTTATTTAAAAGAACGCTGCCAGCAGAACAAAATCATGCTTGGTACCGACAGCGTTTTTAAGTGGATAGATGAGTTTCCGGAAAGGGAATCTATACAGCCGAGTCTTTTCGATTAATGTGGATTGCCGCGTCGCTTCGCTCCTCGCAATGACGAAACCTATTGAACTATTCTCAATGCCGAGGTATCAATATCTTCTACTTTCGAAAAACCCGTTGAACTCATAATAAAGCGAAGCTCATCATTTACTTCTTTAAGGAATTTCTTTACACCGGGAACTCCTTCTTTTTCGAGACCCGGAAGCATGGAACGGCCAACTGCTGCAGCATCTGCGCCAAGTGCCAGAGCCTTGTAAACATCTGCACCACTTGAAATTCCACAGTCTACAAAAATCTGAACTCCACGACCTCCCAGTGCTTTTTTAATTTCCGGCAAAATCATCATTGGAGGAACTGCATAAGGAACGCGTCCGTGATGATGACTAACGATGATTGCCTTGGCCCCAGCCTCTGCACACTTCAAAGCGTCCGAAACACTCAAAACTCCTTTTACAACAAAAGGCAGCTTGGATGACGCAATGTAAGAAACAAGCATATCCTGTGTCTGAGCAGCCATTTCTTCGCCTACGCAAATGTCATAACCTGTCATTCCAAAAATGTGGTCGATGTCCATACCAATTCCAAATGCACCGTTGTCTTCTGCAAACTTAAACTGATCACGAACCTTTGCGTTGTCGGCATACGGCTTTACAATACGGACAGTTTTTGCACCTGTTGCAAGAATATTCTTAAACTGGTCGTTTTCCATCATACCAACAAAATTCAAAATATTGCTTTCTTTTGCGGCAACAGAATATTCTTCAAGGCCTGTAAGTTCGCGGCCATCATAGTTTTTAAGGTGCGAAAAAGCAGGTGTAAGCACCGGACTGTCGAATTTTTCACCCAAAAGTGTAGTAGTAGTTTCTGCAACTACTGAGTCAATCAGCCGTTCCTGGATCAAAATTGAATCCATATAGCGAGCTGTAATTTCATTTGCATCAGAGAGTCTTGTATAAGACATGTATCCTCCTGGCGAAGCGTCATTCCGAACTTGTTTCGGAATCTCTTTATCTGAGATCCTGAAACAAGTTCAGGATGACGTTCTTTTTCAAATAGTCTAAATAATGAATATATTCTTCATCAGTATTCAAATGCTCAAGAATCACAGGCATATCAGGGTCGATCTCGTTCATTTTTTCAACGTAATGTCGCAGCGGGAACTCACCATCACCTGGGCCGCATTCTTCGAGCCTGATTGTATAGCGCTCGTCCAGATGTACATCTTTAATATGACAGCTTCTGATTTTGTTTCCAAGAAGACTTGCACATTCGTCTACAAATTCCTCGGTATTAAAATATCGGTCAGCAGAATTTATCATATTGATAATATCCATATGAACTGCAAAACGGTCGCGGTCAACAGCATCCAGCAAACGTAAATATTCCTTTGGTCCAGTTGGAATCATCCAGGGCATCGGTTCCAGCGTAAAGAAAGTATTCTTTATATTTGCACGGTCGATAATTTCCTGGACCATTGCTACAGTTTTCTTCCAGGCCTCATCTGTGAAGTTTGCCTTGTAGCCTCCATCCCAGCGTGGACCAAAAGCACCGGCAACATTTACCGCACAACGAGCACCAAGAAAATCTGCAAGCCGCAGCTGGTTTACGCAGTAGTCCATATTTGCCTTTCGTTCGTCCGGGTCACTTGCAAGAGCGTTTCTCCAGATTCCAACTTCGGCAATTGTAAGACCTGCCTTTTCTGCAGTATCCTTATAGGCGATGATTTTTTGTTCGTCATCGTTGCAGTTCAATGGAAAATTTACTGTGGCACAACCAAGCTTTACCTGATTCTGAGCCCATTCTTCGGGGGAGTTATGTTTTAATGGGGATGATGTTCCTAATCTCATTAATATCCAATCTCCTTAAAAACCTTGTCCAAAAGCTCTGCGTTTTTGATTGAGAACTCTGGGGTGATGTGCGGTTTGGCATTACCCAGAATACACTGGTTCAACTGCTCAAGCTCAAGCGCATAATTATGAGGAACAGAAATCTTTCGTTCAATTACTTTGTTGTCACTCCAGCCGTTTTCAACTATCTTGTAGCTCACCTCGCCTTCCTGATTATATTCAACTTCAGAACGGATTGAACCCTTTGTTCCATGAACATAAAGTCTGTCAAAGCGGGAGTTTGTATTCTGCCCCAGAATCATTCCTATATTAAAGCTTGCGCGCACACCGTTTTTAAATCGCACGATTGCAGCTGTATTAACATCAACAGCTTCATCAGAAAATTCTGCAACAGCCTTTACAAAATCAGGCTCTGAATCAATCAAAGACAAAATCATTGTTGTACAGTAGCAGCCCAAATCATAAAGCGCACCGCCGCCAAACTCCTTGTGCAATCTAAAATCCTCTTTATAACCCTGAGTAATAAATGCAGACTCAATGTAATCAACATCGCCAATCACTCCGCTGGCAACATCATCCTTTAAGCTCTGAACATACGGACTGTGAAGGTAGGCGTAGGCCTCCATCAAATAAACGCCGTTCTCCTTAGCAGTCGCATACATCTGCTTTGCTTCCTCAGCATTAAGCGCAAGCGGTTTTTCACAAAGAACATGCTTCCCGCTCTTAAGTGCTGCCTCCACCCATTTAAGATGAAGATTATTCGGAAGCGGAATATAAACAGCCTGAACTTCCTTGTCAGCAATCAATTCGTCGTAACTTCCGTAGGCCTTCTCAAAACCGTATTCTTCCTTAAAAGCATTTGCCTTTTCCAGACTGCGCCCCGCAATTGCATAAAGCTCACAATGCTCGGCTTTTTTCATTCCCGGAATAGTTGCGTATCTTGCGATGTTGGCAGTGCCAAGTATGCCCCATTTTATATTCATATTATGCCCCCAATGTCACGCTAAGCTTTTCGTTATCTGTAAACTTTGCAGCGGCTTCGGCATCATCTGCAACCAGTTTGTATTCACCCTTGAAGGCTTCAACTTCTGCACATCCAGAAGCATCTGTTGTAACAGTAACATCTGTCCACCATTCTTCGCGCACAAGCTTTTTGAGCATATGGTAAGAAGGCTTGAGAGAATTGTCGCTGCGTATAAAACCACTTGGAGCTTTGAGCCATGCACCGTCGTGGAAATCCCACGTTGTAATTGCCTGAACAAGCGGATGAGAGAACAAGATTCTGTACATTTCTTCAATTTCGCGCGCCTGTCGTTCTTCGCCTTCTGGTGTGCTTGGCCACTGATCAACCTGCCAGTCATTCAAATCAACAATATGGGCCGGCATGATGTCGCCTGAAATCAAAGTGTTTTCTGTAAAATGAATAGGAAGTCCAAAATGTTCATAACGAGCCAGAACCTCTTCAAGCTTTTCGCGGCCCCAGTAACCCTGATGCTGGTGTGACTGAATACCAATTGCACTAATCGGCACTCCGGCATTCAAACATCCGTCAATCAAAATTTCATAATTTGTAGAAGTATTAAAATCATTTATGAGCAGCGTGGCGCCCGGATTATCTGCATGCGCACGATCAAAAACTTCTTTTACAAGCTTTACGCGGCCCTTTTCCTGACACAAGCGGGTAATTGCGTTATCATACTTATCAAAAATAGGCATGATTACAACCTCGTTGATAACATCCCACATATCAATCACACCCTTAAAGCCCTTAACCTCGCGGTCAATTCGTTCAAGCTGCTTTTGCATGATTGTCTTATTATCATATTTTAAAAGCCAGTTTGCACAAGCCGTATGCCAGCACAAAGGATGCCCTTTTACAGTAACATTCTTGCTTTTAAGATATTGTGCAGTTTTCATTAAGGTATCTGTATTAGGCTTGCCTTCTTCTGTTTCAAACTGCCCCCAGTAAAACGGCAATGTTCCATAATTGAAAATCTCAAGCCAGCTTTCTGTCATCTGCTTGTGAAAATCATCACCGTCCTTTACATAAGGAATAAAATCAAAGGCACCGCAGCCAAAAAGAAAATCATGCTTTGTCTGCTGAACCTTTATCTGCTTATTTGCAAGAGGCTTTCCCTGAGCATCAACAAATTGTATCTGCTTTTTTACTTTTCTGTGTGAAATATCCATACCCGCTCTCCCCCATTAAATATAATAAACGTAATTTTCTTTACGAGGAGCCGGCTCTTTTGGAGGTTCAGCCGCGTAGCCAAGTGCACAGTGACCAATTCCTTCGTACTCTTCTGTGATTCCAAGTTTTTTGAGAATATCCTTTCCAAAGTCACTTTCAAATTCTTCTTTTGCACGGTGAATCCAGATGCTTGCAACACCAAGACTTTCTGCGGCGTTCATAAGATTTCCCATAACGAGCGAGCCATCATACACATAAGTAGGAACATCTTTTTTTGCAAGAACAATCAGAATGACAGGAGCGCCGTAAAATGGATCGTAGTCTTCTCCCCAGTTTGCAACCTTTCTGTTTGCAACCATAATTTCATCGCGCAGTTTTTTGTCTGTTACTGCAATAATAATCGGGCTTTGTTTTCCCATACCGGTGGCAGCATAAGTTCCGGCTTTGATGATTGCTTTAAGCTCTTCTTCCTTAATCATATCTGGCTTAAAGTTACGACAGCTGCGTCTTGTTTCTAAAACTTTTAATGTTTCGTTCATAATGGCTCCTGAAAATATTTTTGTGAATATAAAAAACCCACAGAATAATAATACATCACTCTGCGGGTTTTACTTGTATAAAAATGATTGATTGTTGTAAAAAAAATTACAAAAGCTCCTTCAAGATAAAGCGAAAGGAAGGCTTTAACTACCTTAGAATCAAACTGAGTGCCTGAACAGCTTTCAATTTCTTCTGCAATAACATTAATCGGAAGCTTTTTATAACACACTTGAAACATCTTTCATTCTCAATTATCTTTAATACTAGTATTTTAGTGATTAAAAAAAGGAAGGTTTTTATGAAAGAATACATCAAGGGTGCAAATCCATATATGCCGCTTTGGGAACATATTCCGGACGGAGAACCACGTGTTTTTGAATATAATGGTGAAAAACGCGTTTATCTTTACGGTTCCCACGATACACTTAAAACTGAATACTGCGGACCGGATCAGGTTGTATGGTCTGCCCCAATTGATGATTTAACAAACTGGACCTGCCATGGTGTATGCTACACTTCTACAGACGGTTCAATTCTTTATGCTCCTGATGTTGTTCAAAAAGGTGATACCTTCTATATGTATGCAGCTGAAGCAAAAGGTTCCCGCATTATGCTTGCAACAAGCAAAAATCCTGCTGGTCCTTTTACAAATCCAAAGCTTACAGAACTTGCCTTTGATCCGGGTATTTTAGTAGATGATGACGGAAAAGTATATGCCTTCTGGGGCTTCTGCAAGCAGTTTTGTGCCGAACTCAACGAGGATATGTGCACAATCAAAAAAGAAACCCTTCGCGAAAATGTAATTAAGCATAGTATAACTCCATGGTCTCCGGATGACGGCATGGATGATGAAAATGATGCCTTCTTTGAAGCTTCATCTCCTCGTAAGCTTTTTGGAAAATATGTATTTATTTATTCAAAGCGCTACTACACTCACCGTCCGCAGTATGGAGTTTACGAAGACTGTAACGGTTTCCTTTCATTCAAATACTGCGACACTCCACTTGGCGACTACAAAATGGGAGGAGACATAAGCTTTAATGGAGGCGAAATCCTTCCCGGCCCGGACGGCAAAAATCAGATGTCTTACCGCTGGGGTAACAATCACGGAAGCCTTATGCAGGTAAACGGCAGCTGGTACATTTTCTACCATCGCCAGATTGGTACAGACGAGTTTGCCCGCCAGGCAATGATTGAACCAGTTGATGTTGCTATGGATAAAAATGGCCGCATCTTTATTGGAAAAATTACTTATAAAGACGGAGAACCTGTAGCAAGCGAACCTGTAGAAATGACAAGTCAGGGAGCCCAGGTAAACGGACTTGATGCCCGTAAAATCATTTCTGCCGGCTACGCTGTTCACATTTATGGTGGTAAAAAAGGCGGCTACAACGGAGGAATGGGGGGCGCTTACATAAAGCCTGTTTACGAAAAAGACGACAATATTTCTTCACCAATCGTAGACATTACAAATGCTCTTACAGTTGGCTTCCGCTATCTTCAGTTTGGAAATAACACACCAAAAACTGTTACATCAAATATCACAGCATTGGAAAACCTTACAGTAAAGATTCGAATTGATGATTATAAGGGAAAGATTATTGCTTCTTTTGATATGAAAAAAGGCGATAAAACTGCAACAACAGCACTCACAAGCGGAGTAATTGGAAAGCACGCTGTTTATTATGAATTTATTTCAGATTCTTCTTCTGTAATTGCAGAATTTGATTCTTTTACCTTTGACTGATTATTCATTTCTTCTGCCGATACATCACCCCATTTTGTAAAATCACAATCTTCATAATGGGTGTGATAGTATTGACTGTTTTTGAGTTTACCAAGATTCCATCGGTCTCCAACCCTGCATTTTACATCTCGTCTGCAGAAAGGCATACACCAGGTAATCATGTCATTGCTATTAACATATTCCCTTATTCTTACACAATGCTTTTTTAAGCTGTAAAAGGGATTATACCAGCATTTTACATCGCCATAAGTTGTAAACTGGTCAATTTTTGTTCCCTTTGGTGATCTTATAATATAATGTCGTCCAAGAATTTTTGCCATTGCGCTTCCCAGACTCCAGCCCAAGATTATTGACTGATAATCAGGATAGCGTTCAAGAAGTTCACTAAAGCGATCAATGGGTACGTTCTTTGCTGATTTATAGATTTTAGCATAACCGTAAGTAGTCCAGATAATCTTATTATCAAGCTTTAAAGGCCAGGGAAAGAATAAATAATTATTTTTCCAGTCTTCGTCGCTGTCTGTTTCTTCGAATTGAATTGTAACTGTTTTTGCTTCGTGGTCTATTGTTACCTTATAATCAAGATCTGCGCCGATTACATCATAATCATAAGTATACTTGATGCCGTAAAATAATCTTTGCTCGCGTGTAAGGGTTTTCATTTTAAGAGCACGCTCTTCTTCAACAGTTAACTGAGGTGCTTCTTCTACCGGTTCTTCTGCCACTTCTTCTGCAGGAGTTTCTTCAACCAGTTCTTCTTCGGTTTCTGCTGTAAGGGCAGCTACTTCTTCCTGAATTGTGTTTTCTGCTTCGGAAACATTTGCATTTGTACTTTTACAGGAAATAAACCATAAGCATACTGCCATCAAAAGAGAAAACAATATTAATTTTGTGTTTCCATTTACAGACTTCATAATTTTATTATACCACAACCTTTTTCTTATGGCTACAAATACTCCGTATTCACAGGTGAAGCCAATCGTGCCGATTCCTGCTTTTTGATACCCATAAAGCTTATACGAATCATCTCTTTTTTTGTAAGGCTTTCCGGAAGCTTGATTTTAAGCGTATACTTTTCTTCGCTTTCATTGTGATTAAGGACAACCGCCTTTATTGTTTTAAACCCGCTTTTTATACAGATTGATTTTCCGTTGTCTGCTTTGAGGAATGTACACACAAGATAATTAGTTTTGCCGGGTTTAACTTTGAACATGTAAGAAAAGCTTCCGCCCTTTTTTGCATAACGGGTGAGCTCATGAGGGTCGCCTGTAGAACCGGTGCCCTTCTCTTTCATGTAAGGATATGTTGTTTTATTTCCCTCTGTCTGCGCGCCGTAACCGATTCCTATTCCTTCAATGAAGATTGGTTTTTCGCCCGGATTTTTTTGCTGCGGTTGTTCCTGCTTGTCTGTAAAAATCCAGTAAATGCCGTAGCGCTGATTGTTGATTTGATAGTATGGCGAGAAGATAAGGCTTGCTGCTTCTGAAGGATTGTCGCTCCAGGAAGAATCTTTCAGACGGAATTTAAGTTCACCTTCCCCACCGATTTTTTCAAAATGATTATTTATATTCTGTAAGAAATCTTCCGGATTTTCTTTTACAAGAAGGGTTTCTCCAGGCAAAAGAGGCAGATTACTTGTACCGCCGTAGTTTCCGGTAAGTTCATAAACCTCACCATGAACAAGCTTATTTCCTGCAACATCACACTGAACTCCAACCTGACGCAAGTTCATTTTGTCATCGCGGCCAAGTTCTGCTGCAAGAACAACAGGACCATATTTAAATGCCACTGCTTTTTGATTATTATCTGGGAGCGGGAAACTCTGAATATTCATATTGAATTTTACCGTGAATGTGTCGCCGGTGTGCCATTCTCGTGCAAAAAGGATGTAACCGGAGTCTAAAGTGCCCTCAGGGGCGTCTGCAGGCTGGTGGTTCCAATCGGGACTACGCACAGCTATAGTGATTTTTTGGTTTTCAGGAGCCTTTTCTACAGTAAATTCTACCTTGTCGTTGTTTGGAAGGTCTGCTTTCTGGCTTAAAACAAGTCCTTTTTCCTTCCATTCCACGCGCGAGCTTATAAACTGATTCACAACAAGCGTTTTGTCATCATGAAAATATATGCTGTCTCCAAGCTTTGTGAAATTTTCAAGACCGGTTCCTGTACAGCACCAGAAGTAGTTTTTATCTACATCGGGATTACAATAGGTTTTAAAGCAGCCCGTAGCCATTGGCTGAAAGTAAAGTGTCATTCCGGTCTGTGCATTTACAGAAGCAAGAATGGCATTTATAAAAGTATTTTCATAATAGTCTGCATACTGGCGCTCCCCTGTTGCCATAAAAAGCATGCGGCTGAGTTTTAGCATGTTGTGGGTATTACAAGTTTCGCAGTTTGTGTTGCTGCGTTCCTTGTCCAGAATGTTGTCTTCTCCAAAATGCTCGCACTCACTGTTTCCACCTGTTATGTAAGTGTGATTATTTACAACAATTTTCCAGAAAGCACGGGCGTAGTCGAGGTAAGCTTCGTCATTCAAAGTCATATACCTGTTCATTGCGCCAACAAACTTTGGGATTGTCGTATTGGCGTGGCGGTTATTCAAAACATTTGCATTTGGTCCTGCTGCGCGCACTTTTTCAAAAAGCGGGATTTCATCAAACTTGTGGGCAGCAGCTAAAATATGCCTGCAGGTTGCTTCATCATATCCGTTGATCTTAGCACACTTATACAATTCATAAAGGCAGTCATTCATTCCGCCGTATTCTGTTGCAAGAACTCGGGCTTGTATTTCGTTATCCCAGCGGGCAGTACGTTTATATATCCATTCAGCAAGATTAACACCAACTTCAAGAGCCTGTGTGCTGCCAGCAGATTTGTTAGCCTCGACTAACCCGTTCATAATCTTATGAACTGTATACCACGGAACCCAGGTGTCTGCAGGATTCCCTTCTTCAAGGCGGTCAAACTGGCGCTCGGGTTTTGTCGGATCTTCCATTGTGGCACCAAAAATAAAGCCTGTTCCAAGTGACTTCTGGCATTCTACAAGACCGCTGATTATATAATCAAAACGCTGTTGCAAATACTGTCCGTCTTTTCCCTTACATTCACCATAACCACGGGCCAGGGCCTGTCCCACAGCTGCAAGATAATGCCCTATTGTATGTCCGCCGATTCGCGTATTTTCCCAGCCGCTGTAGGAGCTCGAAGCCTTTGTATTCGGGAGCCCGGCAGTAACCCTGAAGTTATAAAGCAGCTTGTCGGGATTAAAGGTGTTAAGAAAATCTACATCTTTTTGAGTAATATCGTTCAGAAAATTATCAAGAATAGTGATGTCTAAAGGCGCAAATTCCTGCAGGTTTGAGAAGTTGGTTTGCTTTATTTGTGGATAATATAAAGGTTTTATTGGCATATAAAGGTCTCCTGTCATTGCGAGGAACATAGCGACGTGGCTTCGCTCGCAATGACACTCTAAATTCCATCACAAAATGGCCCTGGAATGATTTTTTCACCCCGTTTATTACCAAAATAATCAATATCAAACGTTATCGGAGTTCCATCCGGGTTTTCAAACTTTTGTTCCGGTTCAAAGGCCATCTTCATGTCGTCGGTGTGCATGAGCTTGCACGAAGGCATTCCGGCAGCGCCTATAACCTTGTACAAGTTTGTCTTGAGCTTAAAGTCACCGCCATTTTCTTCAACAGCAAACTCAACCTTTTCGTCTTCAATCACAACTGCATCGGGTTCTTTTTCTTTAGACATCGGCTTGGCACCATTCAAATAAACGTTACCGCCGGCCCATACAGGAAGTTCAGAATAATACTTATCTGTAGTCTGCGAACCCTGACCGCAGTAGCCTTCAAACTGAGCATTCCACTGATCAAAGGTAGGGAACTTTTCATATACAAAAGTTCCTGCCAGAATGTTTCCGTCATCCCAGTCGTTGTTGTTGGCAATGTTGTTGTCCATTCCTTTTTTAAGCGCTGGACGAACAGGCTCCTGAACAAAGATGTTATTGTAAACGCGGGTATCACCGTGAAGGATTGTCATAAAGCCTGCAATTTCTGTCTGGTGCGGAACATGATAAGGCGTGTATCTAGGAGAAGGTCTTGTTGGTGCACCGTTATTTGTTCCCTTCCCGATTGCAACAATTCCGCCATAAATAATATTGTGAACAAGGGCAACTCCCTGGGTCGCAAGCTTAAGCGCCCTATCCGACAAAAAGATATTGTTATCAACTAAGGTCGGTCCGTGTGAAACTTCAATAAACAAATCTTCTGCACAGCCAACCATACTTTCATCATTCTGATTATATTCTTTTGGAACTGTATTGTTGTAAAAAAGATTCTGTGTAACGCGGGTTCCCTGAGCCTGCCAGTCAAGCCACATTCCGCGGGTACAGTCGTGGATCACATTGCGGCGGTAGATACAATCAATTGCCGCATGCATTTTTATTCCGCCAATTTCGCAGCCGGCCAGATTCTGTTTGTTGTTTATGTGGTGAATGTGACAGTCTTCAACAAGAGAGAAAACTCCACCCAAATGTCCAACAATTCCAGTCTGACCGCAGTCATGAATATTACAGCGGCGGATTATATGTGAACCAATCTTATCCTTTGTCCAGCCTTCACGTTGAGCCTGGCAGATACAATCGCGTTCTGTCTGAGCGCCGTCCTTGTATTTCCACTTAAGCCACTTGTTATCATTTTCCGGCTGAAGATATTTTCCAAGCGAGATGCCCGAACATTTAGCTTCAAAAACCTCGCAGTCCTCGATAATCCAGCCCTTTGACCAGTGAGGCCCAATCATACCTTCCTGATAGGCTGTAGGAGGAGCCCACTGAGTTGCAGCCTTACTAACCTTAAAACCGCTCAAAGTAATATAACCGCGGCCTTCTTCCTTTGGATAAAAGCAGGCCTGACGTGCAGTTATTTCTACATCTTCATTATTCGGGTCTTTTCCCTGGAAATTTGCATAAAAAACAGTTTCATCTGTAGCTAAATCCTGCTCGGCGTACCATTTATACACAGAAAATTCGTGGTCCCAAGAAGGAACACTAACTGCCGCAGCCTCAACTTCGCCCACACTCTGCACTTCATACATAGATTTACCGTTCAAAAACACATCACCGGTATGTGCAGTCATAAAAGCAATAAACCAGTCGCCGCTTACAAGCTCTTTATAAGGATTATAACTTCCAAAAATCTTATTCGAAACTCGGGCTGTATAAACATTACCCTTAAATTGCTTCCAGCCGGTCAACGGTTCAGCTCCGGTAATATGCGCACCAAGGGGAACTTCAGACTTATAAACAATCCTTTTTTCTTCCGTGCCGCCATTTTTTGGATTCACCCATTCACGATAAACACCGGGAGCAACAATAACTTCATCACCTGCAACAGCAATATCTGCCGCTTCCTGAATTGTTTTAAAAGGATTTTCCTTAGAACCGTTTCCGTGGTTCTCAACCTTTGAGTTAACGTAATAAATCATAGAGTTTCCTTATTTAATATCTTCTTTTACTTCTGCCGGTGGCTGTTCCAAAACAGAAGGATCCTGCAAAATGCTCTGAAGCTTTCGGCAAGCCATTGCAAACTGAACACCTTCAGCAATTCGTTCGTCCATAACAAGACCAATAGGAATAACTTTTTCAAACACTATTTCGCCATGACGCCTTACAGCATCTTCACGAGTGTTTCCCATAGCCATAATCATAGAGGTAGTACCAAAGTTGTAAACATGATGGAAAATATAATTAGTACCAATACTGGCAAGATTTGTAATAGTCATAGAACAATGGAAAGGACTCGCGTTAATAATTGCTTTTGGAAGCAAGCCATGCCAGTCCATCCATTTAAGAATACTAACACCAACACGGGCAAGACCTGGAATAGAAAGCAGTGTATTAATGATTTTATCTGTAGAGTTTGTTTCTCCTGTTCCACGGTTAGTATTGATATATTCATCAAGAACTTCCTGAATCTGGTAAATTGTCATGTCTGGTTTAAAGTACATCTTGTTCATTGTACCTTCGGTTTCACCAGGCTTAAGAACAACCATACCAACAGCAACTTCGTTTCGGGCATAAAGAGTTCTATTTACAACAAAACGGTTCAAAAACGGATATTCCGCTACAGTCCGAATATAAGCCGCAATGACTATAGCAAGGTGACTGAAAGTATATCCTTCATCCTTTTTTCGTCTCATATACTTTCTGATAGGATCTTGTTGAACTGTAAGTTCTATCATATTCATTGCATCATTTCGATCTACCATTATCTGACCAATAATCTTATACATCGGGTCAATAGTTTTAATTTTACGTCCATCTTTGCGCATAATTATGTCCTGTTCTTGTATAGAGTATCACTAATTATACCATGAGATTTGAGATTTGTAAAAATTTAATGGATTGCTTCGCCTTCGGCTCACAATGACGTCGTAGCTGGTAACTTCCTGAAGAACCAGATAAGATACGGAATTGCCGTAACCGTACTGAGCAAATCTGCCACCGCCTGACTTATTTCTACACCAAAAAGCCCGAAGAAATATGGCAAAATCAAAATTGCAGGAATAAAATACACGCCCTGACGGTTCATAGAAAGGAAAGTTGCCTGTTTTATGTGCCTTGTAGACTGCATGAGCATGTTTGTACCTACAATAAGGGCATGAAATGGTAAAAATGCAGCCTGCCAGCGTAAAGCAACCTTTCCAACTGCAATAACTTCCGGATCATCACGGAAAGCCCTGATTATTTGTGGGGCAAAAATCACTGCAAGAAGAGCAAAAACAGACATAACAGCAGCTCCGCTCACAACAAGGAAAACATATGCCTTTCGGACTCTGTCATATCGCTTTGCACCGTAATTGTAACCGCTTACAGGACTAAAGCCCTGCCCAATTCCAATCATCATGCTGGCAATAAACATTATGATTTTTAAGACAATTGCCATTGCAGCAACTGCACTTACACCAAAGCCTGCCGCAGTTTTATTGAGCATAATAGAAGCAATGCTTGCAAGTCCTTGTCTTGCCATGGAAGGAAGACCTGTTGCTGTTACCCTTCCAAGCACACGGATATCTTTTGAAACATTTTTAATACTGATGTGACATATTGATTTACGACGGAGGTAAAACTGGAAAAGCAGCCAGAAGCTTGTAAACTGAGTAAGCAGTGTACAAAGGGCAGCGCCGCGAATACCAAGACCAAAACCCCGCAGATGAAGACCCAGAACAGGGAGTTCTTCAAAAATAAAGAATGGATCCAGAATTAAGTTCAAAATGCCGCCGGTTGTAAGGGCAATCATGCTTAAAAAAGCTTTCCCTTCGGCACGCAGGTCGTTATTCAGAACAAAAGAAGCACACATAAAAGGTGCGCCCCAGAAAATATAGCGGGCATAATCTTTTGCATAAGGAAGAACGCTCTGGTCTGCACCTGCAAAGCTCAAAACAACCTGTGCAAAAAGATTTCCAAAACAGGTAATAAGAATACCAACTGCAAGAGCTGCAAAAAAGGCTGTAGAACTGATTATTGAAGCTTCTTCGTTACGCTTTTGGCCCAGGCGGATGCTTACAAGGCTTCCCGAACCCATTCCAAGAGTAAAACCGCATGCCTGAATAATAGACATTATAGGAAAAACAATACCAACCGCTGCACTGGCTTGGGTTCCAAGCTGCGAAACAAAGAAGGTGTCTGCCATGTTATACAACGAAGTAACAAGCATGGAAATAATAGTCGGAATTGCAAGCTTTGTAATAAGCTTCCAGACCGGAGTATTTACCATCTTGTTATACTGAACGTCTGCGTTTTGCATTCGGTCCGCGTTAGGCTCCAATCCTCTTTAAAAGCGCCGCACCGTTGTCATATAAAATCTTTTGTCTTTCTTCTTCGTTCAAATCAAGCTGATTAAAGCGGGTCATTTCATCTTCATGGTCCCACATTGGAAAATCAGAACCAAAAAGAAACTTATCTACACCGTGTTCTTTAAGCATTCTGTTTGCCTTTTCAAGAGGGCACTTCCACAAGGTGCTTGAAGTATCAAAATAAACGTTTTTACCTACAAGATGCTTTATAGCTTCGTCCCATTCTGTGTAGCCGCCAAAATGAGCTGCAATCACAATAAGGTCGGGATGTTTTTCAAGAATATGTGCAATGCGTGCAGGACCAGAAAAATCATAACGGCAGTCGCCTGCATGAAAAAGAACAGGAATATTAAGTGCCGCACATTTGTTGTAAACAGCGTCCATCTTTTCCATATCACACTGAAATTTCTGAAAATCTGGATGAAGCTTTACTCCGCGGAGGCCTGCTTTGTAAACACGATCCAACTCTGCATCAAAGTTTTCATAGTCAGGGTGCATTGTGGCAAAACCAACAAACTGAGGAAACTTTTCACAGGCACTTATAATAAAGTTATTGATTGATTCTACCTGTTCAGGCTTTGTTGCAACAGAATGAACAATGTATTTTTCTACTCCAATTCTGCTTCCACTTTCGATTAATTCCTGAGCCCGTCCGTGCCAGGCCATTGGGGCATCCCCATAAAAAGTTCCAACTGCCATTGTAGCTTTTTCGGCAATTTTTTCCGGATATATATGTGCGTGAAAATCTATAATCATAATGAGCGCATTATAGCAGATTGCATAGATTTAGAAAATGCTTTGTAAATATCAAAAACCCGTGGTAAAATAGAAGAATCTTTATCACACAATAGGAGTTCATATTATGAAGAGTGTGTTCAAAAAAATTGTTTTGTTTACTTTATGTTTTTCCCTTGCTTTTGTTTTGTTTGCAGAACCTAAAAGTACAGGAATTACCGACAGCGATGTAAAGAATTATGCAAAGAACTTTGATTCAATTCAAAAGGAATTAGACAAGCTTGGCGTTTTGACAGATGATAATGGTATACAAGCTACGGCAAAGCAAAAAGCCGATATAGATAAAATCTTACAGAAATACGGAATTACCGGTGCTAACTGTATAGAAAAATTCGGAATGATTTCTGCCTGTGCCACAGTTCTTGTAGGCGAAAGTGAACTTGATGCAGAAAGTATTGCCCTTATGAAAAGTTTTGGAATGGATCCTATGGCAGAGCTTAAAAAATATACAAATTCAAAAGATTTTGAAGTTGTAAAGGCTAATGCAAAAGCTGTAGTAAATGCAGTTAAAAATGCAGACACAAGCTCTTATTCAGGTTCTTCAAGTTCTTCTGCTTCAGACAGCGATGATTATTCTTACGGAGATGCAGACTTAGCTGATCTTTACAGCAGACTTTCTGTTTCTGCCCAGGATGTTGCTTCACAATCAAGTGATTTAAGCATGGACGAAATTAATGATGATGGAAAAGCCGTAAAAAAGCTTTACGAAGAGGTTAATAAAGCCAAGGGCGATTCCGGACTTGTTTATAAATCAGAAGTAAATGCTTCAAAATACAAGAAAACTGATTATAAAAAAGGAACAGTAATCACTGTTGACACTTATTATGAAGATATTGGTGCCAGTTATATAAAGTGGACTTTTGACCTGGACAAGAAAAAAGCAACTCTTACCTTTGAATGGAAAGATGCTGTCGCTGATTATTCAAATTACATAAGCGGAATGAAAATAAATTCAACATCAAAGACAATCAATTACACAATTGCTTCTGTTGAATATTATTTTGTCAAAGGTTCAATCGATCGCTCATATGGCGACTCAATGGAATATGTTATCAAAACAAAAGAAGGCCCGGTTTTCCATTTCTGGATTGCCTGGGACGGAGACTACAACGCATTCCGCAAGAAAATCGCTATTAATGGTGTAAGCGGGCTTGAAGATTATTTTTGGACGGAAGAGTAACCAGGGGAATGCTCTATGAAAAAAGTTATTATAAAAAACTCAATTTTGATTTTCGCATTATCATTGTTATTTGCTTCTTGTAAAGTAGATTTAAAAACTGAACCAGAAAAACACTATTATAAGACAACAGAGATTCCTATTATTGTGAGGGATTTTGTTCCTTGGGGAATTGAAGATCCTTCTTTACAGCAATACAAGCATTATGATTTTGATAACATTAATAAAGCAGGAGTCAAAACTAACCATGTTTTAGACACTCTTGATAAGGACAAAAAACCCGTTTTGAATGACGCATATCCTCCAGAAGAAATGAGTCTTCAATCTTCAGAATCTTTTGCACAGTGGTTCAGAACCATAAAAGGTGTAAACAAAGAAATCAAGACCTCCCTTGAAGTTCGTTTCGATGGTTCAGGTTCAAGATGGGAATTTTATGCCCCCGTTTTTTTCCCAATTGATAATCAGGGTTTTGGAAATGATGAAGGTGACCACAATTTCAGCTTTACAGTAGAATCAACATTCTATCTCTTATACCAGGAAAATACCCCTATAACAATAAGCTGTAAATCAGATGACGACTTATGGCTTTTTGTAAACGGTAAGCTTCTGATTGATTTAGGTGGCCGACATGATGTAGAAACCAAACAAATAACCTTTGATGCAAAAGATTACAAGGCACAACCAGGTGATTATATTGAGATAAAGCTTTTTAAAGCAGACAGAGGTGTTTCTGGTTCCATAATGGGCTTTTCCGTTTCCCAGGACATCTACATATTAAAATAACTGCAGTATCCCAGGCCCTTGCTTCTGCCATTGACCAAATAGCTATAAAATTTTAATATAAAAGTATGACTAAACAGGCAGATGAAATATCCGATTTTTTGGACTCAAAAACAATTGAATCTCTTGGAAGCTTTTTGGAAAAAGAGAAGGGATTTGAATCTTTTGGTGATGTGATTGCCATTGCTTTTGGTGCCGAAAAGGGTTTTTCTAAAATGAAGAAAGATGCTGTTGAGAAGCTTGTTTCAAGCTTCAAAAACAATCTTACACTTTTGATTCAGAAAACCTGGGTAGAAAAATCTGATATTGCACTTAAGGATCAGCTTCTTTACCAGTTGAATATTTTCCTTAGCAATGATTCATGGGCTGATAATTATTCTCTTTTCCTTCAGCTCATTAATCAGGCAGTTTTCCTTATGTTTGGTCAGAAACCGGACACCCCAGACTTTGCAGAATATACTCTCCGAATAGATCCTGAATTCGGTATTTTCTGGTGGTACATTTCAAACCTTCCTCCCAAGACTGAATGGTCAGAAGAAAAATGCCGGTTAGCAATGATGTTAGGAATGTACTTCCTGGCAAATTACTAAAACTGAATATGCAAGCCGGACAATGAGTTCCGGCTTTTTTTTTGAGGTAAATATGGACATTAAAAAAACAACCGATTCCCTGCGTACTGCCAGTCAGAAGCTCGCACTTCAGAACGCCTGTCAGAAAAACGCTGCCTTGAATGCAGTTGCAGACGCTTTGGATAAAAACCGTGCTTCTATTATTGCTGCAAACGATACAGATGTAAAAAATGCCCGTGCCGCAGGAATTTCCGAATCTATCATCGACCGACTTTTGCTTGATGACAAAAGAATCAACGGAATTATTGCAAGCCTTCGCGAAGTAATTGGTCAGACAGACCCTGTTGGCGAAGAGGTAGCCGGTTGGAAAACTCCTAATGGAATGACAATCCGCCAGGTTCGTGTTCCTCTTGGAGTTGTTGCCCTTATTTACGAAAATCGTCCTAATGTTACTGTAGATGCATTCAGCCTGGCTTATAAAAGCGGAAACGCTATTTTACTGCGCGGATCTTCTTCTTCGTATGTTTCTAATGTTGAAATTGTACGGGTTATAAAAGAGGCTCTTGCCGGTGTAGAAGGTGGTGTTCCTGAAGCAATTGAACTTGTAGAAGTTCGCGACCATGACCACAGCGATGTAGACCAGATTTTGAATGCCGTTGGGATGATTGATGTATGTCTTCCACGAGGTGGTAAAAAGCTTATTCAAAACGTTGTACAGAACGCCCGGGTTCCGGTTATTGAAACAGGCAGCGGCGTTTGTCATTTGTTTATTGACGAATCTGCCGACCTTGAAATGGCATGCCGCATTGCAGAAAATGCAAAGATTCAGCGACCAAGCGTATGCAACGCAATTGAATGTATTGTTGTTCACAATGCCATTGCTGCAAAGTTCCTGCCAATGCTCGAAAAAACTTTTGCAGGCCGGGTAAAGCTGCATGCCGACGAAAGAGCCATTAAATTCTTAAATAGCGCAATCCCTGCGACAGACGAAGATTTTGGCAATGAATACCTGGACTATGAATGCTGTATAAAGGTTGTAGATTCTATTGAAGAAGCAATTGAATATATAAATACACATAACACAAAACACAGCGAAAGTATTATTTCGCAGAGCCGTGCAAACACAAGACTTTTCCAGTCTATGATTGACGCAAGCTGTGTTTATGTAAATGCAAGCACCCGCTTTACAGACGGCGGAGAATTTGGTTTTGGTGCCGAGCTTGGAATCTCTACACAAAAGCTCCACGCACGCGGCCCAATGGGAATCAAAGTGCTTACAACAACAAAATATTTAATCGACGGTGAAGGACAGATAAGATGAGTAAAATATCAGAAGCATTAAAATCAGCACGCAAAATTGTAATCAAAATTGGCAGTAATACTCTTGCAAAATCAGACGGCACAACAAACCTTGATTTTATGATGAGTTTTGCTCAACAGTGTGCTGCTCTTATTAAACAGGGAAAACAAATAATCCTGGTTTCTTCGGGAGCACAGGTTGCCGGAGTTTCTACTTTGAAGGAATGGGCCCGCAAAAAGGATGTTCATTACCGACAGGCCTTGTGTTCTATTGGACAGGTAGAACTTATGCATCAGTGGCGAAAAGCGTTCCAGTCACAGGAGCTTCATATTGGTCAGCTGCTTCTTACTAAGGATGATTTTGAAAATGAACACCGCTCTCTGAATATCCGCAATACACTTTTTACACTTATTGATGAAGGTGTAGTTCCAATCATCAATGAAAATGACAGCGTAAGCTATGACGAAATTAAAATCGGCGATAACGACAATCTGAGCGCACTTACTGCAATTTTGTGGTCGGCAGATTTGCTGATTCTTTTTGGCGATGAAAACGGCATTTTTACTGATAATCCAAAAACAAATAAAAATGCACAGTTTATTGAAACTGTTTCTTCAATTCCAGAGTTGCGCGATAAAATTAAAATTGGTGGTACAAGCTCCTTTGGTACCGGTGGCGTAGAAACAAAAATCCAGGCCGCCGAGAAAGTCACCAGGTATGGAATTGAACTGCTTTTGGCAAACGGCAAAAAAGAAAACGCCCTTGTGGGTCTTCTTGAAGAAGATTCCGCAGGAACGTTGTTTCTGGTTGAATAGATTATTTTGCCGGTTCTTTTGTTAAATCTTTAAACAGATTTATAAAGAAAAGCGAAATAATTACTCCACCTGCAATATCTGTAAACCAGTGAACTCCGCAGATAAGACGGCCTACAATTGTAACTGCCATAATCACAAGACAAATGATTTTTAGCAGCAGAACAAGCTTTGAATTTTTGAGGTAGTCGCCAATCACACCAATTGCTGTTCCAAAAATTGTAAGAATAATCATTGTATGTGTTGAAGGGTATGACGGCTCGAGTCCTTCTGCAGGATCTAAAACTACCGGTCGGTAGTTAAACGGAACCTTTTCAAAAAGCACATAAAGTAGAATCACAAGAATATAAATTACACCAAGCATCAAAATCTTTTTGTCTACTTTTAAAAGACTTTTGCGCTGAACAAGCTGAATAAATCCAACAACTGCAAAAACAGCGGCCACTGCAATTGCGGCAACCCCAAGCAGTTGTGTAAGCTTATACCAGAACAAATGCATTCCAAACAATTCATGAACTGCAACATTTAGTCCGGCAAATCCAATGCTTGAACCTTCTGGTCCAACAGGCTGAACATCAAATAATCTTATCCAAAGAGAAAAGAATATAAACAACGAAGCAAAAATATAAGAATTAGCAAATTTTTTCATAAATAAAGCCTAACGCAGATATGGGAAGTTTGCAAGGGCCACAAAACATGCTATATTATAGTCGAGGTGCAATTATGAGAATTGGATGTATAGGTACTGGTGCAATGGGCGGTGCAATCATGCGCGCTATTTGCAAAAAATATGATGTTAGTCAGATTAAGGTAACAGATAAAAATACAAAAATGGGAAAAGCCTTTGCAGAAGAAACAGGCGCTCAGTTTGTTGAAGCTAACAAAGATGTACTCGACTGTGATTATATTTTTCTTGCTGTAAAGCCTCAGTTTTTAGGAGACGTTTTTGCCGAAATTGGAAACGCTATTCCACAATCGGCAGTTGTTATCTCTATGGCGGCAGGCGTAAAAATTGAAAAGCTTCAGTCCTGGGCGCCTAAGGCTCGCTTTATAAGAATGATGCCAAATGTCTGTGCTCAAATAAACGAAGGAATGACAGCCATTTCTTATAATTCAAATATCACACAGGCAGAAGCCGATACAGCAATAGAAATCTTAAGTACAGCCGGAAAGGTAGAAGTTGTTCTTGAAAAGCTTATGGATTGTGTAACAGCAGTAAGCGGTTCTGGTCCAGCCTTTGTATTTATGTTTATTGAAGCTATGGCAGATGCAGCTGTTCGTTGCGGAATGCCTCGCGCTCAGGCTTATACTTATGCAGCTCAGACAGTTTATGGATCAGCCGGTATGGTTATGGAAAGCGGCAAAACGCCGGCAGCTTTAAAAGATATGGTTTGTTCTCCTGCAGGAACAACAATCGAAGGTGTTGCAGCCCTTGAAAAAAATGGTTTCCGCAATGCCGTGATTGAAGCAATTACCGCAGCATGCAACCGTTCTATTGAATTAGGTAAATAATTTGAATTTGCTTGATTTTGAGTATCTGGAAAATAATCTTGATACTCAAGGCATGTATGGAAGCGACACCTGCATTGCTAACCTTTTTTTGCTTCAGGAAAAATACAATACATGGCTTAAAATCCACAATAATATTTTGTTCCGCTACTACTATGGTGATGAAAACCGTACAGGCTATGGTTTTCCTGTTCCATTAATAGGAGCAGATACTATGTGGTTAAAATCGGCACTTGAATATATTTTTGAAGACGCCCGTATCCAGCAGCGAAAGCCTGCCTTTTGTCTTATCACTCGTAAACAAAAGGAACTTCTTGATTCCTGTCTTTCTCAGTATTTTAAAAAGCATATTTCCTGGAAAACAAATCGCGATGACTGTGATTATATTTATCTTCAGAAAGATCTTGCAGATCTGCCTGGTTCAAATTATCAGAAGAAAAGAAATCATGTTTCCAGATTTAACCGTATTTATGGCAGCGACTGGGAATTTAAATCATTCCCACAAAATGATATTGCACACGATATTCTGACTATTGCGCAAAAATGGTATGAAGAAAAAAATGGTGAAGAAAATCCTGTGCTTAAGCTGGAGCTGCAGAGTGTTGAACTTGCACTTCAAAATGTAGAGCCTCTTAAATTTACCGGGGGCGTTCTGTATATAAAAGGTCAGCCTGCTGCAATGACACTTGCTTCTCCAATTTCGGATTCTGTGCTTGATGTAATTTATGAAAAAGCAGTTGAAGAATTTGAAAAGAATGGAGTTTATGCTGTGCTTAATCAACAGTTTTCAAAACTGAGCGGTTCATATTTGTATCTAAACCGTGAAGAAGATATGGGCGTTGAAGGTTTACGAAAAGCAAAGTTATCTTACAAGCCTGCAATGATTCTTGAAAAATTTTATGGTTCTGTGGAGTAAATACTGTGCTGTCGGCAATCTTAAAAAAATCAGACTGTGCATCCTGTAAATTCTGCTGTTCCTTCCGTAGACAAAGTCTTTGGGAAACTCCGGTTTTTACAAAAGAAGCAGCTGAACAATTACAATCACTTTTTCCGGAAGCACGATTCAGACAAACAGGCCGCAACAGTATGACAATTGACCTTGAGATGTTATACAAAACTGACAATCCCGAAGAAGAAGTTCCATGCCCTTTTCTTGATTCATCAAACGGCTGCTGTCTTCCACCAGAGCTTAAACCTTTTGATTGCAGCATCTGGCCGTTCCGTGCAGTTCACACAAAAGAAAATGAAATTGCTGTTGCCCTTACTCCAACCTGCCCCGCAATTAATAAAGTTTCACGGGCTGAAATTTCTGAGCTTTTAAAATCGGGACTTGGGCAAAAAATAATTGATTATGCAAAAACACATCCGGATATCATAAAGAAACAAACTGATTTTTTGTCTGATATTCTGTTTCCGGTTTTATAATTATTTTGTAAGTTTTCTACTGTCGTTAACAATATGAATGAGTGTTTTTCCTTTTAAAATTTCAGGCATTCTGGTACGCAGGAATTCAGGTCGCAGGTCTATTTTTGGAAGTTCTTCAAGAGGAATCCAGTATCGTTCTTCACGGTCACGGTTCCAGCCATAGCTTTCGGCATTGAGTTCTTGCATTCCGCGCGGCTTCATCAAAAAGTAAAACTCAATTACATGGCAGGTATAGCCTTTAATGATTTCTTCGGTGCCTGTAAAAAAGTTTTCGCAGACTACTGCAAGATGATCAATTTCATACGGAGCACCTGTTTCTTCCTGAACCTCGCGAAGCACACAGGATTCTGCACTTTCGCCCATGTGAACGCCGCCTCCAACAGTATAAAAACAATCAGAGCTTTTAGTTTTCATAACAAGCAGCTTTCCGTCTTCAACAATCAAAGCACCGGCACGATAGCGGAACCAGTTATTTGCAACCATAAAACAACAGTCAGGATAACCGCATTTCAAATCACTTAAATCAACCTTTTCTTCCATGGAGGAATAGTATCGTTTCACCAAAGTTTTTTCAACACACATTTCCCGGAAAAACAAATTCCAGATTTTCTTTTGCAATTTCTACAAGGTTCATTATTGTGGTAACTGAAGTTGGCTCTCGGTCTGTGAGTTTGAAGGTTGGAAAAAAGCGTGTGATGTGAAGAGGGATTTTTTTGTTGTATTGTTTTTCAAGACCTGCGACCCATGTGGTGAGTTCACGCATTTCTTGAGGGCTGTCATTTTCATCGGGGATTATAAGTGTTGTGAGTTCTACATGGCAGGATTGGACTGCTGTGGTGATGAAGTCCTTTACCATTTGAAAGTCGCCGTCGATGAAGTTTTTGTAAAAGCTGTTTGTGAAAGCCTTGAGGTCTATGTTCATGGCGTCGATGTACGGGAGGATCTGGTTCAGGACTTCGAGTGTTGCAGTGCCGTTTGTTACAAGGACGTTTTGCATGCCGGCCTGCTTTGAAAGCTTTGCAGTGTCGCGGATAAACTCATAGCCTATGAGAGGTTCGTTGTAAGTAAAGGCTATTCCTATGTTTCCTTGCGGGCGGAAGTCCTGGGCAGCCTTTACGATTTCTTCTGGGGTATAAATGTCTGTGCGGTCTTTGTATTCAAAGGCTTTCTGTGACCACGAGATGGTGTAGTTCTGGCAGAAAGGACAGCGCAAGTTACAGCCATATGAACCGATTGATAAAACCTTACTGCCAGGATTAAACATTTTGAGAGGCTTTTTTTCTATGGGGTCGAGCGCAATGGATGTGAGTTTACCGTAATTGGCGGCGACTATTTTTCCGTTGGTGCAGGTTCGGGCACCGCAAAAGCCTGTTGAGTTTTCTTCGATTTTGCAGTGCCTGAAGCAGACGTTACAAATCGGCATGACGCACAACCTCAAAGCGGAACAGCTCTATTTTTTCGTCCGGAGCAATTCCGCCTTTTCGTCTTGCAATGTCAATCTGCTGTTCTACAGTGTCTACGCCGTCTAAGTCCGGGAGCAAGAGCCCACGCTTGTAGCCACTTTGTACGATTACGCCGTATTTTTTTACATCAAGTTCTGCAGGTGATTTTATTGGCTCTGCGTCGCCTAAGACATCTACGTTTATGTCCAGATATTTCAATTCGTCTTCTGTGACCGGGTCAAAACGCGGGTCTTTTGAAACTGCGCTTACTGCATTGTTTATTATTTCCTGAGCAAGATTTTTTTGAGTAGCGGCGATTGTGCCTATGCAACCACGGAGTCCTCCAAACTTATGTATGGAAACAAAAGCACCGGCTTGTCTGTTGAGCAGTTCGTCAGGCACCCAGTCTGGCAGCGGCATGATATCTCCGTTTGTTACAAAGTATTCTGCTGAAACTCTGGCCAGCTTTACATATGCATCGGAGTTCTGGCTTTTTGCGGCGAGTTCATCCTGCACCTGCTTGAGGCGTTGTTCCAGAAAATGCCTGCCGGCATCCGGGCCCTTTGGAATAAAAGAGCAGATTCCGTAGCCAACGCCAGTTACGTCTTCGTGTGAATATTGTGTGGCTTCTACAGCCTGCCCGTCGAGTGCACCTGCCATCATCACAAAAGATTTGTGCCCGCACTCAGCAGCCTTTTCGCAGAAGGTTTCATCAAAATCAAAAAGCTCTCCAAAGCGTGCGCCGGAGCAGACATCCATAATTCGCTTGTCATATTCAGGACCTTCTTCTGCAAATCCATATGGTCCGTAAGACTGAAGCTTATGAGAAAGGTCACCGCTGGCAACATAGACAACCCTGCGGTTCAATTCTTCCACAGTGTCTTTTATCATCACGCCCAATTCATAATGCTTCAAAAGGTCATAGCCGGAAAGCCCTATGCGAACAAGCTTAAAGTCCTTGTATTTTTTTGTGATAAACCAAAGCGGCACCATTGTACCGTGATCAAGCTCAGGGCGTTTTTCACCGAGCGTACCTGCCGGAAAGTCCGAGACCTCCGCTTTTTCAGCCAGAAGATTCACAAGCTCCTGGTCATACTCAATATCAAACTTAACTTGCGGTGCACCAAAATCAACAAAAGAACCACGCGCCCCTTCCCCCGGAGAAATATGAAAATAATTAGAATACATTATGCTGTGAGGACTCGAAATAATTATTGTATCCGGCTTGAGTGCAGCAATTTGCTCGGCAACCTTTTCATAAGAAGCAATCGTTTTTGCAACCTGTTTTTCACTACCACGCCCAACATCCGGCACAATCATCGGCGGATGCGGCACCATAAAAGAAGCTATAATCGGCATAGGCCCTCCACATTATTCTTCAGCCATAATCCACTGACACATTCCGCAGCCATACATATCATTCGGACGAGTAACAAATCCAAACTTTTTATAAAACTCTTCCTTGCCCTGCGCCGCCATCAGGCTAACCATTTTTTTGTAGCCGGGCTTGAGCTGCCCCTTTATATAATCCATAATATTATTCATAAGTTGACGACCAAGCCCCTGCCCCTGATAATCCGGCCGAACAATAACATCAGCAATATAAACAACATACCCAAAATCAGTAATCACTCGAGCCAGCGCAATCACCTTCCCGTCTTTCCTAAAAACACAAAGATACGCCGAATGCTTTATCCCTTCCACCGCCTGCTCCATCGGAAACTCCGACCACTCCACAAGCCTGCGCATCTCCATATATTCTTCCGGCGTAATATAATCAGTAACTTCGTATTCCATTCGTCGACGCCTCCTCTCAAAAATCTTCGCAACGTCTTTTCTATCATAACATGATTTTGGAGATTTACAATGGATTATAATTGTCTTTATTTTAAATAATTATTATATTAAATATGTAAAGCCACCGCACAGAAGGTCATTTCCAACAACTTATCCCCATTTGTTAGTATGTGTGGTTATAATTCTCGGGGGCACAGCCCTTTCTAATATCTTTTATTTTTCTTTACCATAATTCAGGCCCGGGGTTGGACAGGCGCTGAAAATCAAAAATCTCTTGAGGTATGTGGTATGGAAAATGAAATTTCAATTCTTGAAGAAAACTCTATTCGGACAAAGATTCACGTTATTCGTTGGCAGCAGGTGATGCTGGATTTTGATTTGGCTGAAATTTATGGATATGAAACACGTCGCTTTAATGAACAAGTAAAGAATAATAGCGAACGTTTTGATGAGGATTTTAGATTTCAACTCACAAAAGAAGAATTTGAAAGCTTAAACTTGATGTCGAAAATTTCGACATCAAGTTGGGGTGGAACGAGAAAACTTCCTTACGCCTTCACCGAACAGGGAATCTACATGCTTATGACCGTTCTAAAAGGCAATCTGGCTGTCACACAAAGTAAAATGCTTATCCGAACCTTCAAAGAGATGAAACATTTTATTCAAAATAATTCTCATATTTTTGCAGAACTGGATAATATAAAAAATCACCTTTTACAATCTGATTTACATCACAAGGAAACGGATAAAAAGATAAAAGAACTTTTTTCTCTCATGGACAAATACAATATCAAAGAAACTCAAGGCATTTTCTTCCAGGGCAAGATTTTCGATGCCTATGCAAAGTTCGAAAGCTTTCTGGCAGCCGCTAAGAAAGAAATAATCCTTATAGACAATTATGTAGACTTGTCCATTCTTCAACGACTGGCAAAAAAGAAGAAAGGTGTTAGTGTAATAATATACACCGACCCCAAAACAAAACTGACAGTACAAGATATTCAAACATTCAATACTCAATACCCTACCCTTACTGTGTCTCATACAACAAAAACTCACGACAGGTTTTTGATTATTGATAAGTCTACGATTTATCACATTGGCGCTTCGTTAAAAGATTTGGGCAAAAAGTGTTTTGGATTTAGTATACTGGATTCTAGTTTCATTCCGATAATTTTGGGGAATCTATAAAATGATTTAATTATAAAATAATAAGGGGAAAAGCCTTTCCCCTGGGTTCAGCCCGTGAACGGTCTTCACCGCACCCCTTTCGCCTAGGGCTTCGCCCTAAGGCCCAGAAGAAACTTTCGAGGTCAAAAATTTTGACCTCGAAAATCCATTAACTTGATGTTGAAATTTCCGACTTCAAATTATAATACAAAAATCAAATTGGTGAAGTCACATTTTGTGACTTCACAAAATATAAAAACATTACTTGAGGTCAATTTTTTTGACCTCAAATTAAGTAATACAAAATCTTATCGAAGTTGAAAATTTTGATCTCAAGCCTGGAGAATAAAAAATGATTCAAGGTGAAAAAATTGCACCTTGAATCAATCAAAAGAATATTTTTAAAGTTAATTGACTATCACATTTTAGTTTTACAGAATTCTCTCCAGATTACCCTCTTTACAATTCTGTAACTGTACCATTTTTTATATGATATTTAATATTATTCCTTTTACAGAATTCAATTACTTTTTCAGCTCCTTCATTATAAAACTTTTTGTAATCTCTATATTCTGAAATAATCTTGTTATAATGTGTTCTTCCAAAAATTATTTTATCTACAAAATCTATCGCATTTAATATATCTTCTAGATTCTGAATAATAATATTTGGTGTAGGATACGGTTCAATACTTACCCATGTTTTACAGCCTTCTTCACTTAATTTCTTTAATGCATTTATTCTTCGTTTATATGTAATACTATTAGGTTCATATACTTTTCTATAGTTCTCATTTAATGAGACAAGTGTTATCCCGTATTCATTTTCTTTTGAAAACTCTTTTAATTTTATCGGTAATAACCCCTTTGTCAGAACTGTACATGGAATTCCTGCATCATTTATCCTTGAAATTGCTTTTAGACTCATCTTTGTAACTTCAGGATATTTTTCCATAAATGGATCCGTAGAAAAACAAAGCTGTACTGTTTTTATTTTATCTTTTAATTTTGGCAGTTCCTCATCTATTAATTCTAAAGTATTATTTACAAGTTTTGGTTCACACCAGTCTTCATAAGAATTCACATTTCCGAATCTTCGCGCCATAAGATACGCATAACAAGGATATCTACATCCATGAGAACAACCGAGTACATGATTCATTGTATAGTCGCCATATTCGACTCCGGTCTTATACAGCATTGATTTTCTTGTAATATTTTTCATTTACATTATCCAAATTTGTATTCATCTTGTTTGAAATTTGATTTATTTACCGTAATATTACATTTGTAAATTTTTCCTTCCTGTAATAACGGTTGTAAAATATATCTTATAATATGGTGTTCTGCTAAAACAGATTTTTCTAAAACAAATCTTTCTATTTGTTTATAAGAAATTCTCTTTCCCCTAAAATAGTTTAACATCTCATCTTGTGTTTCTTTTCCACAATTTAACAAAACATTTTCTTCAACATTACTATCATCTAATGAAAATAATTCACCCTGAATTTTGGGAGGATTATTCTTATATTTTTCCATACCTTTAAATATACTGCGTAAAGCTTCTTTTAATTTTTCTAATCCTTTTATATTAGGTGTAATAAAAAGAATTTGATATATTTCGGAGTTTTTAACATTATTAAAAGAAAAAGGAAAACAATAAGCCATACTTCCAGTTCTTAATCTTTCTATTATAAAACTCATTAATTGATTTACTGATGTAATCTCATAATTATTCCCAAGCATTTCAAAAATTCGATTGTCATTTTTATTTCTAGTAAAATCGGAAGTCATCACATTCAAAATTATTTCACAATAATATTTCTGAATAAAAATTCTTATAGAATCAATCCTTACAGTTCGCAAATCATATGGATCCACAAATAATATATTAGAAGCATCTTTCAAAAGATATCTATCGAATGTTTGAAAATTTGTAATATACTCATTAACATCTTTATAATCATAAAAAACAGAAATATTATTACATCCCTCTCTTTCCATATAATAATCTATAATCTTTTTTTGGATACTGATTCGTTCTCTATTATAATCATTCAAAAATAATTGAAATTTAATTTGTGTATGATATTTTGCTTCTGTAATGAATAATTGCAATACTTCAATTGATGTACATAAATCTCCGTCTTTATAAATCCCGGCATTACACATACAATCTATGAAATTTATATATTTTATGTTAGGCCTATTTACGGAAACTATCAACCAATATAATACATATTCTCGAACATATTTAATTTTATATTCTGTTTGTTGTTTTTTTGGTTGTAATGATGTTGTATCAATATTTAAAACATTAATAATATTGTCATTTGTCATAAATTATTTCTCTCTCCTTCTGTTTTCTTTCTTATAAATAAATCTCTTTAGTTTGTATTATTAACTCACAATAAATTAGATCATTTATGTGAAATAACTTCTTCGATTACTTTATAAACATTACAATAACTCTTATATAGCGAATCAAAATCTTTAGATTCTAATTCCTTAGCCCTGGTTATTGCTGATTTTTGTAAATCTTTTAGAAATGAATATAAATGCTTAGATTCTATCCATTTTTTCTCTTTTGAATAATCAGATATATATTTTAATAATGATTTTATAACTTCATTTTGATTAGTATATGTTATTTTTGGTATTTCATAATGTAATAAAAACCATATTTCAAAAGCAGGAAAAGAATCAGCAAATTTAATTCCTAAATCTTTACATTTCCCTATAAGCTTCGCCAACTCTGAGCTTATACTATTTTTTATTAACGTATCCGTATCAAAAATACACCAAATAGAATCATAAACACCTGTTTCATTTTCTATCTTAGCATTCTTCAGAACATGATATAAATCGCTATGTTGAGCCATCTTTGGAATTATGGTTATACCTGGAATTCTTTCAATTATCCTCATTTCAGAAAAATACAATTGTTCTGTTTGACCTTCGAGTACTAATAAAATTGTTGTATTACTTTGAATTCTATTAGTTTTTCTTGGCATTAAAAAGCTCCTTTAATTTTTGCATATCAATAAGTGGCAAAGCACCAAATTTGTCTGCCATATAAAGCTTTTTTCTGGAAGTTTCTTTTCTTATTCCCTTATAATCTGTAATTGAATGATATATACTATTTCCTTTATCAGTTTTAAAACAAAAATATACTTCATCATCCCGCAATAAATCAGAATCAAGTAAATCCAAATTATGAGTAGTAAATAATAATTGAGAATCATCCGAAATTTCGAGGAATAATTGTAAGAATGTCTCTAATAATGATTGATGAAGCGAAGATTCTAATTCATCAATCATTAAAATTGATGAATTAGCTAATTCAACAAGAGGAAGAGCTAACTCAAGCATCCTTTTTGTACCAGCAGATTCCAAATAAATTGGTAATTCATAATCATCATCATAATGATGTACGAATTTTGCATCTCGTCTTGCAGGTTTTTCTCCCTTTTTTGCAATTTCATCTTGCACTTCCTTTGGTAACATTTTCAATAAAGTTTCTGGCATTTCATGGGATTCTATTTTGATATCACTAATAGAACCAAAATCAGAGGCTTCTAGTAATCCTATAACCTTATTTTTAAACTCATTATCTTTTTCAATTTTTCTTAGAATGAAATCATCTAATCCATCATGAGCCGGCATTATTATTGGTTTCACACGTTTTGAAAAATGTTTATATATACAACTAAAAACCGGATGGTTTACTTGAGCCCCTGCACCAATTAAAGAACAATTTGTTCGAGTTGTTTCTGCTACAACTTTTTTGGCTCCTGTAATTGTACTGCCCCATTTTACTGGCATATCCTTTTTTCGTTCAAAAATAAGTTTCTTCTGTCCTTTTGGAGAATAAAAAAGTGATTCTTCTAATACTTCGCTTTTATTCAAGCTTATAAAATATTCATATTTTATAAGCTTTGTTTCATCAGAAAAATCAGGTGCAAAAAATACTAAAGAAAAAGAACCAGGTCTCTTTGAAGTTTTTTTATCAAACATAAAAGGAATAAAATGAGTTGATTCATCAGGTTTTAAATCTGTGAAGGAAGTAAGTATAAAATCTAAATAAAACATTAAAGATGTTGCCATATTAGTTTTACCGGCAGCATTTGCCCCATATATACAAGCAGTTTTTAAGATTCGTTTATCACCTATTTTTTTTATATGATAAGAATCCGATTCATTTGTTAATACTGCCTCAAAACTAATACTCTGAGTATCTTTTATGGAAAAAGTATTCGTAACAGAATATTCGAGAATCATATTGCACTCCTATACGATATAATATAATTCAATTATCGATAAAAGTCTACAAATCAGGAGTAAATATGACAATTTCATGCAATTTTAGCGTTAATTTAGGGTTTCTTAATCGATTTTTCTTGCCGTTTTTCAAGAAAATATATATCTTTAAAAAGAAAGAGCACAGGTAACAGCCTATGCTCAGAAGACACCTTTTGTTTAACAAAAAGTTATCAGTCGAATAAGATAACTTAGCATTTTCTCCTGAAACATGCAATGCTACACATAAGGATGTCTTTTATTGGTTCTCAGTCAAAATGAGAAGTATTTCTATTTAGAAGCATATGCTTCAGGAGGCTTTCGAAAATGAAAGTTACAAACATCAATGGAACAAGTGAACATGAATGTTCCTGCGGTTCCTGGTTAAAACACTGGGAAAAATACAATTCTATGGGACAAAGAAGGCCAATACTCTGTCCTGCATGTGGTTTACATTTAGTTGAAGTTGGAGCTCATGTACAGAAGTATAATAGCTCTGACGAAAAATGGTACATTGTACCTCTTTGTAAGAGTTGCAATAACAAATCAAGTTATACGATTCTTGATGTTGGTACCTGTGCTCTAGCACCCGCTAGTAGAGCTTCAACCTGCGGTTATTAAACCAAAATACATATCTCATATATTATTTGTGAGATATGTAAAGCAACAAGGTAAAAGGAGTTTCCATATGTTTCGCTCTTCTGATATAAATGAACAAATTGCGAAAGATTTTTTAACCGACAGCAAAGACTTTCTGATTCGGTACAAAATTCTAAAAGAACGTTCAATCATTGGACATCAAGGATTACGAAGCAAATTGTTAGTTGATTTGTTATTCTCTACAGAATGTAGTATAAAAGCATTAGTATTCCTGACTTCATCTGAAAACGTCGATACCATATACAAAAAGCTTAGCAAAACACATAATATAACAATACTTTTGGACTTTCTGTCAGATACTGAAAAATCAAAATGTAAGAAATTTCTTGATAAAGACTTTATTTCTTTTTCAATAGAAAATCGTTATTTAGTTGAAGTATACAAAACATTTCGTCCAAATGGTGGCCTGAATAAGCATTATTATGATACAATTGCTAATCCTTCTTGGTTTGCTTCTGTTTCAAATAAAGTAGAAGAATTACATAATTATGTGTGGAAAAAAGTAAAAGTTCCTATCGAAGATGGTCTGTTCTTCGAAATGGATATTAATAAAATTGAAGAAGAACATAAAATCAAAATGAGTTTGTCCAAAAAGAAAAAAGTTGATAAATATCTTTAAACTTGATTGCTGTCTAATATTGAATAGACAGCATTTTTTTCTAATGATTTCTCAAATATTCTTTTACAGCCGAAACAGAAGAACCAACTTTAGAAACAGCAGCACGTAGTTTGGCTTCTGTTGTGTGTAATGTTTCTGTCCAATAATCAATTTCCCATTGCTGTGAAAGATTAATCTTGTTCGAATCTTGCGGACGTTTCTTAGTTAAATCATCAGACATATCATTTCCTCCTTTGAATGAATGTAATAAGTTTTGCAAAAATGGATTATCGTTTCTTTGTTAACATTTGTTTTTTAAATGGAGCTTTTTTTAATTCTTTTCCTTCGAACCAAGAACAAAAAACATCTCCATCTACATACCCACTCAAGTGCATTTGATGACTGAGCATTCTTTCTTGAGCACCTTTTGGTTCTGTCCCTAAAACATACTCAACCGTCATAAGTATTTCTGGATTACTGTTCAAAAATACTACATCTCCAACATTCATGTTACAATCCTCCTTAATAACTTAATTACAAGTTTCTATAATATTATCATCAATAGCCTTCTCCAAAAATTCTAAAGAATCTGCCATTGTGATATTTCTTGTGAGAATTAAATCTGTAATAGCGCGACTTGCACCAAGGTATAAATCAGACAAAAATCTTCTTAAATAATAACTCTTATTCTTTTCATACTTAGCATATATGCTATAACAGCCACACAAAATAACAACATCAAACTGAAGACCAATTACATAATTCGGTTCACTAATTAAAATCTTCTTTTTAGAATACTTAAGAAGAGCAATATCTTTTTTAGAAAGAATAAATTCAAACTTTGAATTATTCTGATATTTTTCTTTTAAGCCATTAAATATATCTTCCTGTAAAGATAGAATAATAGTCTGTTTCCCACTTTTAGTAAGCTCTTCTGCATACGAAACTGCATTTTTAATTTCTTCATCGATTGATTGTAATGTATATAATTTAGGCAAAACTCCTTGCTTCATTCTTGAGGCTTTCAATCCAGAAATTTTATTATCCCAATCATGTCCTAAATCCATTTGAGGATAAAAAGCATTAACATGCTGTAAGAATTTCAGAATCTCTTTTGTATATCTATATGCTACATCCAAATTATAGGATGTTGTTTTTCCAATAGACTTATCAGTTTCTGGATTAGCTTTATTCATGATATCAGTTATTCCCAGATCACTATAAACTTCGTCTACAGACTGCCGAGGATCCAGTGCCATTATTATTTTAGGATAATCATCTGTTTTTCGAGAAAGATAAACCAGAGCCATTCTCTCCTGGTCATTGAATAATTGCATTTCATCTACAAAAATATAATCAAATCCTTCTGTTTTTCTTTCATAGAACCAGTTATACATTGATAGGTAATTTATATAATCGTTTATAATCTGATCAGAAGAAATGTTTTTGTTCTTTATAAGATAATTCATATATTTTTCATAAATTTCAAAAATAACCTTTTTCTCAGTTTCGTTTTCTAAATGCATCATCCAGTTTCGTCTTGCAATTCTTTTATACTTTTCAAATGAGTTATTACCAGGCATTATTCCATTAGCACCAATTACACAAGAAATTTCAGTCATAATATCCCATGTAAAATTATTAGATATAAAATTAACACCTTCCAGCAATTCAACGAATTCTGTACTGCATTGATTTTTATAAACTATCCAATCTGTATCTAGAAAATCTTGTATCAAATCTGAAAGTATCATAATTTGGTCATATTTTCCTTCATAACTATCATTTCCAAGCATAATTATATCTTTATTTCTTACGCCGACATGTTCTTTGGCCAATTCTAGTAATGGTGCTATAGTAATTTTATTTGAAAACTCTGGTGATACAGAATCAATAAAATCACTAACCTGACAAGCTACAGCCCAGCTATGACAGGTAAACAATACTCTTGCCTCGGGATTGTTTTTTAAGATCTTAATTGCTTTTAATTCCATTACAAGAGTTTTACCAGTTCCTGCTGGCCCCGAAAGCTTCAAAGCTCTAGTATCATCATTGTCTAAAAATGCTCGTTGCCGTCTAGATAGAATATTTACCCATTGATCATAAGTATAAAAAACTTGTTTTTCATCATCATATACAGTATTTAGATTATAATTGAAATTAAATTCTTGAATTTCATTTTGCTCAAGATATTCATTATACTGTTTTTTTATTTGATCACGATTAGCATCTATCGTGTTACAAATTTTTCCATCAACAATAATATCTTCAATTGCCTCATTTTGCTCTGCAAGCTTTATAATCTGAAAGTTTTTTGTATTATTATAGTTTATTGCCATAAAAAGATGTTTGCCATCGAAGGCTTTTAATGACAATAAATTCTTATTTCTATATAAAACAGATGGAGAACTAAAACCTGTCCCTTTATATTGTAATACCTGACAAACTGTCTTATGAACTGTATAAAAAACTTTTTGAATATTTACTATATCCATTTCTGCGAAATCTATTGATTTGTCAAAAATAATAAAAGGGAGGTTTGCTATATACGAATCCTTTTTATTTGTTGTTAGAAAAACTGAAAAAACATCAGTTTCATAACAAAAATAATTCTTATCATCTTTAAAGATTCCAGTTTTGATTTTTTCTTCTGTAAGATTTTCAATAAATGCCAACAAAGATTGTTCCGTAAATACAAGATATTTCATTTTACATAATCTCCTGATATTTTTGATATAATCGTATTACGTTGATCTTCATAATCAGCAGGAAGCCCCAAATCTGAAAACATACAACCTAAGGCCTGAGCTAGTTTTTCTTTATAAGGGGAATTTAATTTTCCTAGAACAAAACAATATGGTGTACTTCCAAAATAGCGAATTGAAATTTCATCTCGTTTTATTTCTTTTATTCTTCGCAAATTTACAACAAAACCTTCATTAATACATTCTGGATCTGGTATTGTTGAAATAAAAAACTTATCTCCCGGGAAATTTTTTATTTCATTTTCAAACTCTTTCTTCTTTTGATTACATATCGCAATAAAATCTTCCATAAGAAATTCTGTTTTTTGATAAAAAGGTTGAAGCTCAAGAATTTCTTTTATCAAAGTATTATTATTTATAATTGTTCCAAGAGTTTCTTTATCATAACTTAACAATTGTTCAAACGCTGAATCGCTTAATTCCCTTTGCAGTGTATCCTGAATCTGTAATTTTAAACATTTTAACTTTTCAACAATTTTCTTCTGACACTTTTTCTGAATAAAATAATTACGAATATATGAATCTAAAGTTATAATATTACAATATGAAAGGTATCTGCCATGTTTATTCTGGGCTATATCACAATCGGCAGTAACAATTATGCCGATTTTCTCATCATCTTCTTGAGTATCAAATTTTATTATTGTTCCCTGACGAATTTCGTCAGATGGGTCAAACACAGAACATTCCAATAATTGATTTTTCATAAAGAGACTCTTCCACTGTATCTTCATTATTGTTTTAATCAGTATATCTTTGGATATTTGAATTCACAATAAATCAAACAGAGAATATTACAGACATCACATGCCTTTATGTAAACTATAGACATTTTAAAATGTAAACTCTCGTAAAACCCCATAAAGCCATTTAAATAATCGAAGATTGTCATAAGTGAGTTTGTAATTATCAAGACGAAGTTTTTCATTTTCATAATCAAGTTGTGTAATTGCGCCCTTTTTTAGCTGTTGAGAAATTTCGTGTAATTGAACTTCGCTTTTAGCAATTAAATCGGACAATTCCTTTAGCTGTTGTTCATAAGCCGCAATAACATTGCCATACTGTTCTTTGATAAATTCCTTTTGAGCTAAATAGGCAGAATATGCTATCCTTGCGTTTTGCAATTCCAGCTCTGCCCTTTTTTGGTTATGTACTGCCAACGACGAAAAAAGTGGTGAAAAATCAAGAGAAACCCCGAATGTCCAATCATCGGCCTTCTTGTTTTCTATATCAACTGGAACTGCGGCCGAAAATCCAAGAACAGGTGCTCCATTTTCCTTTGAACTGACAATATTATTTTCTGCAATTTTTATTTTCAATTCCAAGGAAATGCTGTATGGGTCTTTATCATATTCTGCTACTGATTTAAAAACGCGAATAAATTCGTCTGAAGTATAGCCTTCTGGAATTAATCCAGATAACCATTCTTCATCCATAAAATCAAGCTTTTCGCCACACAGAGTTTTAATGCTTTGAATGTAGGAGATCAAACTGGAATAACTGGAAAGCATTTCCTGTTCGTAAGACCATATAGAATTTTCAAGTTCCAAAATACGAGCCTCATTTGCACCACCAGAATTTTTAAGCTCTTGCAAAGCTTTTTCTTGAAGCTGTAAAAGACCTATGGAATTTTTCAATATTCTGATTTTATTATTTTCTGTGACAGCACCAACACAATTCTGTAACAACTCCGTAACAACAGCCTGTTTTGTATATAATAACTGACTATAATAATATTCTGCCTGAAGCTTGTAAGAAAGAACATCTGTATCTTCCATCTGTCCTGCAACCCAAAATGGAAAAAGGCTTTGATTAAACGAAAATGAAATACTTGGAGTCTTTGTCTCAACCTTTGTTCCCATCATTTCTATCAGGGAATAGTCATATGAACCAGTAATTTGAAAAGCAGCTCCTCCGAGAATCGGTTGCTTATATGTTATAGATGTCGAATAATTTTCTTTTGATTTTCCAGAACCAGAAAGGACAATCCCTGGGGTAAAAGCACCGCCACCGTTTTTTGAAAGAAGAAGGGCGGTTTCATAGTCTGACTGTGAAGAAAGAATTTGAGGATTATTTTTTAAGGATGTTTCTATAAGCTTTGTAATAGTCTGCTGGGCAACAAGGTTATTACCTGTTATAAAACTTAGAAAGAGAAACAGTAATGATTTTTTTAAATCAACAATTAAATCTTTTTTCATTTATCAATTAATAAAATCAAGTTTTCTTAATATCATTTGCATTGCTGTACTTCTATCGGTAACAATGCGCCCCTCTGCTGTTATGCCTGGCAACAATTTGGCGATACTTCCATGCTTTTCTTTTAGATATGGATTTTGTATTACAGCCTCGACTATAAAAACCGCCTGCCCATTTTCTGTAATAGTAACATCAGGCGGAATAAGAGAAACTTCTGTTTCTATCATTCCGTAGCGACTTGGTGCAAGTCCCGGAAATTTTATTTTTACAGGATTACCAACTTGAACCCGAGCAACATAAGAAGAATCTACATAAAGCTCTGCCTTGAGCGACACCTCGTTTTGCGGAACAATCTTAAGAACTTCTTCACCCGCTAATACATAATCTCCAATATTTAACTTTCGGATTTCACTGATTTTTCCTTCTATTGGTGCATAAATCGTCGAATTTTTTATAAGCCGTTCAAGCTCACTTATATGCCCTTCAATTGTTTTTCTTGAACTCTCAAGCTGTTTCAAGTTTTCAGCTGTCGAAAGCTTCTGATTACTCTTCCACGAATCAAATGCCAATTCGTTCTGTTCTATTTGATTTTTTAAATCCTGAATATTATGAGGAATTCGAAGAGTTTCTGGTTTTGAACTTTCCCTTTTAAGTTTTATTTGCAAATCCTGGAGCAACGATTCATAACGTTTTTTCTCTGTAATATATGCATAAGCTTTTATGTAAGCATCTGACATAGAATCTATATTCGGAATTGTTGATGTTTCTATAGTTATAAGTAATGTATTATATATGAAAGTATCCTCTGCATTTTTTTCAAGTTCGCTACGAAATGCAGAAAGCTCTTTCTGATATGCCGTTGTATCAAGTGTAAAAAGAAGATCCCCTTTTTTTACATAATCATCATTTGAATAATCCATAAGGTTAAGCTCTCCACTTGTTACACACCGTACAGAAGAAACTGTCTGACTTGGACGAAGAATAACAGCCGCTTTTACAACATCATCAAAAGGAGAAAGAACAGCCCAAAGCATAAACATCACAATAGACATGCAGACAGTTATAATGAAACTATACACTGCATTTACAGGCTTGAGCATAAAGAAAGCAGAGGTCCTTTTCATTTCATCAAATGTTTTTAAATATATTTTACTCATTTCTTTGAGATTCTTTTATTTTTTTCTTGTTATAAATAATAATTTTCCAAATATGAAAAACAATAACAAAAACTGTAAAAATCGTTGGAATAAGAATAAGATTGTTTTGTAATATACAAAACAAAACGATTTCAACAATTAATAATATAAAAAATAATAATCCCCATATATAATTTTTCATAAAATGACTTCTCCATAAAAAACTAGCAAGGGAAACCGTTTCAGCCACAGTTTCCCTCATTCTTAAGGATTAAGCTGTCGCGCAAGTATAAACAACTCCAGCTAGCCCAAATGCAAAACTAAGAGGAGCACACCAACATGTAACTAAACTCATATATCCTAAAGTATATGAAATTGCAACCTTTTCACCACCTTTCATATTTGCCATATTAACATGAGCAGCTTCCTTATCTTTTGGACTAGGGCCGCCCCCGTTAATAACCATCATTTCCTCTAAGGAAATCTCCTTAAACAAATCATTCTTCATAATGATTCTCCTACAGCAATCATAATATTGATTGCTTTCTGTAATATTTGTACAATGGGTTTAGTATTGTTTGTCCGATAATACTTTTCACTGTACTAGGCAATTTATATCAATGATATAGATTGCCTTTTTTAACCTTCAACGAAGGTTTCTTCATAATTAATATAATCCCGTCTCATTCCACATTTCGTTGTAAAAACCTTTTTCTTCCAATAACTGTTGATGACTTCCATTCTCTATAATTTTTCCATCCTTCATTACAAAAATCCTGTCGCATCCTGTTACTGTCGTAAGACGATGAGCTATAAGTATTACAGAAATTTGTTCCGAACGGAGTTGTCGTATAACCTTGTGAATTTCCATTTCGCTTACAGTATCAAGACTACTGGTGGCTTCATCCAAAATAATCAAAGTTGGATTACCTAGAAGTGCACGAGCTAAAGCAAGCCGTTGTTTTTCGCCACCAGAAAGACCTCCTCCGTGTTCTCCAAGAACAGTCTCATATCGTTTAGGAAGTTTTTCTATAAATTCATGTGCACCTGCTTTCTTTGCAGCTTCCATTATTTCTTCCAGTGTTGCTTCTTGATTATGAAGTGCAATATTTTCTCTTACTGTTCCGGAAAAAAGAAATATTTCTTGAGGAACATAACCAATACAGCTGCGAAGATATGAAGTATCTATATCTCGAATATCATTACCGTCAAGAATAATTCTGCCTTCGTTTGCCTCATAGAATTTCATAATAAGCTTTACAAAGGTTGATTTTCCAGAACCGCTTGGACCTACAAACGCTGTCCAACTTCTTGCAGGAATATCAATTGTGAAGTGTTCATAAATCGGGCGTCGACTTCCATAGGCAAAGGAAACCTCTTCAAATCTAATATGACCTTGTATTGTTTCAGGTTTCATGTATTGAATAGATTCATCTTTTTCACTTTCAAGCTTTAGTACCTCACCAACACGTTCTGCAGCTACAAGAGCTTCCTGTACCTGATTCTGAATACCTATCAATCTAAACAGCGGACCTGTGAAATATCCCAATAACGAATTAAAAGTTATCAATGTTCCAAAACTCATTGTTCCACCTATTATTGAAGAACAGCCTATCCAAAAAACAAGAATTCCGCTTATTCCATTTACAAGCCCGCTTAAGAGCCCTTGTGATATTCCGTATCGGTTAAGAGTCCAGCTTGTATTTACGGCTGTCATCTTTTTTTTCTCATATTCAGTATTCACAATTTCTTCTGCATTTAAGGCCTTAACTGTTGCTACTCCATTCAATGACTCATACAAATACGACTGAACTTCTGCATTCTGGCTCATTGACTTTGAATAGAAATTTCTATAAATACGTGCATAAATTATTGAAATTACAGCAAGAAAAACAATGGTTAAAAGAGAAATTATAAATAATTTAGCATTAATAAAAAACAAAACTGGTCCGCTAATTATTAACATGACAATATCCATAATCCCACTTAAAACAACAGATGACAGAGTTTCTTTTACTTTCCCTAAATCACTTAACCTAGAAAGAATTTCTCCTGTTTTTCGGCTCTCAAAAAAAGATAGTGGCAATTTAAATATATGTGTTAGATAGGAAAAATGTAATTGTAAATCCGACTTATAAGAGAAATGTGACAAAATTGTTTTCCGTATTCCTTCAATCAAACTTTGAATTATTGTTATAACTAATGCACCTGCACACAAAGTATTTAGCGAAAAAAAGGCTTTAGAAAAAATAACTTCATCAAATATGTATTTATTTAGGAAAGATAAGAACAATCCAAAACACAAAAGAATTATAGAAGCTAAAAATGAAAAAACAAATATTTTTTTATATGGAATAAAAAGAGGTATGAATTTCAAAAATAAAGATTCTTTTTTATTCTTCTTGAAAGATATATCTGGTTCTAAAAAAACGGCATATCCTGTCCACCATTTAAAGAAAGTATCATATGTAATCATTTGTTTACCTTCTAAAGGATCTGGATTCCAAAGTTTTATTTTGTTTTTATAAATTTTTCTCACAATTACATAATGATCTATCCAATCATCGTTTTCTTTATTTTCAATGTGTAAATGAACAATAAAAGGAGTATTTAATTCCGGTGTAATTGCATCTTTTGTTCCTTTCACTCCAAGCGCTTTTAATCCATATTTTTTTGCTGCTATTATTAATCCGTTAAGATTTGTACCTTGAATATCTGTTCCTGCTTCATTTCTGATTTCTGCAATACTTAATTCTTTTCCAAAATACGAAGCAATCATTGCTAAGCAAGCGGCGCCACAATCTGTTATATCTAATTGCTGATAATATCGCACTTATATAATTCCTTTTTTATTTTATTCCAAACAAAAGTTTTTCCATATTAAAATAAACAATTTTGTCTTTAAAAAAGGGATACCCTACAAGACATATTCTATTCATCAAATCCTTAGGTTTTTGTTCTCCATTCCATTTATCATATTTATAACTATATGCAGTTATTTTTTCATAATAGATATCGGCCAAACTAATATCAAATGAATATATTCCCTCAGCGTTCTCTTCCTTTATATTGTCATATAAAAATTCATTACTTATAACAAACATATTACTGCCAGTATCTATGAGCGACTTATACTCTTTTTCATTAAATATAATATTTATATACAACTGCTTGTGAAATAATTCCATTGGTATTAAGCTTTCATTACTTATTCTTTTATTAAACATTAAATATTTTGTTTTGTAATCAAACACAACTGTTTTATATTTTGAAAGAAATTTATATCCCAGAACACCATCTATAAAATCTCCATATACATTATTTTCCCTCAAATCAAAGCCGTTTTTCTCAAGCCATTTCTCATATGTCATTTTCTTTTTTGTGGCAATAACCTTGCTTTTTACAATACCATTCCCCGTTAACATATTTCCACCTCCGCCAGTATCTACAACAAAATAAAAATATATACCGCATATTTTTATTCTAACCACAGGCATTCCATAATTCCCCGGGAAATCCAAAGTAAAAGGTATTTGTCTCTTATTGTTTTTTCTCTGAAAATCCATTATTACTGACTCAGAAAGATTAATTTGAGATTCATAGCATATATCTTTACCATAACAACCAGTAATTAGAAAAAACATAATTATACTGCATTTTATACATTTTTTTTTCATTCAACACTACCAATAGGGATGTACAGAACAAACTCTATACATCCCTATATTTAATTATTTTCCAAACAAACCTTTAAAGAAACTTACAATACTTGAGAAGAAACCACTACCACTACTTCCTTGTGAATTGATTCCATCTTTTGACTGATCATTTTTTTCATTTTTATTACCGTTCTGAGAATTTCCATTATCTCCTGTATTCATAGAACTATTGTTACCATTTATATTTGTTGTATTACCATCACCGTAATTATTCGTAATATAATAATTATCACCACAATTACAGTTACTGCCACAGCAACAGCCTCCTGTATCCTTTTTGCCTCGTCCTCCATTTACTGTAAAAAGGTCATTTTCACCAAGAACAGTAAAACCTTCTGCGTTTTTTAATGCTTTCATAGCATACCTCTTTTTGTTTCCGTTTTATTTCTATATGGAAACTTTTTTTGTTTTGTGATAGTATCTTGGATTAGGATTAGTTATCCAAAGATGACTATCTAAAGGGGTTCGACTCTTACCAGTTGAACCCCTTTTTTATCCTTCAACGAAGGATTTTTTTAAGTCTACAATCCTAGAATAAACCATATTTTCTTTAAAGCAATAACCAAAAGTTTGAATATTACCTACATCACAATCTAAAAACCTTTATTATTACAATTATTACGTTATAATATAAAAAAATATTTGAGAGGTTTAATAATGAACATGACAAATCTTGCTTATGCAGAAAATGAAAACGAAACAGAAAACTGTATTATTACAGAAGACAAATTCCAACTGCCAGAGGGTATGTGGAATTATCTTGTAAACGAAATGAAAAAAGTCTACAGATTCACCAGAAAAGAAACAAAGTGGTTTAGAAATTGTCAAACAGCAAAGCTTATTGCAACCATTCCTTTTGCTGCTGGATGTGATGAACCTGAACGCACAGCTATAGCACACCTTTGTATTTATTTAGCAGAAATAAGGGGTTTTGAAAAATACTGTTCTCATTTAAAAAATGATGATCTAAACATATATAGAAGACTTAGTTTTATTTCTACATTTGAGGGTGGAAATCCTGAAGTTATTAAATACGGAATGAATCTACTTGCCCTTTGCATGATAGAAGGTTATCATAAATCAGAAGTTGAAGATAGAAAAAAGGGAATTTACAATCCATTTGTTTCCCATGCATGGAACTATGAAAAAATAAAAAATGAATTAGATAAACAATTAGGAACCAGTAATTTCAAAACATTAGAATTATTGTATAGTGAATATTGGAAATAAGATGAAAAATATAATATTAGAAAAAAAATTCCTATTAGGAATAAGAATTGTTTCTATTCTTTGTGCATTATTCTTAACAGGTATTGAAGTTTCTAATCAAATTGAAATCCCTATATTCTCAGATAATACTGTCAATTACTATTCACTTTTTAGACTCGTAGGAAACAGTTTTGTCATAATTCTTTCTGCCCTTCTTGCATTATATCCGCAAAAACTTGGGTTTATAACAGCTGCAAGTTTTTATTATGCTTTTGTTGGTACTGTTTTTGAAATAAATAATCCCATGGGGATTTGTATGTTTTTTCTAGGTATTGCCGTCTTATATATTCGTGGTGAATTTTTTATAAATACGAAAAGAAGAGTCTTTCTAATAATATTATTTTATATTGCAATAATCCTATCCGAATTACGTTTTGGTATTAAAGTTTTTTTTAATGAATTATTATTTAAAACTGCGTATACCATAGTTTTAGGAATACCAACTTTCCTTTTTATAGAAACTGTAGAATATCATCGTAATCCAATAATTGAACATTCCAAAATTCTTAATCTCGCAAATTACCCTGGTCTTGTAAAAAATGATATTCTTTTATTAAAAGAAGTTTTAGAGAAGAAACAATATAAAGAAATAGCTATGGACTTATACAGAGCCGAAGGAACTGTTCGTAACAGACTTAATAAAATTTATGATATCTTAGGTGTTATGGACAGGATGGGATTTATTTCTACTTATTTTGGATATGACATAGTTTTCCAAGATAACGAGTCCACTTATAAACACGAATCCTCTAATACTCTTCTATATAAGAAGAAGAAGAAGAAGAAGAAGAAGAAGAAGAAGTAGTAGTAGTAGTAGTAGGAGGAGGAGGAGGAATTGGTGTCATCGGAAACCCTATAATCACACAAAATTTATACTCTCTTATCAAAAAAGAGGATAGATGAAATGAAATAAGAAAATTTTATGAGTGATTCTTACATATTTCACAATTGCAAGTTGGTTCTGTAAAATGTCGTATTCCGACACATTTCCCATCTTTTCTGTCGCCTTTGGGAAATATGAGTTTAAACAAGGTATCTTCATTATTCTCAACATAACGTCGGAGCGCAAAACTACATAAGTCTGCCAATTGTATCATACCCGTTAATTCAGAATTAACAAACAACGGTGTTTCTATGATATTGTTGATATTCGTCCAAAAGGTTCCTTGTTCGTGAAAGATTCGCATTAAGTTAGTATGTTTTTTTGCAACAGTTTCATTATTGTCATGAATAAGAAGTCCGTATTTTTTCTGATTCACATTTTTTGAATCAATCTTCAAATACTGCTCAAAACGAGAAACTAGTTGTTCAAAAGCCTGCTCATCAATTGTTCTAGTCGTTTTTGAAGGATTAAAAAATACCTTATCAATACATTCAGCAAATATACGAGCTTCTTTCCAGGATCTGATTTGCATTGCAACTTCCGATAAAAATGCCATTCTTTCATCATATGTCAAATGAATATAAGGCTGTGTTTTAGAGTAATTCTTTTTGACTTGTTTGTAACCTTTGCTTTTTGATTTTGAAAGTCTAATTAATTCATTCTTGCGGTATTTTTCAACTTCATAAATCCGTTGTATATATGAAAGTTTTTCAAAGTTAGCAATTTTGGTTTGTTCCAAATAGTGACGTGCAATCCACGCTGTGTGAATTTCTTCATTATCAAGTTTGTATTTGGATTTGATTTGCATTATATCTTTTTCAAAAGATTGCCATTTTTGAATAGGAATAGCTAAACCACATAATACATAATGAGAAGTATTACCTGTTTGTTCGGGTGTTCCAGATTCGTCTATATAACAAAGAAACATAAAAAAAACGACTGGTGATGCGGTATTTGATACCGCTCATGGAGACGCTTTGCGACTCCTTCCAGACGTAATAAAAATTTTACTAGAACTATATAATTTTGTCAAGAAAAAAAATAATTTTTCTGTTTAAGAACTACCGATTTTACATCATCCTTCAAGGCTCCGCCCTAAAACCCATATGGTATGTTGCTGTCGTAATTTGATGTTTTATTCTCCCTTTCTTAAAACAATCTAATTATTTGTCTTTAGTATCGCTAAACTGTTTATATTCAATATTTCCTGAATGATAACTTTCTGTTAAATATACTAAATTAGGATTAGGTGCACTATCTCCTACATATATAATATTTGAAGTATCAACAGAATTTGTTACATTATTTTGTTCTGTATAAGAACCATTTTCTAATGCAATATTATAAATATCCATATCAAATTCTTCTGCCATTATTAAACCTCCTATTCAAAATTAATATATATACATAAACATATTATACACACAACAAGACAAATAACTGCAAAATTAAAATATTTTGCCTTTTTATTATTTTCATTTCTATTTTTACTTGTCGCCTCGACAAAATCCAAAATGATTTGTCCAAAAGTTGGAATTCTTTTGGACATGAGTTTTACTGTTGTAATTGTGTTTACATCATAAAATGCATATTTTTTAGTTTTTATAGATAGAAGCGAAAAAAACACCGCTGCAAAAAAAGCAATGAAAAATACTAACCCAGCAACAATCTTAATTAACAAGATGAAACTCAATGGTTTATCAAACAAAAAAATAATATCAGAAAATCTTATCTTTTCTAATACAAATGCGAAGAAAGTTGCAATTAAAGTAAGTATAATACCACTTCGTGTCTCAATACTTTGTTTTCTATCTCTTTCGTTATTATACTCATTCAAAATCAATTGATAATATTCATTTATAGGAACATCTAGTTTTTCTGAGTCTAATAACACGTTTCTTATCCTGGATTCATTCTTTGATTCTTTCATACCTAAAAGATAATAAATAATTATCTAATCGTCAAATTTTTTATTTCCACAATATAAAATACTACTTCATTATTAGAGACAAAATGTATCATATCTATATTTTCAGTAATAAAACTAAAGGTAAATTATTATTTATCATCCTCGACATATCAAGCTTTTATTCAATCTCTTAAATTGCTAGTTATAATTCCTCAACAATAAAATGTTCCAAATATTTTCTGACAATACTTTGTTCACAGTTTATATTATTAATAAGCAAAATTGTAAACACAAACCTTTGTAATAAGCTTTCTTTTATTGTCATAATTCTACTTAAAAAGAAAACGCTCATTCATATTGAATGAGCGTTTTACATTAGTATTAATTTGGCTTATTTAATCAAGCTGTGATATTCCTGAAGGCTCTTAACTCCACCTTCTCCACCGTTGCCGTTCTTAACAGACTCAATACCCTTAACAGCAGCCAAAGCTCCGGCGAGTGTTGTAATATAAGAAACCTTATATTTCAAACAAGCCTTGCGAATTGTCTTGCGGTCTTCGGCGTAGTTGCGCTGGGCTTTTGGTGTGTTGATTACCAGGCAAACATCCTTGTTCATAATCATGTCGACAACGTCCGGGCGGCCGGCACCAATCTTGTTTACTACTTCGCACTTGATGCCGTTTGCATTGTAGAAGTCGGCAGTGCCCTGAGTACCTACAAGTGTAAAGCCAAGGTCCTTCAAAGTTTTACCGATTGTAAGAACTTCTTCTTTCTGGCCTTCTTTGTTGCTGAGCGAAATAAGAACCTTTTTGTTTTCCCAGGCAGCTGGTGCGTGTGGGAGCTCTGAACCGGCAGCTTCTTCTGCTTTGTAGAAGGCAAGAGGGAAGTTTTCTGCAAGACCAAGAACTTCACCAGTAGAACGCATTTCTGGTCCAAGGATCGGGTCAACTCCAGGGAAACGGTTCCATGGCAAAACAGCCTCTTTTACACCGTGATATGGGATTACCTTATCTTTAAGTCCGAGCGACTCAAGCGATTCGCCCAACATCATGCGTGTTGCAAGACGTGCCATCTGTGTATCACAAACCTTTGATACAAGTGGAACAGTTCGCGAAGCACGAGGGTTAGCTTCGATTACATAAACCTTTCCATCTTCAATTGCGTACTGCATATTCATCAATCCGCAAACGTGCAAAGACTCTGCAATCTTCTTTGTATATTCTTTAATTGTTGCAAGATTATCAGCCGGAATCGAAACCGGAGGAATTACACAGGCAGAGTCTCCCGAGTGAATACCTGCAAGCTCAACGTGCTCCATAACAGCCGGGATGTAAACGTGAGTTGAGTCTGCCAAAGCGTCAGCCTCGCATTCCAAAGCGTTCTTCAAGAAGCGGTCAATAAGCAACGGGCGGTCAGGTGTAACACCAACAGCCTTTTCAACATATTCCTTCAAAGTAGCTTCATCGTAGATTACTTCCATACCGCGTCCACCAAGAACGAATGAAGGACGAATCATAATCGGGTAACCAATCTTATCTGCACAAGCCTTAGCTTCTTCAAAGTCAATTGCCATTCCACTTTCAGGCATTGGGATTTCCAATTTTTCCATCATGTGGCGGAACAAGTCGCGGTCTTCGGCGATGTCGATTGAGTCGATTGAAGTACCAAGAATGTTTACACCGTTTTCCTGAAGCTCGCGGGCAATGTTCAATGGAGTCTGTCCACCAAACTGAACGATAACTCCGAATGGCTTTTCCTTTTCATAAATCTGAAGAACATCTTCAGTTGTAACAGGTTCAAAGTAAAGCTTGTCAGAAGTATCATAGTCTGTAGAAACAGTTTCCGGGTTACAGTTTACGATGATTGTTTCGTAGCCCATTTCTTTAAGCTGCATTGCGGCATGACAACAGCAGTAGTCAAACTCAATACCCTGACCAATTCTGTTAGGACCACCACCAAGAATCATAATCTTTTTCTTGTTGTCGGTAGCCACGCTCTTGTCCGGAGCATTGTATGTAGAATAGTAGTAGTTAGCATTTTCAACACCAGATACAGGAACAGCAAGCCATGCTTCGCGGATACCAAGTTCGTTGCGGCGGTCGCGGATTGCCTTTTCGCTAACCTTCAAAATCTTGCTCAAATACTTATCGCTGAAGCCGTCTTTCTTAGCCTGAATAAGCAACTTATCTTCCGGAACGCGTCCAGGGTTCTTAAGCATTTCCTCTTCAAGGTCAACAAGTTCCTTCATCTGTTCAAGGAAGTATTTTTTAACGTAAGTAATTTCATAAAGTTTGTCCAGACTAACACCCTTGCGGATTGCCTCATACAACTGGAAGTATCTCTCGCTGGAAGCAGTCTTCAACATTTCGCAAAGTTCATCAGCACTCTTCTTATTAAAGTCCTTAGCAAAACCTAGCCCTGGGCGACCGTTTTCCAAACCACGGATAGCCTTCTGGAAAGTCTCTTTGAAAGTCTTACCAATAGACATAACCTCACCAACGGCCTTCATCGAAGTTCCAAGAGAATCTTCTACACCGCGGAACTTTTCAAATGCCCAGCGTGCAAACTTCAATACAACATAGTCGCCGTCTGGAGCTCCACCCGGAGTATATTTTTCCAAAGTACCATCGCGCCAGTATGGAATCTCATCCAAAGTCATACCACTAGCCAACTTTGCAGAAATCAAAGCAATTGGGAAACCTGTAGCCTTAGAAGCAAGTGCCGACGAACGAGAAGTACGTGGGTTAATTTCAATAATAACAACACGACCAGTTTTTGGGTTATGTGCAAACTGAACGTTAGTACCACCAATTACGCCAATGCTTTCAACAATCTTAAATGCATCGCGCTGAAGTCTAGCCTCAAGCTCCTTATCAATAGTCATAAAAGGAGCTGAACAGAAAGAGTCACCGGTATGAACACCAACAGCATCAATGTTTTCAATAAAACAGATTGCAATCATCTGATTCTTAGAGTCGCGCACAACTTCAACCTCAAGCTCTTCCCAACCAAGAATAGACTCTTCAATCAAACACTGATGTGTCATAGACAAATCAAGACCGTTAGCAACAATAGTGCGAAGCTCTTCAACATTGTAGCAGAAACCACCACCCTGGCCACCCATAGTATAAGCAGGACGAACAACAAGAGGGAAGCCGATTTCTTCAGCAATCTTTTCTGCCCCTTCTACAGTATGACAAATGCCGGAACGTGGAGTTTCAATTCCAAGACTCTTCATAGTCTCCTTAAAAATCTCACGGTCTTCACCACGTTCAATAGCATCAAGATTAACACCAATAACCTTTACGCCGTATTTATCAAGAACGCCGGCCTTATTAAGCTCACAGGCCATATTCAAACCAGTCTGTCCTCCAAGGTTAGGAAGAAGAGCATCTGGACGTTCCTTTTCGATAATCTGTGAAAGTCGCTCAACATTCAATGGCTCTATATAAGTAGCATCAGCCATTACCGGGTCAGTCATAATAGTTGCAGGGTTTGAGTTTACCAATACAATCTTGTATCCCTGTTCACGAAGGGCCTTACATGCCTGAGTTCCCGAATAGTCAAACTCACAAGCCTGTCCAATAACAATAGGTCCCGAACCAATAATCAAAACTTTGTTGATGTCTGTTCTTTTCATATATGTTTACACTCCTATAAGATACCTAATAATGAGGGGGAAAGCCTTCCCCCTGGGTTCAGCCCTGTGGTCTTCACCACACCCCCTTCTCCTAGGGGCTCCGCCCCTAAAACCCCGAGCCTTCGTCATTGCGAGCGAAGCGTGCGACTTTTGCGTAGCAAAATGTCGGTAAGCTTTGCGACGCAATCCATATACAAAAATGCCTTCTTCGCTGTGGATTGCTTCACCCCTACGGGGTTCGCAATGACGTACTTAAAAAAAAGGCGAAATCCTTAAAAAAGAATTTCGCCTTTGAAATCACAAAATAAAAATAGTATGAACTGTTTTATAATCCTTGAGAATAGTCATGTCAAAGCATTCATCTGTTTTCATACTAAAAACATATATTATCAAAAAACGGGATTTTGTGCTAGTAGGTTTAAAAAATCAAAAAGATAAAAAAATCACCCATATGAAAAGTTTATTATTATATTTATAGATATAAACCAACAAGGAGGCCCCATATGTCAGAAAACTCATTGCAAATAAACCGCGCGCTGATGCTTACGGATCAGCTTATTGATTGTCTTGATAGCGCCGAACATCAGCTTTCTTCGGCACGCAACTGGGGATTTTTGGATGTGCTTGGCGGAGGGCTTATTGTTGATCTTATAAAGCACTCAAAACTCCATAATGCTCAGGCTGCAATGGAGCACGTAAACGCATTGATGCAGGAGCTACAGCAGGTTTTGGGAAGCATAAGTATTCCGGGCGATTACCGTATGCAGGTTGGAGGCTTTGCAACCTTTGCGGATTTCTTTTTTGACAGCGGGATTGTCGACATTTACATGACCGCAAAAATCATGAACAGCCTCTCTGAAGTTAGAAAGCTTAAAGAACGCGCCTACGACTTAAAACGCCGGCTTACAGAAATCAGATAATTCATTTTTTTACAATTTTACGACACTTTTTTTATATATTTTTGGTCAAAATAGAGTATAATTATTAAAAAATCAGGAGGTCAAAAATGGCATGTTTTACAGTTCCTGCAGCAGAGGCAATCGTAACTACTATTGCGGGAAAAATCATTAAAGCTAAAGAAAAACATCAGACTGTTGATGCTTCAAAAAATACTACAGATGTTTCTACACCAAAAATTCCTTTTTCTACAAAAATCGGCTGGCTCAATAAAATGCTTTGGGGCGGTTCAGCTCTTCTTGCTTTTGAACATGTTTGGCACGGAGAAGTTGTTCCATTCTTCCCATTCCTTACAGCTGTAGAAAACGGAGAAGCTGCAGAAATGCTTCAAGAAATGGCAACTGCCGGTGTAAGTATGGCCCTGCTTGTAACTGCAGTATGGGGAATTATGGTTGGCGTAGTTTCGATTTTTGAAAAGCACGCAGAAAAATCTACCGGTTCCGCAACTCTTGCAGGAGGACTGGCATGACACTTTTGACAACAGTTTTTGCTGCAATCATCTGCACATTAATCTGGTACAAAAAGGAAGAGGCTCGCCAGCTTAAGGTTGGAACTCTTGTTCTTATGTATTGGGGCGCTTCACTCATGTGGCTCATCGATGCAGTATTTGCTTATGCAGAAGAAGGTGCAGATTCTTTTGTTCCGGCTCCACTCGATATGCTCAACGACTTTTATCTTGGACTTTCGGTTGTAGCTCTTGGCCTGATTATCTGGCTTGTAATACTTTTTGTAAAAGATCCAAAGGGCGTTGTAAAGGCTACCTTGTTTAAGAAATAATCATACATGAATAATGAAATAACAAAGCTTTTGCAGGGCGTCAAAGACGGAACAGTTTCTGTTGATGACGCTCTGCTTGAATTAAAAAAGCAACCTTTCAAAGATATAGATTTTGCAAAAATCGACCTGCACCGTAAACTGCGTCAGGGCACTGCAGAAATTATTTACGGCGCAGGAAAAACTCCACAGCAGATTATTAAAATTGTCCAGATAATGCTTGAGTCGGGACAGAAAACAATTCTCATAACCCGCCTCGATAAAGAAAAAGCAAAGGTCGTTCAGGAGGCTGTGGCACCGCTTGCTAAGTTTGATTACCACAGCGATGCGCGAATTGCAATTGTAGGCGAGCTTCCGGCTCCTGATGGAATTGGAAAAATTGTAGTTGCAACCGGCGGAACAAGCGACATTCCTGTTGCCGAAGAAGCCGCTTTAACAGCAGAAGCTTTGGGCAATGAAGTTGTGCGCCTTTATGATGTTGGAGTTGCAGGCCTTCACCGACTGCTTTCGCATATGGACGAAGTGATGAGTGCTTCCGTAATTATTGCCATTGCCGGAATGGAAGGCGCTCTTGCAAGTGTAATCGGTGGTCTTGCTGATTGCCCTGTTATTGCAGTTCCAACAAGCGTAGGTTATGGCGCCGCCTTTGAAGGCCTGAGCGCTCTCTTAAGCATGCTCAATTCCTGTGCCAGCGGAGTAAGCGTAGTAAATATAGATAACGGCTTTGGTGCAGGGTACCAGGCACATATGATAAACCATATCAAACCATAGTGACACGTCATTGCGAGTGTACAAGTTCGTCATTGCGAGCGCAGCGTGGCAATCCAGGAATATTAATGCATACTAACATGTGGATTGCCACGTCGTTACACTCCTCGCAATGACAAAAAGGAGTCTTATGAAAACAATATACTTTGACCTTCAAATGGGTGCTGCCGGCGACATGCTTAGTGCGGCACTTTTTGAACTTTTGAATGATGAACAGAAAAAAGAATTTTTACATAAAATAAATAAAGCCGGGATTCCTGGTGTTGAAGTTGCAGCCGAAGCTTCGGTGAAGTGCGGAATTACTGGTACGCATTTTAAAGTGACAGTCGATGGCGAGGAAGAAGAGGTGCACGATGCGCATCATCATGAGCACGATCATGACCACAGTGGGGTCCCTGAGCCTGTCGAAGGGCACCACCACCACACATCCCTGCATGATATTGAACACCTTGTGAACGACCTTAAGCTTTCTGAAGCAGTAAAAAAGAACGTACTCGAAGTTTACAACCTCATAGCTCAGGCAGAAAGTCATGCTCATGGCAAACCTGTTACAGACATTCACTTTCACGAAGTTGGAACTATGGATGCCGTTGCAGACATTACTGCTGTGTGCCTCCTTATAGAAATACTCAACCCTGAGCGCATAATTGCTTCGGCTGTGAATGTTGGAAGCGGCCAGGTTCATTGTGCGCATGGCATTCTTCCTGTTCCGGCTCCGGCTACTGCATTTATTCTGCAGGGCGTTCCAAGCTACAGTAATCAGATAAAAGGTGAACTTTGTACTCCAACTGGAGCGGCTCTCCTTAAGCATTTTGTAAAGTCTTTTGGTCCTATGCCTACAATCACTACAGAACAAATTGGCTACGGAATGGGCAAAAAAGATTTTGAAGCAGCAAACTGTGTTCGTGCCATTATGGAAGACATCAGTCGTGACTACCAATCGGTAGTTGAATTTACATGCAACCTTGATGACATCAGTGCAGAACGAATTGGCTTTGCAATTGAACAGCTTTTTGAAGCAGGCGCTGTAGAGGCGTACACAATTCCTGTGACAATGAAAAAGTCACGCCCCGGAAACTTGCTTTGCGTAATGTGTCTTGAAGAAAATAAACAGAAAGTTCTTGAAGCAATTTTCAAGCACACAACAACTCTTGGTGTGCGGGTAAACATAAGCCAGCGCTATGCCCTGGACAGAACTATAGAAACTATCCAAACAGACTTTGGCCCGGTACGCATAAAAAAAGCAGAAGGCTTTGGTGTTGAACGGCAGAAATATGAATACGAAGATCTTGCACGCATTGCCCGCGAAACAGGAAAGAGTATAAGTGAAATAGAGCACGTCATTGCGAGCGGAGCGAAGCAATCCAAGTTATGAAGAACAAACTAATTGCACTGGCGAACAAATACGAAGTCGCTTCTTTTTGCAACGACGATCCTTCGCAGTTTTTATGCTGGTATAAAAAGTCCACCGCAGACATAGAAGCAGCCTCGTTCCTTGCAGCCATGCTCGCCTTTGGAAGCCGCACTCAGTTTATTCCAAAAATCAAACAGATTCTTGAAGCTGCAGACAAAGCATCCGGCAGCATTTCAGCCTGGCTGAAAACAAGAGCATACCAAAAAGACTTCCCAAAAGGCAGTAAAAAATTCTACCGTTTTTATTCCTACGACGATATGCAGATTTTTTTTGATGAGCTTGCTGCAATTCTCATTGCGTCAAAAACAATGGGGGAATATTTCAAAACACGTTGGAAGGAGGCCTCCACCAAGCAGCCCGCCCCTCACCTTTCGGACATCATTGGCCAGAGCTTTCCAAAAAGCCGCATTGTGCCAAAGGGAAAATCAAGTGCCAACAAACGAATCCATATGTTCCTGCGCTGGATGGTACGACAAAACTCTCCTGTAGACCTGGGACTTTGGAAGTGGTATCCTGCCGCAAATCTTTTAATTCCCCTTGATGTTCATGTTATGCAGGAGGCACAAAAGTTGGGGTTACTCCCGCCAAAAGCTACGGCCTCGAGAAAAACTGCAATAGCACTCACAAAAAAAATGAATGAGATTTTCCCGGAAGACCCTTGCCGCGCTGATTACGCACTTTTTGGTTTAGGTGTAGACTCATAACACATACGTCATTGCGAGCGAAGCGTGGCAATCCAGGAATATGTATGCTCCTGTCGCAGAGCTTACCAAGTTTGCTTCACAAACTTGCGCAATGACGAAATAGCTATCATATGCTACAATAGTTACAGGAGACCTCATATGCTCGACAACATCCCTCGCTTTGACATGGCTAAGAAACCTAAGAAAATGCACCTTTTGACACTGGCCTGGCTGCTTTCTTTTCCCGATGTAATTTCGCACAAAAACAAGCTTACAAAAATTAACATGAAGGGCATTAAGCCGCCGTACCTGCTCTTGTGTAATCACAACGCCTTTATGGATTTTAAAGTTGCTACCAAAGCAATCTTTCCGCACAGGGCAAATTATGTTGTTGCAATCGACGGCTTTTGGAAACGCGAATGGCTGCTGCGACTCATAGGCTGTATCTGCAAAAGAAAATTCACAAATGATATAACGCTTGTCCGCCAGCTTAAATATGTAATTGACCGGGGAAGCATTGCTGTAATTTATCCGGAAGCACGCTACTCTCTTTGCGGTACAACTGCAATGCTTCCTGAATCTCTTGGCAAACTTGTAAAAATCTTAAAGGTACCGGTTGTAACTTTAATCTGCCACGGTCATCACGTAAACTCACCTTTCTGGAATCTGCCTGATCACAAGGTACGCGGAACTCAGGCAACAATGAAATGCCTCTTTACAGCAGACCAGGTTGCCTCGCTTGACTACTCACAAATCATGAAAGGCATTGGGCAGGAATTTATTTACGACGATTTTAAATGGCAAAAAGAAAACAATATAAAAATCACATACCCTCAGCGGGCAAAGGGACTTCATAAGGTTTTGTACAAATGCCCGGCCTGCAATACAGAATATAAAATGAACTCAGAGGGCACGACCTTAAAATGTAACTGCTGCGGCAAAGAATGGGAAATGACAGAGCTTGGTGAATTGTGCGCAAAAGAAGGCAACACAGAATTTTCACACATCCCTGACTGGTACGAATGGGAACGTGCAGAAGTCCGTAAAGAAATAGAAGCCGGAACTTATTACTGGTCTGGACAAGCACAGGTAGACGCGCTTCCAAATGCCGACCGCTACATCGACATTGGCATGGCAACCTTCACCCACGACATGACAGGCTTTACGCTCACAGGTGAATACAAGGGCGAACCATACGAAGTTAAACTTCCGGCCGCCTCTCAATATTCAATCCACATTGAGTACGATTACCTTGGCAAAAAAACAGATTGCGTAGATTTGAACACCATCAACGACACGCTGTACACCTACCCCGTTGGCACAGATTTTTCTGTTACAAAAATGTCGCTGGCTACGGAAGAAATGTATCAGTACTACAAGCGGATTCAAACAAGTTGAAATATCGCTCTTTGCGTGATAAAATAAGAATAATTGATTTAAAAGAGGTCTTTTATGAAAACAAAATTCAAAATTATTTGCGCAGCACTTTTTTTAATGTCTGTAATTTTCACAGGCTGTGCTTCAAAAAAAGGCGATCTTCAGGAAATTAACGACGAAGATTTTTCTCCAAAATTAATTCTTATTGCTTCCGGAAATCAGCGCCTTGTAAAATTTGAAATTGATAAAAATGCTCTTCTTCCTGATGTAGATACAAAAAACATAAAAGCCGCTCAGATTACAATTGATATTTATTCGGGACGAAAACCTGCAGGCGGTAAAGATGGTACTCCTGTTGCTACAGTTTCTTTTGACCTGCTCAAAGATGCAGACAAGCTTATCAAAGGCTACGATCTTATGGCAAATGCAAAATCACTTAAGACTACTGCTGCCGATTTGAACAAAGCTTTTGCTGCAACACGCTATTACTATGCAAAAGGAAGCTTTGAAGCTACTGTAAAAGAAAGCAAAACTGTTACAAAAACAAAGACTATCTACAGCAACGATACCGTTTACACTCCTCTTGAAGATGTTCCAGAAACAGATTCAAGTTATGTAGATGCAAAATAAACTGCCGTAACAAAATGAAATTCAAATTTGACTCAAAGCTAACAAGAACTATTCTCATTGTAATTTGTATAATTCTTTCGCTTATAATGTATTCACAGCGCCGCACAAGAAATCACTTTAAACAGGCGGCAAAGCTTCCTTTTTATAATATTCAGGTTGAAGATGTTTTAGACGGAACTTATCGCGGAAAGGTTTATACTTCTTTCATGCATGTTCAGCTTGATGTAACTGTTTTGGATCACAAACTTACCCGGATTGATATTATTGAAAACGAAGGAGCCTACGGCAAGAAAGTTGCACCTATTCTTGATGAAATGATTGCCCAAAATACTTCGGTCGTACCTGCAATAAAAAAAGAAGAACTGGCAAGTATTGTTTTTGTTGCCTGTGTTGACAATGCTTTACGAAAGGGAGTTCCCGGATACACGCCCGATGACGAATAAAAAAACTGATTATCAGAAGCAGCTTGATTGTATGCTGCAAGACATTTCTACCTCCGGGAAAAGGCCTTCTCTTTTACTGCATGCCTGCTGCGGTCCCTGCTCGTCTTATGTGCTTGAATTTTTATGTAAGCATTTTGAAATTACAGTTTTGTTTTATAACCCGAACATTTACCCGGCCCAAGAATATGAACGTCGATTACAGGAACTTTTGAACTTTTATAAGCGCTTTGTTCCTGCAGAAAATGTCCGTGTAATACAAGCGCCTTACGACCCTGAAGAATTTTACACAGCAGTAGGTACCCGCGAAAACCCCGAGCTTGCAAAAGAACCGGAACGCGGAGAACGCTGCCGCCGCTGCTATGAATTACGATTACGCTACACCTTCGACTATGCCTGCGCCAATAACTTTGATTATTTTTGTACAACACTTTCTATAAGCCCGTTCAAAGATGCAGATATGATTAATGAGATTGGCAGTAGTTTTGGCCCGCAGTGGCTGCCTTCCGACTTCAAAAAGAAAAACGGTTTCAAACGCAGCCTGGAACTTAGCGCAGAATATGGATTATACCGTCAGGAATACTGCGGCTGTATTTACTCAGTTTCTTAACAATTTTTAAATCCCGTGATATAATCATACTACTATTCATAGTATCATACAGCATAATAGCAAGAGAGGTGTTTTATGTCTAAAAGAAAAATGTCGCTTAGAACAGAGCTTTTATTAGGAACCATTGGTTCTATGGTTATTGTCACTTTGTTCCTGAGCATTTCATTTAAATTTGTAATGCAGCGCATTATTACACAGACTACCGTAGATTCTGTTAATCAGACTATGGAAACCTTAAACAAGGAAGTTACCGGTGTTCTTGGAGAATACAATGACCTTGTTGTAAGCCTTTCAGACGGAATTACTTATCTTGAGCCTCGTGAAAAAATCGGGGACCTTGTAAACGGCATGGGTAAAAACATGATTGATAACACCATGCTCTACTACGCTACCTACGAACAGCTTTGGGAAGGTGGTGCCCTTTATACAAGCATTGGCTGGATTCCCCCTGCCGACTTTGATATGCAGTCGCGATTGTGGCATCAGAATGCCGTAAAAGATCAGACTAAGGTTTGTTACACAGAGCCTTATGTTGATGCAAATACAGGTTTACTTAATATCACCTTGAGTTACCGCGTTCTTGATAAAAACGGAAAACTCATTGGTATTGCTGCTGCCGACATAGTTCTTGATGCCTTGAGTGAAGCAGTTAAAAATATCAAGCTTTCTACAAACAGTCAGATTCACATTATTACAAAAGACGGCCTTTATCTTACAAATGACAACTTTGACAAAATCATGACTGATAATTATTTTGATGAAATCCGTCTTACAAAATATTCTCAGGCTGATTATCTTGACGGAAATGCAAAAGCTTTTACAGAAGGAAAATCTTTCTATGGTGTTTGCCCTATTGAAAACACAGAATGGTTTATTGTTGTAGAAGGTCCTACAGAAGACTTTTCGGGCGAATATACAAAGCTCCTTGTTTACACAATTATGGGACTTCTTGTAATTGCAGTAATCATGATTGTTCTTTTCTTGATTCTTTCTGCACGAGTTTCTCGAAGCTTTAAGATTATTGCTTCTGGTTGTGAGCTCATGGCAATGGGTGACTATTCTGAACGATATCCTGATTATTTTACAAAGGAAGCTTCTCTTCTTGCAAACGGCTTTAATCTTGTAACAGAACGCCTTGAAGGAAACATAAACAGTATGAAGCAGTCTAAGGTTGCGCTTGATGAAGCAGGAGGAAAGCTCAGCGGTACAATTGAAGATCTTATGTCTTCTATTGTTCAGATTGGTGCAAGCATCAGCAATACAGGTATGAACCTCAGGAATCAGACAAACAGCGTTTCTCAGAGTGCTCAGAGTATTTCTAAGATTCTTGATATGATTCACCAGATGGAAGAATTGGTTCAGACACAGGCAAAGGCTGTTCAGGGTGCTTCTACTGCCGTTGAAGAAATGGTTGGAAACATTAATGAAGTTGATAAGTCTGTAGATAAGATGGCTCATTCCTTTGGTGTTCTTGATGAAACTGCCCAGAATGGGGTTCAGACACAGAATGAGTTGCAGCAGCAGATTATTGAAATTGATAATCAGTCTAAGCTTTTGAGTGAAGCAAATAAGGTAATTGCAAATATTGCAGGACAGACAAACCTCCTTGCCATGAACGCTGCTATTGAGGCTGCACATGCCGGAGATGCAGGTCAGGGATTTGCAGTAGTTGCTGATGAAATCCGTAAGCTCAGTGAAACCTCTTCTGCTCAGTCTAAGACAATTGGTGCTCAGCTTAAGAGCATTCAGAATGCAATTAATCTTGTTGTTCAGGCTACACAGCATGGTGTTCAGGATTATGCAAACCTTTCAAAAGAAATCCGCGAAACAGATACTCTTGTTCAGCAGATTAAAGCTGCCATGACAGAACAGCAGCAGGGCTCTACACAGATTCTTGGTGCTCTTGGCGAAATGAACGAAAGTACTCAGCTTGTTCAGAATGCTTCTGAGGAAATTACAACAGCCAGCCAGGCAATCATCGGTGACGTAGAAATCCTGCAGAACGAAACAAAAGTCATGGGCCAGAGTATGGACGAAATGGGCCTGAGCGCCGACAAAATGCAGGACGCCGGTCTTACACTTGCCGGGGTTTCTAAGACTGTAGAGGCCTCTATTGAAGAGATGGGTAAGCAGATAGACCTCTTTGAAGGTGAGTAAAAACCCAACCCGTCATTGCGAGGAGCGTAGCGACGTGGCAATCCACGTATACAAAAAGCACGATTTTCATTACAATAGACTCCAACTAATAAGAAAAGGTAAGGCTAAAAATTGCTTTCGCAATTTTTTTAACGCCTTGCTATTAATCACCGGCCGCCAGCGGCCTTACTCAGGAGCCCCTTATGCTTTTTTCACCGGTAGAAATTCAAGAAACTGTAAATATGTTCATGCGCCAGAAGCTTGATATCCGCTGTATTACTATGGGTATTTCACTTTTGGATTGTGCCGACTCTGACCCTAAACGCGCATGCGACAAAATCTATGACAAAATCATGAAAAAGGCAGGCAACCTTGTAAAAGTAGGCCAGGATATTGAAAAGGAATTTGGTGTACCTATTATAAACAAACGTATTTCTGTTACACCAATTGCTCTTGTTGCAGGGGCCAGCAATGCCACAAGCTATGTTGATTACTGTAAAACCTTGGACCGTGCTGCCAGCGACCTTGGCGTAAACTTTTTGGGAGGATTCAGCGCTCTTGTTCAGAAGGGAATCACTCCTGCAGACCGCATTTTGATTGAATCTATTCCTGAAGCCTTGAGCGTTACAAACTGCGTATGTTCAAGTGTAAACGTTGGAACTACAAAAAACGGAATCAACATGGATGCCGTAAAGCTTATGGGCGAAATTATCTGTAAAACTGCAGACGTTTCTAAAACCTGCGACGTAAACGGTTGTGCAAAGCTTGTTGTTTTCTGTAACGCCCCGGAAGATAATCCGTTTATGGCAGGAGCCTTCCACGGACCTGGTGAAGGAGACAGCGTAATCAACGTTGGTGTTTCGGGCCCTGGAGTAATTCTTGCAGCCGCACGCGAATATAAAGGTCAGCCAATCAACGTTCTTGCCGACGGTATTAAAAAGATGGCATTTAAGATTACAAGAATGGGCCAGCTTGTTGGAAGCGAGGCCGCAAAACGCCTTAATACAAACTTTGGTATTCTTGATTTGTCTCTTGCCCCTACTCCGGCTGTCGGCGACTCTGTAGCACGCATTCTTGAAGAAATTGGTATTGAAGGTTGTGGAGCCCCTGGTACAACAGCAGCCCTTGCAATGCTCACAGATATGGTTAAAAAAGGCGGCGTTATGGCAAGTACAAACGTAGGTGGTTTAAGCGGTGCCTTTATTCCTGTTTCTGAAGACGAAGGAATGATAAACGCCGTAAAGCAGAACTCAATCTGTCTTGAAAAGCTCGAAGCTATGACAACTGTATGTTCTGTAGGTCTTGATATGATTGCTATTCCTGGCGACACACCGGCAACAACAATTTCCGGAATCCTTGCAGATGAATTTGCAATTGGTATGGTAAACAATAAAACAACAGCCTGCCGTTTGATTCCAGCCCCAGGCAAAAAAGCCGGCGACTGGGTAGAATTTGGCGGACTTCTTGGCGGTTGTCCTGTAATGCCGGTAAGCAAGTTCGGCTGTACCGACTTCATCAACCGTGGTGGAAGAATTCCGGCACCTATTCATTCGTTTAGAAATTAATGGAGAACAGAAATGAAAACAACTTTGAAAATGGGTTTAATAATTCCTTTGATTTTATTCGTGGTTTCCTGCCAGCTGCCAAAATCATCAGAGACAGAAACTTCAGCACCAGAAAATAACATAATTTATGTTGTTGGATCTCCAACAAAAGTCTATTCCGATTCAAGTTCGGCAAGAATAGTAGATTTGGGAGATGGTAGCGCGTATCGCCGATATGGAAAATTAGTTGAATACTCTTTTGTTAATGAAATAGTTATCAAAAAATTTGCAGAATTAGACCTTGATGCTAAATTACAATTTGGTTACAAAGATATTAAATATAATGATTCAAAGACATACATCGAGATTATTTATGATGAGGATATTGAAACAAAAGAAATTATAAGCTATCAATTAAGACTTTTAGACGAATCATATTTTACTGATCCCGATTCAAGAGCTTCCAGATATTACGCTAAAAGTTTTTCAATTAATAATTTGCAAGACATCAAACCAATTCCAAAGACATCTGAAAATCCTTTTATTCAGAAAGCAATTAATAAAATCGGTACTGCCGAAGCTGTATATTCTAACGATGATTCCATTAATGGCAGAATCCTTAATTACGGAGGTTCAGAAACAAGAATTTACAGCAATATGGTAGCCTTCAGTTCTATTTCCCCAAAAATACAAAAGATTTTTGACGGTATGGAAAAGAATGCAAAAATTTTACAAGGCTATCGTTATTTTAATACAGAGGTTTCAGATTCATATATCTATATTGAAGTTATTTACATGGAAGATCTTCAATCAAATTCGAAAGCATATGATCTAAGACTTTTGGATTTAGACGCATACAGAAATCCTTCTGCTGACTGGTGTTCTAAATCTTATTATTTTAAGAGTTTATCTGAAATATAATAAGCTGAATTTGATAACATTATATTAGAAGAAGATTCTGAGACCAATTCATTCGTTTAGAAATTAATAATTTATAAATAAGGAAAAACTATTATGAAAAAGATCTTTATTGGAATGGTTGCTTTTTTTGTATTACTGTCTTTTATGGGATGTAAAACAGAGGTAAAAGAAGAACCCCTTTCTACAAGTGAATTGGTTTTGGTATTTTATACAGCCCAGAACCCGGTTTCAGTTGCTTCGATTCAAAACCTCACTCCAATAACTACTCTAGAAGCTGAAAAAAGTTATTATCTATTTTGTATGTTTCATCAGCCAGATTATAATGTTGTAAAACTTCGAATGGAATATGATGGTGGCCATTATAGAGATTATCTTATCGACAGTTCTACTGAATGGGTTGGATTGTATTGGGACAATGAATACTGGACTCTATCTTCTGGTACTGATGATGTAGAATGCAGATTCTATCTTATTGATAATCTAGGACGAAAGAGTAATACAGAAATCGTAAATATTACTGTTGTTGCAAATTAATTTTTTAAGTATCGTCATGCTGATATAGATAGAAGGAAGATCATGAAAAGTTTTCTTAAATTCCTTGTTTCATCAATGTTTATATTTACAACTTTAATAAGCTGTAAAGTAATAACAAATAATAATAATCCCGGAACTACAAACGATGTTTATTTCAATTATTCCGGATTTGAATTTACTTTCAACCAGACATCCTCTACAACTTATAATTACAAAACAATCGATCAGGATTGTAAAGAAATCACTTGTTCCGCTTATTGTGAATATGAAACTGGTAACGGAGCGACAGGAACGGAATTTAAATTAATTATTGTAGACTGCCACGGAACATTGATGAATAATAACTCGCGTCCTTCCAATTCTGGCGCTTCTTTTAGCATCTCAGCCGTACCTTCAAAACGCGCAATCATTATCTCGCCTGATTATATTGGTTATGGAATAACACATGGAAAAACTCACCCGTATGTTGTTGCAGATCTTAATGCCCGAAATATTATTGATTCCATTCTGTCTGTAAAACGTAAAAGCGGTTTGAAATTTGCTGATGACTGTAAGACTTTAATAATGGGTTACTCTCAGGGTGGACAGACTTCTCTTGCAACTTGTAAATTCATTCAGAATTCAATTCCTGTAGAATATAAAAATGACCTGAATGTTTCCAAAGTCTATGCCGGTGCCGGGCCTTATGATCTTGTTGCAACAATGAATACATTTCTTTCTTCAGATGCTGTAATTTCACCGTTTGTTTATCTTGTTATAAAAGGCTACTTAAGCATGGGCTATAGTTCACTTAAGAATTATGAATTAGAGGATTTCTTTACAGAAGAATTTTTGAATTCAGACATGAGAGCCTCTTTGGATCAAATGAACTATTCATTAAGTAACGGGGGAACAGAACTTGTTACTTACTCAGATATCAACAATCTTGCAACACCTGAATTTATTAATTCTTCTTCAAATATTTCAAAGGCATTTAAGCAGGCTTTACAACAGAATAATCTTACTACCGGCTGGACACCAGAAGTTCCTGTTTATATCTACCACCTTCAAGATGATGATATTGTTCCTTTTATAAACTTTCAAAAGCTTGAGGAAGGTATGAATAACTGCAGCAACATAGAATTTTATAAAAGCACAGAAACGATTACTACCAGCGGTCCGTTTGATTTTAAACACGGAAAAGCGGCTCATGCTTTTTATATGAAAATTATTAATGAAATAAATCTTTTACCCTAACGCAACATCAAGAATCATCATCAGGACAAAGCCAATCATAAAGGCAATTGTACCAAGATTTGAATGCTCCCCTTCTGCCATTTCAGGAACCAGTTCTTCTACTACTACGTAAAGCATAGCACCAGCGGCAAAACTCAGGAAATACGGAAGGATTGAAGAAATCTGACTTGCAAGAAGGATTGTTATAAGGCCGGCAACCGGTTCAACAATTCCGGAAAGAACGCCGTACCAGCAGGCCTTGCCTTTTGAAAGACCCTTTGAATGAAGCGGCATGGAAATTATTGCCCCTTCCGGGAAGTTCTGGATTGCAATTCCAAGAGCAAGAGTAAGCGCCCCTGCCTGAGTGATTTGAGCCGAACCACTTGCCCAGCCTGCATACAAAATACCAACAGCCATTCCTTCAGGAATATTGTGAAGGGTTACTGCAAGCACCATCATTGTTGTTTTCTGAAGCTTTGTTTTGGGTCCTTCTTCGCTGTTGTCTATATGCATGTGCGGAATGATTTTGTCCAGAATTAAAAGGAAAATCATTCCTACACAAAAGCCGACTGCTGCCGGAATAAATGCAAGCTTTCCTTTATCGCTTACCATTTCCATAGAAGGAATAAGCAGACTCCACACCGAAGCCGCAACCATAACACCTGCAGCAAATCCAGAAAGCACATTCTGAAGCTTTACATCAAGCTCCTTCTTCATAAAGAAAACAAGAGCCGATCCCAGCGCGGTGCCCAAAAATGGAATTAAAAGTCCTTTTGCAATTATCCAGTTCATGGCTTTATTATATGCTGAATTTTACATTTATGTAAATTGAGCTGTAATCCTTATAAGCTCCATAAGTTCCGTCTTCATCTGGTCCTGGCAGCAGAATATATGCCCCTGTTTTAATATTAATCTGATCCGAAAGACTGTAGTTCAATGAAGGATTTATGAGACTGTCAAAAGCATTTAAGTTTACAACTCCTGCAAGACTCAAGTCCATTGTTTCATTCAGAAGAGATTTTGAAATGCTAAGGGTTGCGCCGTGAGTATAGGCATCTTTGCGGTCAAGATTGTCCAGGTTTCCAAAAACATAATCGCAGAAATACTGTGCAGTTAAAGTCCAGCCGCTTGGCATCCAGTCAAGCCCGATAAGAGCCTTCAGCTGATTAAGTTCCTTTGTTGTTTCGGCTGTGCCTGTCATGTTTTCTTTTACAATTGTTTGTGCATCTTTTTGAAAATTTCTTTTAGGGAAAAAAGCTGCTTCTGAACGTAATACTGTTGGACCAATAGGAATTGCCGTATCAAGCCCAACCATTGCCATATGTTTGTATTTAGCACTTGGGATTATAGCAGGAGGCGAGGGCATTTTATAATCTACAAACGGGGTATCTTCCCAACCATAGAACCCATAAAAGGAAACATCTAACATTGAAAAATATCCAGAAAACTTTAAGCCATATTCTCCGTTCCAGATTGCAAGCTCCGGTTTTTCTATTGGAATTCCTGCAACTTTTTCTGCGGGCAAGACTGCCGGTGTAAAGAACGGAATCCAGAAAGCGTCTGCTGTAAATTGATTTCCAGAAAAAGAAAGTCGAATGGCATTAACAGGAAGTTTTGAATCATCACTTGTCATTGCTGCAATGCTGGACATGTCACCTGGACAGACTACATTTGTAATGTCAATTCCGTCTGCTTTTCCCCAGGCAACCTTCTGGCGGCCAATGCGGATCCCCCAGAAAGAAGACGTATAGTCAGCCCAAACTTCTCCAAGCGAAAAGTCTACGGAGTTTGTAAGGGCATCGTAGGAAACTTTTCCTTCTGCAAAAGCCGAACTGTTACCATACCAGGCATCTACCTTTCCGGTAAAGTTAGTATCCCCTAACGAAAAGTCGCCTGCGGTATCCTTATTTGTCCATGGTGCAAAAACACCCCAGGAAGTAGAGATGTCACCGGAAAATTCTACACCCTCTGAGAATAAACAGGTGCTGAACATAATAACTATTAAGCTGAAAAATATTTTTTTCATATAGTATTCCTCTTTGAGTTGGCTGTTAGCTATTTAATCCTTCCCTTCTCCAGTGCAGCTACTGTGAACAAGGAATCATCAAGGTCTTGGTCGTCGTAAACGATGTTCTTTGACTCAATAAGAGACCAGGTTCCTGTCTGAACATTTTCCATTTTCATAACTTGAGCAGTTGTAAAACCTTTGATTGTTGTAAAGTTAGTACAGGTCAACACGCGGTGAAGCTGATTCTGTCTGTCGTAGAATTCGCACTTGCGCAGAATGTAATCTGTTTTACCAATATAGCTGATAAAACGTGGATCCTTTTCTGTATGAGCTTTACTTATGCATTCAACTTTGTAGCAGACAACTCCATCAACAGTTTCTTCACCAAGCAGATTGTAGTCGTACTTACTAAGACTGCGATCGCCCATATCCTGGTATGTGAAGTCTGTACCCATAAAGCTTCCTTCGCTTTCGGAACCGCTTGAAGCAATACGGCGGGTCTTCTTCATGGCAGGAAGATAAAGCCAGTTGTCTGAATCCTTGTCATCATCGTCGTAATCAAACATGAGGTAACCTGTACCCGCAACATCCTTTGGAGTTGTGAAAACGATTACGCTTTTTTTAACATCGCCGTAATCCTTACTCATCATAATAACTTCGCGGATTCGGTCGCTGCCCTTTTTTGAATGAATTGTAAGTGTTGCAGTAGAAGATGAAGTTTTTGGTTCAGCAACTTCGTCTGCTTTTTTCATAATGTCGTAGCCGGTCTGGCTGAACAATGCATTTGCCAACATTAAAACTAATGTAATTAAAATTGTTTTTTTCATAATGTATCTCCTTGTAAATGTGTCATGCTGAACTTGTTTCAGCATCTATTTTTATAATGAGATCCCGAAACAAGTTCGGGATGACAATTTATCGGTTTTTACCAAATGGCTTAGTTATAAACAACAGAACCGGTGTCAATGTATAATCAGCAATGAGCGCGCTGCCCAAGCCTACGATTGAAAGCCAGCCTATGTTTACCAGAACAGTCATGGTGCTTGTAAGGAAGATTCCGAACATGGCACAGAGGATGACTGTAGTCATAATCATTGTTTTTCCAATTTCGCGGTATGAGTTTAAGACTGCCTGACGATAATTTCCGCACATTTCAAAGTGATATTTGATGTGGTTTGTAAAGTGGATTGTATCGTCTACCGCAATACCAAGAATCATCGGCATAATCATTGCAGTAATCATATCCAGGTTTACACCCGCATAACCCATGATTCCACCGATGATTGCAATTGGCGCAACGTTAGGGATCATTGCAATAAAGCCTGTGCGGAACGATGTAAATGCAACGATCAAAAGAATGAGGATTACAATAAGCGATGTTCCGATTGAACGCAGGGAACCTCTAACAAGCTTTCCGTTCATCTGGGCATACTGAACAACTTCCCCTACTACACCGGCATTTGATGCATCAGGAAAAAGCTCTGCACACCATTTTTTTACTTCTTCAAGGTTGCGGACAATTTCTTCGCCATCGTAACCGTTGAGTTCAATGTGAAGGTAACCGGCCTTAAAGTCTTCGCTTACATAATTGTAAAGGTCGCTTCCGCCGGAAATTTCGTAGAGGAACATTTCCTGACTTACAAGATCCTGATCATCAGGGATTACATAAAAGTCAGGGTCATCACCATTAAGAGTGCGGTTCATTTCTTTTACAACCTTTGTTACAGAAGAAACGCGGGGCTTTCCGTTCGAAACTTTTGTTGAACTTAAAGTTCCTATGCGGGCGGCCATTTCATCCATGTTTTTAAGAACCTGTGGATTTTTCAAAGCATCTTCTTCCTGATATTCAACAAGAACTTCGTAGCTGTACTGGCTTCCAAGCTGACTGCGGGTAATTTCCATAAGGCGGTGAATGTATGGTGTTCGCTCACCCATCATGTCGGCATAATTCATATTTACTTTGATTTTGAACATGCCGGGAATTACTGCAACCATAACTGCGGCACCAACTACAACGGTAATCCACTTTTTGTTGAGAATTGATTTTCCCATTGCTTCTACACGAAGATCTGATTTTGTTGAACCTTCTGTATCTACAAAGTTTGGATCAGGTTCTTCATCTTTTCCAAAGCTGTAAAGACAAGGAAGCAGGATTATTTCAAAAATAAATACGGCAAGAACGGCAGCTGCGGTAATACCTCCAACCCAGCGCATTGGTCTGATGTTTGCAGAAAGGAAGGAAAGCATACCTGCCATTGTTGTAATTACTGTAAAAAATAAAGCCCAGCCGGAATCTCGTATACCCATTACAACAGATTCTTTTCGTAATCCTGTTTTTCTAAAGTACATCTTGAAGCTATTGATATAGTGAACAGCATAACCTACAGCCAGTGCCATTGAAAGGAGGACGGTTACCAGAATCATGGTGTTGTTTCCCTTTATGTTCATCCAGGCAGAAGCACCAAGTGTTGTACAAAGAGCGCCTATTGTTGCAATTGAAGGAACAATAACTCCACGAAGAGAGCGGATAAAGATGATGAGGAAAATGAGCATTACTACAAAGCCAATTGCGATTCGGCTTATACATTGGCCTGTTATCTGCTTTTCTTCTTCGTATTCTGTATATGAAAGTCCGGCAGGGCGGATTTCCCATTTATCTGATTTGTATTTTGGACTATTAAAGATTTCCATGGCTGGTGGAGCAATTTTATTCATTGCTTCATCAAGGCTTTCGGAATATTGTTCAAGGTTTACGATGAGCCAGGTTTCGGTACAGTCGGCACTTACAAGATTGTTGAGAAGGGACTCGCGGCTTAAGATAAAGGCTTTCTTTTCTGCAAGTTCCTGAGGATCTGTTGGAACGCCGTCTTCAAAAGGGCTTGTTACTTCAAAGCCGTCATCGGTTCCAACCGGAAGCGAAAGCTCCATAAGAGATGTAATGCTTCCTGCGTAAGGAACCTTGTTCAAAAGCTCGTCTCCAAGCTCGTCTATCATCTGTAAAACTTCCGGATCAAAAACGTCATCGGCTTTGATATGAGCCAGAAGGCTGTCTGTTGAACCAAATATACTTTCAAAATGATCCTGATTTACTTTTGTAGTTTCCCAGTCGTCAAACCAGTCTTCTTCTCCGTTATCCAGCTTTATGCGTGTAAGGCCAAGACTGCAGACAATTGTTATAATTGCCAGTCCTATAATAAACCCCCATCGATGCTTAATTTCAAATCGTCCGAATTTTTCGAACCAGTCGTTTATTTTTTTGACTTGCATTTCTCCTCCAAAATTAATCGTCATCACGAGCGTTAGCGAAGTGATCCATTTTTATGGATTGCTTCGGTCTGCGACCTCGCAATGACAGCTTTTTATTAGTTAGTATGTGCTAACTAAAGATAACACTGTTATCTTAATGATAACAGTGTTATCTTGTCAAGAGAATTTGGTAACATTGTTATCAAAATTTGTTGACAAAGTACGTTTTTTGGTTAAAAATGTCTTTAAAAGGGCCCTTCGATGCGGTTACTGAGCTTGTCGAAGTACAGGGACCCCGAGTATTGAATATGTCAGAAACATCTTTAGACACAAAGAAAAAACTTCTCGAAAGTGCCAAAAAGGAATTCCTTGAAAAAGGCTTTATGGGTGCCTCCTTGCGTACCATTGCCGCTAATGCAGGGGTTACCACTGGCGCAATGTACCGTCATTTTAAAGATAAAGATGCCTTTTTCTGTGCCCTGGTCGATGAAACAATTGAAACAACAACAAAAGTAATCATGCTTGCAGATTCCACACATCATGCGGGGATAGAAGGCCCTCACATGCAGGAGCACTTAAAGCTGGAAGAAAAATCTGTAAAAGAATTTATTGATTACATGTTCGATCATTTTGACATTTATACACTGCTCCTGACTAAAGCAGCAGGCAGCACACACGAACATTTCCAGGAAGAAATCTGCGAACTCTACACAAAAAACTGTGAAGAAACCTTTACCTGGATGTACAAAAACAAAATCGCTACAAAAAAAGTTTCACCAATGACAGTTCACTTTATGGCATCAACAATCATCAACGCCTACTGCGACATAATCCTTCACAACATGTCCAAAAAAGATGCCGCCGCCTACATAAAAGACATCATGGAATTTACACGATACGGCAGCATGCATCTTATGGGCATGTAATATTTTTATAACTTCCAGCTTACAGCCTGTTTTCGTGAATCTATGAAGCGGGCGTAGATTCCTCCAAGCTTAACTAAGTCATCGTGTTTGCCTTGTTCTACTATGCGGCCTTTGTCTATTACGACAATCTGGTCTGCATTGCGTACTGTCTTTAAGCGGTGGGCAATCATGATAACTGTTTTTTCACGGGTGAGCTCGCGGATTGCTTCCATAAGGTCGCGTTCATTTTCCGGGTCTACGTTTGCAGTAGCTTCATCAAGGATAATGATAGGTGAATCCTTCATGATTGCGCGGGCAATTGAAATACGCTGCTTTTCACCACCACTTAAGCTTGCACCACCTTCACCGATTACTGTGTCGTAGCCATCAGGAAGAGCAGAGATGAAGTCGTGACAGCAGGCCTTTTTAGCTGCGGCAATAACGCGTTCCATAGAAGCGTCTGGTTCTCCAAAGCGGATATTATTTGCAATTGTGTCGTGGAACAAATAAACATTCTGGAACACAAAGCTGTAGTTTTTCATTAAGTCGTCCATGTTATAGTCGCGCACGTCTTTACCGCCAAGTGTGACAGTTCCTTTGTCTACATCCCAGAAACGGGCAAGCAGATGACAGAAGGTTGTTTTACCACCACCGCTTGGACCGACAATTGCAGTTGTTGTATTTGCCGGAATTTTAAGCGAGATGTTGTCGATGATTTTTCGCTGGTCGTAGGCGAAGTCTATGTTGGTGGCCTCTATATTTGTAGATTCCGAAACAAGTTCGGAATGACGAGAGGAACCCTCGATATCCATTGTAGGCAAGGCTAAAATTGCGCTGGCCTTTGTTACACCAATATCGATTATTCTTAAGAGTGCAGAATAATTTCCGCCGGCTTCCATGGCATTAAAGAGCATGAAGGAACAAACAAGCATGGTCGTACAGTTTGCAAGCTCCATTGTTCCGCCAAGATAAAAGCTCAAGGAAGCAAGCATCATGGCAACACCACTGAGCTTTGCAACAAGAGACTGAACGGCAGCAATAGGAATACATCTTAGTTCCATTCCAATGCAGGCTTTAATGGCACGATCAATGGCTCTCCGGATTTTCTGGTTTTGTTTGCCGCTAAGGTTATATGCTTTGACTTCTGCAATTCCCTGAATGTATTCAAGAATTACTCCTACCTGGTTTGTATCGGCATCGAGTTTTTCTTTTGAGATTTTACGAACCGAAAGGCGCATAAAAACATTTACTCCCTGGAAAATAAGAAAGCCTGCAAGTCCAATAAGTGCAATGCGCCAGTCAAAAAAGAAAATCATAAAAATGATCAACGCAGAATCTAACAATCCCTGCATGACCATCATAACGGCTCTGGTTGCAACATCGCCTACAAGCTCCATTGTGTTTGTTGTTACAGAAGTTATTTCACCAAGGCTGTTTTTGTTAAAGTAGCCCATAGGAAGGTATCTCAGGTGTTCTGCAATTTCTATACGCTTGTTGCAGCAGGTTCTGTAGCCGCCTTCGCACTGCCACATTGTTGTTGTCTTTTTTGTAATGATTCCGCCAATCATGCTCACACACATTATTGCAAGTGAAAGCCAGATTGTTTTTGTTTCAAATGCCTTGCCGTAAACAGCAGTCTCAATTAAACCGCCGAGCATTACTGCAACTGCACCAATTCTTAATGCCATAAAAAGCGAATTAAAAATTCCAACTATAATTGAACCGTAAAATTTTCTGCGGTTTTCGACATCACAGAACTTAAAAAATTTTATTAAAGTTTCGAACATAATTATTCATCCTTAGCACCAACATGTGCTTCCCACATATCTTTATACAAACCACCTTGTGCAAGCAGTTCCTCGTGTGTTCCCTGACTGTTAATTACGCCGTCTTTGATAACATAGAGTTTATCTGCATCTTTTACTGTAGAAAGGCGGTGTGCAATTACAATAAGAGTTTTTCCTGCAACAAGCTTTGCAACACTCTGCTGAATGATTGCTTCGTTTTCTGGGTCGGTATAGGCAGTTGCTTCATCAAGAATTACGATTGGAGCATCCTTCATCATGGCGCGGGCAATAGCAATTCGCTGACGCTCACCTCCACTTAAATGTGCACCGCTTCCACCAACGATTGTGTCAAACCCATTTTCGAGCGACATGATAAAATCGTAGCAGCCTGATTTACGGGCAACCTCTTCTACCTCCTGGTCAGTAGCACCTGCACGACCAAGACGGATATTATCGCGGACAGAAAGATCAAACAAATAATTATCCTGGCTAACATATGCAACGCGGCGGTTATATTCTTCGAGAGAAAGGTTTTTGATGTTTACACCACCAAGCTCTACGCTGCCGGAATCTACATCCCATAGTGAGGCAATAAGTCGGGCGATTGTTGATTTTCCCGAACCGCTTGGACCAACAAAGGCAACATAGGCACCCTGCGGAATAGATATATTTATACCGTGGAGGATTTCTTTTTTCTCTTCACCTTCAATTCCTTTGTGGTAACTAAAACGAACATCCTTAAGGGTAATCGAATTATCCGTAGGCTTGGCGGCATCAACAGAAGGACGATCCAGCTCCGGAAGATTTATGATGGAACCAACTTCTCCAAAAATTGCACCGGCTTTTGCAATATCGTCGTGATAACTGTAGGCAATAAGGAAAGGCTGAATAGCGCTTACGGCAAGAATAATAACTGTTATAAAAACAGAGGCATCGACAATTCCTTTGAGGAACATAAAACCGCCGATCGGGAGCAGAGTCAAAAGCAAAGATGGTGTTATAACCATTGCTATTGAATGAGGCCAGATGCAGTCGCGCATCCATTCTACATAACAGTCTGCACCTTCTTTTGCGGCAACTACAAAACGTTCATAAGAGGATTTTGATTTTCCAAATGCTTTAATAACTTCAATGCCGTTTATATATTCAACAGCGGTGTCGTTCAGGGTTTTTGTTTTATCGAGCGCAAACTTAAAACGAACAGCTGCATCCTTGAACATAGAAAGCATTGCAATAATTCCTACAGGAAGTGTCGCAGTGCAGGCAAGAGCCAGACGCCAGTCTACTGCAAAAAGATAAATTACGAGCACAAGAGAAAGCACGATGTTTGAAGTATACTCCGGAACAATATGAGCAAGAGTTGTTTCCATACTGTCTACTCGCTCAATCATGATATTCTTGAGTGAGCCGGATGGCATATCAAGTACAGTACCAAGAGGAAGTCGGGCCAGCTTGTCACACATTCTTTTACGAATATTCCCAAGCAGGTTGAAAGTTGCAACGTGACTCATAGATGTTGAAAATGAATGCAGTAAAACATTTCCAACCCAGAAGAGCGCAACTATTCCGCTTTCCTTTAAGAAAATTGTCCAGTTGCGTTCCCCGGCAAGCAGCTGTCGGACAATTTGTGCAATCATAAAATATGGGGCAATACAGCAGGCCACACTAAGGATTGCAAATAATATGCTGAATATAAACCAGCCCTTTTTTTCTCCTGCAAATTCTATTACCCATCCAAGCAGGCCTTTTTTTGCAGGGTTCTTTGGTTTTTTTGACATTTCAAAACTCCTTTTTTATATTTTGTTATATTGTTTAAGTTCTATTTCTGTGTCGCAGCATTCCTTGATAAGCTCTCGGTCATGCGTTACGACAATTATTGTTCTACCTATTGCTTTTAAGTCTTTTAGAATCTGACTGATCTGCAGCATGTGTGTGTAATCAAGCCCGCTTGTTGGTTCGTCAAAAAGAAGGACTTCACGGCAGCTTGCAATGGCACAGGCAACGGCAACTCTTTGTTTCTGCCCTCCTGAAAGAGATTGAGGATGTCTATGGGCAAACTCTAAAAGGTCAAGACTTTTTAAAATCATTAAAGCCTCGTCTTCGTTTTCTTCTTTCTGACTGATTAGAATTTCATCGATAACTGTTTCTGCAAAAAGCTGATGATTTACATCCTGCATTACAAGATAGATTTGCTTTTGTCGTGCCCGGCGTTTGCAGGTCTTTCCACGGAGGGTGAGAATTCCTTTTGAACGGCTTCCAAGTCCGCACAGGCAGTTGAGGAAGGTCGTTTTTCCCTCTCCATTGTTTCCTGTAATTGCAGTTATTTGGCCTATTGGAATTTCCATTTGAGGGATGTTCAGAGCCTGGTAGCCGTTACGATATTTGTAGCGGAAGTTCTGGAGGAGGAGGGTGTTGGATTTAGAGAGAGATCCCCGGGTCAAGCCCGAGGATGACAGAGTGTCATTGTCGGACATAACCAATCCTGTGTCATTGTCGGGCTTGACCCGACAATCTTTATTTGTCCTCAGTCCCATCTCATGCAATTCTGCTTCGGTGAGAGAATCCATTTTTTTACGGTCAAACTCCCAAAGAATTATTCCGTCTTTTAGGACGACAGTACGGTCGGCAAGATCCCACAAATATGAAAGCCTATGTTCTGCAACAATTATTGTTTTCCCTTCACTTTTCCATTTTTTCAGAAGCTGGCGAAGGCCTTCTACACTTTTATTATCAAGATTTGCAGAAGGTTCATCTAATAAAATTATTTTGTTTCCTGCAACGGCTACAGAGGCACAGGCAATTTTTTGTTTCTGGCCGCCGCTTAAATCAAAAAGGCTGCGATTCATCAAGGGCTCAAGATGCAAATCAGAAACGGTCCTGTCAATTCGTTGCAGGATCTCGCCTTCTTCCATTCCCTGATTTTCGCAGGCAAAGGCAAGCTCACTTGTAGTATCAACATTGAAAAATTGAGAACGGGGATTCTGAAAAACTGTACTCACACTTCTTGCGGTATCATAAAGTTCGGTATGACTAACATCAAAGCCATCAACAGTAACAGAGCCCTCGAGCCTGCCTTCAAAAAAGTTTGGAATAAGGCCGTTTATGAGTCGGAGAATTGTAGTCTTTCCACAACCAGAGCCACCTGTAAGAAGAACAAATTCGCCTTTGGCAACAGAAAAATTTATGCCTCGAAGATTTCCGTTAGAAATCTTTTCATCAATTCCTCCGGCGGCCCCTTCGGTACTTGTGTATTCAAAATTTACATTTTTAAGTTCAATCATTTGTCAAATCCTTTTCCAAAGATAAGGTATCTATAATTAAAAAAACAATTCCAATAATCATAATTATGAGGGCGGTAAAATACTGCGCAGTTAATTTTTCGCCAAGCAGGAGGAAAGACAGCAAGGCTCCCACAAAAGGACTTACCGCATAAAAGGCGCTGGTTTTTGCAGCACCAAGATATTTTTGTGCACGAATATATGTAAAAATACTAAGTCCGTAAGCAATAAAGCCAAGCAGCAAAACAAGAGGAATAAAACGGACATCAAAAACCATGTCTGTATTTGCTGAATTAAAATCACCAAGAAGAATAGCAACAATAAGAGAACCAGTCCCGCTTGCAAGTCCCTTCACCGTAACAATCTGGTATGTGTTTTTTTCTGAAAGCCTTCTTGTACAGTTATTTTCAATTCCCCAGCAAAGGGTTGCGCCAAGCACAAAAAGAGACCCGGTCGAAAATTCGAGTATCCCATTTTTTAAGGAAGCAAGGCTTTCAAAAGAAAGAATCATGCTTGCAAGCGTAATTAAAATAATAGAAATCCAGAGTCTGCCGCTTACCTTTTCCTTAAAAACTGCCATAGCAATAATTGTTGTTGCAACAATTTCAAAATTGCCAAGCAAAGACGCGCTTGAAGAACTTCCGGTTTTTATGCCCTGCATGAGTAAAATTGGAGCTGCAATATCCAGAAGAATCATTGCAAGCGTGTAGGGCAAATCTGCCTTTGAAAGATTTTTTGTTTTGTTTTGATTTTTTAAATGAAAAAGATATACAATTCCAATGCCAAGCCCTGCCCCTAAATACAAAAAACCCGCCATGCAGGCCGCAGGTATTTTTGTAAGCAGCAGCTTTGAACAGGGAATATTTATTGCATAAAACAAGGCCGCAAGAAAAGCATATAAAAATTGTAAGATCATAAAACACCTGTGGCTCGTAAAATAACTAAAGCAAGTCCGCCGCCAAGACAGATAAAAGTTAAATAATCACACCAGCCAAAACCAATCCTGCAGATGTTTGTTCGTTTGCCGGGTCCGCCAAGTCCACGGGTTAGAGAAGCCGCACTAAGTTCCTGCCCGATTTTTACAGAACAAGTCATCATAGGAATAAGCCGGTATTCAATCATTTTAAAAGCCTTTTTACCGCCAAACTTTATGTCCCTCATGGTCATGGCTTTGTTTATGCTGTTAGCCTCTTCTAACACAGTTGGGAAAAAACGGAACATAACTGCCAGCGGAATTGTAATTTTCTGACTCACATGCATACGTTCCATTGCTGCAATAAATTCACTTACAGTTGTTGTAGAAACCACATACATACCGGTCATAATCCCGGGAAGAAAACGCAGAACAATTCCGCACATTGCCAGCAGCAAAAAGTTTAAAAGACCCTTGCAGTGAGGCAAGACTAACATAGAAAGCAAATATGCCATAGAATAAAAAATTATAACGCCTATAACCTTTTTCCATTGTCTTGCACTTAACAAAAGCAGCAAAGGAAGATAATTCAAGGCAACACGAAATTCTGCTGCTGCATCTCCTCCTGCATTTCCAAGTACAAATACGGAGACAAAGGTAAGCAGGAGAAGTTTTGTGCGAGGATCCAATAAGGATTTTTTTGATGTCGAATTTAAGAGTTCCATAAAATCGATTTTATGCAATTCCTGCTTTAGCAAAATGCTTTTTCAAAATTGCTTTACCTAAAAGACCGCCGAGAATTCCAAAACCAAAACACAAAACAATGTGGACAGGGAACATCCACTTAGGGAACATTCTTGTAAGAGCATCAATATATTCCTGGCCAAAGTTCTGGCGGGTCGACCAATACTTGTCGGCAAAGAAGAAGAGCGGAATATAGTTGCTTACAATCCAAAAACAGAAAACAGCATGACAAAGAACAGCACATTTTATACTCTTATATTGGCCTTTTTTCAAAATCAATTCTGCAATAAGACCTGTAACAATTCCAATTGCAAGAGCGTAATAAGACATACCTGTAATCCACATGAGGATTCCCATGATGATTGTCATAATCCATACCATTCCAAACTTCTTTACTTTTGTCAAAAAAAGCATGAAAACAATACCGCCAAGAAGAGGCATGAGTACGGAATAAGTTGGCATGAAAATTGGAATAAATCCAAGCATTGCCAAAGCCATAATTACCACAAAATAAATTGCAGCAAAAATACCAATGTTGATAAGGTCCTTACCTTTTAATTTTTTTGAATCTTCCATAAGATTCCTCCTTTTTTTATTTTTTCTTTCCTTGATTTGCAACGGCTTCCATTTTTGCTTTTAGGGCTTCCTGGTCGCCAAGATAGTAATGTTTGATAACCTTGAAGTCGCCATCGAATTCATAAACAAGCGGAGTGCCTGTAGGGATGTTTACTTCAAGAATTTCTTCCGGGCTCAGATTGTCCAGATATTTTACAAGAGCACGAAGACTATTTCCGTGAGCTGCAATGATAACGCGTTTTCCGGCTTTCATCTGAGGTTTAATTTCTTCAAGGAAGTAGGGGATTACGCGTGCTATTGTTGTTTCAAGACTTTCATTCTGTGGCAGGAAACTTGGGTCAACATCGCGGTACATAGGCTGATTTTTGGCAGACCGTTCATCATTATCAGCAAGTGCCGGTGGCTTAACATCAAAAGATCGGCGCCAGATTTTTACCTGATCTTCACCGAACTTTTCTGCTGCTTCGGCCTTGTTCTTTCCCTGAAGGTCTCCATAGTGACGTTCATTGAGCTTCCAGGTTTTAATAACAGGAAGCCATTCTCTGTCAATTTCGCAGAGAATACCATTTAATGTATGGATTGCACGTTTAAGATAAGATGTATAGCAGATATCAAAATCATAACCTTCATTTTTTAAAAGCTTACCGGCTGCTTTTGCTTCTTCACGACCTTTGTCGCTAAGTTCAACATCTGTCCAGCCGGTAAAAAGATTAAGTTTATTCCATTCGCTTTCACCGTGGCGAACTAAAACCAGCTTTGTCATTTTTACCTCTCTTTACAGTTAGCGTATGCTAACTGTAAAGAGAATATAACACATTGTTTAAAAGTTAGCAATAGCTAACCTAAAGGATTGACAAAAAAGAATGTGTAGTATATATTTTTTCACAGTTAGCCAAGACTAACTAAAATAGGCTCCTATATAAATATATATTTAAAGAGCCATCCGGATTGCCCATTCGGATGGCTCTTTTCTTTATTGTAATTCGAGTAGTGTTTTCATTTTTTATATCCTTATTTAAAGATTTACAAAATTGATATTTTCAAAACTGTGTATCCGGCTTGGGCCACAATTCTTTCAAGTTCTGAATTTTCTCTGATTGTTTTTGAAAGCACGATGACTTCCTTTTCCTGAAGATCTGCAGTAGCCCAGATTCCATCCAGAGAGTTTAGAGCGTTTTCTACATTACGCGTACAATTAGAACAACGCATTCCATCTACAGCAAGAATATACTGAAAAGGATAATGAGCTTTGTTTTTATCTTTAACCTTTACTTTTTTTTGAGGGGCATCACGTTCTCCACAGCAGGCAGAACCATGTCTGATTCTATGAACAACACTTTTTATTGCAAAAAGAATTATTACAACAAGGATAGCTATTATTATAATTGATCCCATAAATTCCTCGTATGGTTAGCATTTGCTAACTAATACATATTACAGGATTGTGGAAGGTTAGTCAATGCTAACTAAAAGAAAATCCCTTTTACAAAGATTTCAATACCTATGAGGATAAGGATAATACCACCAAGAATAGTTGCCTTAGCGCTAAGATACTGTCCGGCCTTTTTGCCTATTAAAAGACCAATCATACAGATTATAAAGGTAACAACCGCAATAATTACACTCGCAATAATTGCCATCAAAAGTCCGTAATCTGCAATTGTGAAGCCTACGGAAAGGGCGTCTATGGAAGTAGCTAGTCCCTGAAGAATAAGTGTTGCAAAAGTAAGTACTACGCGTTCTTCTACAGCTTCTTCGCTTGCTTCCTTTGATTCATGCAGAGCTTCCCAAATCATCTTGCCACCGATATAAAGCAAAAGAATTAGTGCAATCCACGGAACAAATAATTCAAACTTTTCAAAATATCCGACGATTGTATGAACGCAAATCCAGCCAATCATAGGCATTGCAAATTGAAAAAAAGCATAAACTCCCGCAATAAAACACATGCGGCTTTTTTTCATGTTTGGTTCTTCAAGACCGTCTGCCAGAGAAACTGAAAAAGCATCCATTGCCAAGCCAACGCCAAGCAGGATGCTGTTAATAAAAAACATAAAATCCCATTTCATACAAATAACCTGATTATTGCACAGATAAAAATGATGGTCAATAAAGAAGGGAGAAAACTGTATTTCGTTAGAAGATTGTTATATAATAAAATCAAAAGATTATGTTTGAAGAAACTGTCAGGAGTAAAAAAATGAAAAAAGTATTTATTATCAATCAGTTTATTTTACTATTCTTACTTGTTTGCATCATATCTTCAGTTTTGTATATAAATTCAAAAAATAAAGAAAGTGATTTTTACATTAAAACTGTAAAAAACCAATATGATCTTTATTCAGTAAATGACACTTATATAATTTCTTCTTTTGAAGGCAACGGCGGACATCTGTATGGCGGGATTGTTTCAAAAAATAAAATAGCCGATATAAACACGATAACCAAAGATGAGATTTTACAATTAATTGACAACAATTTGGACTATGCTTTTCCTTCTTATAGCTTTCCTGATAATGGTGTCTTATATATTGGAAATTTTGATTTTGATAAAAACATCGAAATATTCGCATTTGAATTTCTTGATACAACTTTTTTACATCCTGTTGAAATCTCCCAGAATGGAACAATAAAAGAAGAAAAGTTTTCTACAACTGCATTCATATTTTTACCAGTATCATTGTTTATGCTCCCGGCTTTTATTTTGTACGTAGTGTTTTTTATTTATTATTTTATTGTGTGCATTATTTATTTAATTGCCTCTTTAATGAAGAAGAAAAGAAAGGTCTAACAAGTATTTCAATACAGTAGTGTTACTATAGTGAACAAAACAACCGCCATTTTTATTCTTGACATATTTTCACTTTAGTTCATATGATAATATGTAGTATATTAACATCAGTGTTTCATAATAATTTGGAGAAAATATGAAAAAACTATTCTTTTTGTTTTTATTATTTTGTATTTCTGTGTCAGCCTTTTCGGAAACAAATGTAAAGGTGAATAAAGAAATGTATGTAAAGGAAAATCTAAGATTAAGGGCACAGGAAACAACATCCAGTTCAATAATAAATGTAATGAGAACAGGCTCTAAAGTAAAAATCATAAAACTCGGAAAAGAAGAAACTATTGATAACATTAAAAGCAATTGGGTTCAAATTGAAGTTTTAAATGGACAAACAAGAGAAGGAGAAACAATAGATAAAGGCACAAAAGGATGGTGCTTCGGTGGATACCTGGCTGATTATGTAGGAAAATATGACTATCTTGATTTAACTGACCGTGAGTATAAACTTCAGAAAATCGATTTTAAATCTATATTAGATGAAGCTGCCTGGAAAAAACTTGCAGGTTACTATTTTGTAGGAGGGCCCAGAAAAACAATTTCAGATCCACAGGAAGTTGACACTCCATGGGGTAAAGATTACGCAGGTTTTGGGTTAGGCTGTCATTTAATTTCTTATAAGGACGGAATCTGGACTCATGGTGGCGATGGTGAAGCAGCAATATTCGAATTAGTAGAAATTTCCAAAGACGGGAACACTTTTAAAATGAAAAACGAATATTATTCTCAGACCTGGAAAATTGACGGTGAATACTTATATATCGGATCAAGCTCGTACTATAAAATTACCGGCCCAGATTGTTACAAACGGTTTTTAAAGCAATTTATTCAAGACTACAACGAATCTATTAAGCAATATACCAATATAAGTTCTGAGAATAAAGAATCTATTCAAAAGACTTCTCTCGAAATCTTAAAGGCACTTTCTTCTGGTGATATAAAAACTTATGCTAAATGTGTAAAGAAAAATCCAAATGTCAAATTAACAATAGGCGATTATTATGAGAATACAAATTTCTCATATAATGATTTACTGGAAGAAACAGAAGATGTAAGAAAAGCTTTTAACTTTATGAAAACAGATTTTTCCTCACACTTAGGTGAACTTGATTCTATACAACCAAATATAAATGAATTCCTAAGAACAACAACCGACAATATGAAAAAGAATTATCCAGAAGCCGATATTTTAGTGGAATTTATTTTCAATAGGTATGAAGAAGTCTCTTTCTTCTTCAAAAAAGAAAACGATTCTTTTATTCTGATTGGAATTATAGAATACGCTGTATTTAGACCGTAAGAAAATAATACGTTATTTCTTACACGCACAACACATCTTACAATGCTCGCAGGAACAGCCACAGGATGATTTTCCTTTTTTCTTATTCTTTACCAGGGAAGAAATAATTCCTGACACAATAAGAACCAGAAAAAGGGAAATTAGAATTGTTCCAAGATTGTTTACAATCCACATCATCCTGTGCCTCCTGTTTTATAAAGTTTATTTACCTGCTTTTATTTCAAGCTTGTTTGCTTCTGTATATTTTTTGAAGAACAGCATGTAAACCATTCCGGCAATAGCTGCAACTGCAACAATCAAACCGAAGATGTTCAGGTGACCTGTGAATGCTCCGCCAAGCTGATTTATAATCAACGAAATTACATATGCAAAACCGCACTGATATCCTATTGCGAACCAGGTCCACTTAGGATTGTTCATTTCGCGCTTGATGGCACCGATAGCTGCAAAACATGGAGCACACAAAAGGTTGAATACTAAGAATGAGAAGCCTGTTACTCCTGTGAATGCCTGGCCGAGTGTCTGCCATACTGTGAGGTCTCCGCCGCCGTAAAGAATACCCATTGTTCCAACGATGTTTTCTTTTGCAACAAGACCAGTAATACTTGCAACAGCAGCCTGCCAGTTACCCCATCCAAGAGGAATAAAGAGCCATGCGATGCAGTTTCCGATTTTTGCAAGGAGAGAGAATTCAAGCTCGTCTTCGGTGAGCATGCTAAAGCCGTCTTCGGTGAATCCAAAGTATGTTGTGAACCAGATTACGATTGATGAAAGGAGAATGATTGTTCCGGCCTTTTTGATGAAGGACCAGCCGCGTTCCCACATTGAGCGCAGTACGTTTCCAACAGTTGGCCAGTGGTAAGCAGGAAGCTCCATTACAAACGGAGCAGGGTCGCCTGCAAACATCTTTGTCTTTTTGAGCATGATTCCCGAAATGATGATTGCGGCCATACCAATAAAGTAGGCAGAAGTAGAAATCCAGGCAGCGCCACCAAAAATAGCACCGGCAATCATTGCAATGAAAGGAACTTTTGCACCACAAGGAATGAATGTTGTTGTCATGATTGTCATACGTCTGTCGCGTTCATTTTCAATTGTGCGGCTTGCCATAATACCAGGTACACCACAACCAACACCGATGAGCATTGGAATAAATGATTTACCTGAAAGTCCGAACTTTCTGAAGATACGGTCAAGAACGAATGCAATACGAGCCATATAACCACAAGCTTCAAGGAAGGCGAGCATTATAAAGAGTACGAGCATCTGAGGAACAAATCCAAGAACTGCACCAACACCGGCAACAATACCATCGAGTATAAGACTCTTAAGCCAGTCGGCGGCACCAGCGGCATCAAGACCTGCTTCTACAAGAGCCGGAATACCAGGAACCCAAACGCCATATTCTGCAGGATCAGGTTCATCGCCAATTTCTTCAAGTGTCTTTACTGCTTCTGCATAATCAGCAAGGCTTGCAGTTTCTTCGCTGATTTCCAGAGTTTCTTCATCTTCAAGAGTGTAAATAAAGTCGCCAGTTGGGGCAGAACCATTTTCTTCTACATATAAATCATATCCGTCTACAATTGCAGCGGCACCTGCATAATGTTCTGCAACTTCTTCATAGCCGCCGTCAATTCCAAACAGATGATATCCGTCGCCAAAAAGTCCGTCGTTTGCCCAGTCTGTAGCAGGAGCACCAACAGCAACCATGGCAATCCAGTATACAAGGAACATAACTGCAGCAAAAATTGGAAGACCAAGCCAGCGATTTGTAACAATCTTATCAATCTTGTCTGAGATTGTTAGAGAACCTGCGTTCTTCTTTTTGTAGCAGGCTTTGATAACCTGTGCAATGTAAACATAGCGTTCATTTGTGATGATACTTTCGGCATCGTCATCAAGTTCTTTTTCTGCTGCTTTAATGTCGTTTTCAATGTGAGCAAGTTTTCCTTCAGAAATCTTAAGCTGATCCAAAACCTTGTCATCGCGTTCAAAGATTTTTATTGCATACCATCTCTGCTGTTCTTCAGGAAGGTCGTGAACAACTGCCTCTTCAATATGAGCAATTGCATGTTCAACAGGACCACTGAAGGTGTGAAGGGGAACTGTCTTGCCGTTCTGAGCTGCGTTTATAGCTTCGTCTGCGGCTTCCATAATTCCTGTTCCTTTAAGGGCAGAAATTTCCATAACCTTACAGCCAAGCTGATTAGAAAGTTCCTGAATGTTTATCTGGTCGCCATTTTTCTTTACAAGGTCAATCATGTTTACAGCAACAACTACAGGAATTCCAAGTTCTGTGAGCTGAGTTGTAAGATAAAGGTTTCTTTCAAGGTTTGTACCGTCTATGATGTTTAAGATTGCATCAGGGCGTTCGCCAATAAGATAATTTCGTGCAACAACTTCTTCCAAAGTATATGGAGACAAAGAGTAAATACCAGGCAAGTCTGTGATAATTACATCGTCGTGTTTTTTAAGTTTACCTTCTTTTTTTTCTACAGTTACTCCAGGCCAGTTACCTACAAACTGATTTGAACCGGTAAGTGCATTAAACAAAGTTGTCTTACCGCTGTTAGGGTTTCCTGCAAGTGCAATACGAATTCCCATTTTAAGCCTCCTCAACTTCAATCATTTCTGCATCTGCCTTGCGTAGTGACAGTTCGTAATTTCTTACTGTTACTTCTACAGGGTCTCCAAGTGGGGCAACCTTACGTACAAAAACAGAAGTACCTTTGGTTATACCCATGTCCATGATTCGTCTTTTAACTGCGCCTTCGCCATGAAGCTTAACGACAGTTACAGTCTCACCGATTTTTACATCTCTCAATGTTTTCACTGTTTATATCTCCTATATCATTATTTTTTTTGCGAGTTCATCACTAACAGCTACGCGGCTTTCTTTTACCTTTATGATAAGATTTTCACCAAGCGAGCTGACAATACTAACCTGCCCACCAACATTAAACCCAAGGTCTTCCAGGTGCTTTTTTACCTCCGGGCTTCCACCAATTTTTCTGATGATTTGCGGTTCATCCTTTTGTGCATAAATTAGAGGCATCATACATTTCTCCTGTTAGCGCTGTAGGGTTAGTTATTGCTAACCGCAGGATAAAAAAATAGAGTTAGCAATGGCTAACAAAGACAAATTATAGTTAGCACACACTAACTTGTCAAGTATGGATTGCCACGCTGCGCTCGCAATGACGGGGATCGCTTCGTCATTGCGAGGAGCGTAGCGACGTGGCAATCCACTAAAAAGTTGAATTATTCCCTACTATATGGTAATTTAAAGGTAACCAATAAAAAGGAGACGCTTATGTCATTACAAGAATCTGGAGAAATGTATCTTGAAACAATTTATGTGCTTTCTAAGGAATCAAGCACTGTTTTAGCTATAGATATTGGAAATCATCTGGGCTATTCAAAGCCTTCTGTTAGCCGCGCCCTTGGGCTCTTAAAAGAAAACGGTTATATAGAAAAATCAGATGTTGGTGGAATTAAACTTACAAAAACAGGTGAAAAAATTGCAAAGACAATCTACGAACGTCATAATGTTCTTTCTACCCTGTTCATGAACCTGGGCGTAGATAAAAAAACTGCCATAGAAGATGCCTGCCGCATAGAACATTACATAAGCGACAAAACCTTTAAGGCTATCAAAGCTCACATGGCAAAATACAGTAAACAAGATGCAAAATAAAAAAAATGCCGGGTAAAAAACCCGGCATTCTTTTTAGTCAAGATTCAACTTCTTCGTAAACATAAACTGTGTTACTGCAAAGTATATTGCTGAAAGAACAATCATAATCAGCGAGAAGATTCCTAAGCTCTTCATTACTGCGTTTCCAATTGCAGCTTCAGTCATAAATCTTGAATCAAAATTAGGAACAAGGCGGAAAATCCAGCCATCAATGTAGAGCAAGCCTACAATAATAAGGAACTTCCAGAAGCCCTGGCGGCCTTTAATTACAAGTCCAAAACTGTTTACTACAAAAATCAATGTGATAAGGAAACAAGTTCCGGCAAATGACATCAAAAGTCCCATTCCTATGATTTTTCCGATTGTAAGATTATAGCGCTGAAGTTCCTGAATCATCTCTGGAAGTGCTTCACCAAGCTCACGGAAAAGGTCAGGCAAACCTAATCTTATAAAACAGAATAATACTGAAAGATATGTTACAACGCAGCAGGTAAACATCCAGATAAAGCCTGTGATGAATTTTCCCCAAAGGTGTTCACCCATTGTAACAGGAAGCGACAGATTCAAATATGCTTCATCTTCGAGCATGCTCTGCTTAAAACGGCGGGCAATTACAACAATTGTCATAATAGCAGCAACACATGCAACAACATAATAAGCAAAACCAATTGAAAATGTTATCCAGTCTCTTGTATTATTGCTCATAATTTCACCGCCAAAAAACTCTTCTGTTCTTGTTGGTGAAATGCACAAACCTGTGAGCAATCCCAAGGCAAGAAGAACTCCATAAAGTGGAAGAAGCTTCTTTGATGAATGCTTAAGATCATATTTAATTACTTTACCGATTCTTGGAAATGGATTTCTCATTTTATTTCTCCTTTATTTAGCAGCGAAACTCTTCGCGGAACAATGCATCAATTGATTTGCCTGTTTCTTCGCGGATATCATCTACATCACCCTGGCGTACAATACGTCCCTCTTTCAAGAACAGAATGTGATTCAAAACCGGTTCAACATCTGCAATTAAGTGTGTAGAAATAATTACAGTTGCATTTTCCTGATAGTTCGAAATGATTGTGTTCAAAATGTAGTCGCGTGCTGCAGGGTCTACACCACCAATTGGTTCGTCCAGAAGATAAAGCTCTACATCGCGGCACATTGTTGTAATAAGCTGTACCTTTTCTTTTGTACCCTTAGACATTTCCTTGAGCTTGTCTTTTGGATTAATGTTCAGGCTCTTAAGCATATCAAGTGCCTTATCCTTGTTGAAGTTTGTATAAAAATCACCAAGCATTCTCATAAGATCTTCAACGTTCATCCAGTCGTTCAAATAAACTTTGTCTGACTGGTAAGCAACTAAATCTTTTGATTCAGCACCTGGCTTAAAACCACAGGCAAGAACTTCGCCCTTTGTTGGCTGAAGAAGGCCTGTTGCAAGCTTTAAGAGTGTTGTTTTTCCGCTGCCGTTTGGTCCAAGTAAACCAACAATTGCACCGCGTGGAACACTCAAAGTAATATCATCCAAGGCAGTTTTTTTGCCGTACTTTTTTGTAATGTTCTTAAATTCAAGAATAGATTCCATTTTCTACCCCTCCAAATTATTTTGCATCAGATTTATGATCTGCTATAAGTTTAATTACAGATTCTTTTGAAATACCTATTGATTTCATTTTTTCAAGAAATACACTGATTTCCTGTTCTGCAATTTCGTTCTTCATAGAAAGAATAAGTTCCTCGTCGTCTGTAATAAAACGGCCGGATGTTCTTTCTGTCCTTACCAATCCGATTCTTTCGAGTTCGGAAAGAGCCTTCTGCATAGTGTTTGGATTTACCTTTGCAACAATTGCCAGGTCTCTTACAGATTCAAGGCGTTCCCCTTTTGGAAGCTCGCCCGAAACAATTGCCACTTTGAATACATCCATCAGCTGCAGATAAATCGGCTTATCATTACTGAATTGATATTCCATACAACCTCCGTATTACTGTATTAAGTATATAATACAGTAATACAACAGCTTTGTCAACTTTTTTTTTAAAATATGTTACAATACTTTTATGCTTATCCGACAAGCTGCCGACAGCGATTTTTCTCAACTTCAGGATTTCCTTATTCCTTGGGAAAGTTCCTGTGTCACACTTTGTTCATTCGTAAGAAAAAAGAAGGAAAATATCTATTTTCTGGAAGCTACCCCTTTTCCCTCTGTGACTGCAATTGCAGGAGTCCTTTATCTGGACAAAACCCTTCTCTACTGCATTCCAAACCCTGAAACGCTACCGGACCTTCTTCCTTCTCTTACAGTGTTTCTTAAAGACAAAACAGTTTCTTGCCTTAACGGAGAGGCTGCTGCCGGTGAAATAATTCTTGAAGCACTAAAATGCATGAACCGCGAGCCTTATCAGATAAATCATTACAATATAATGACAATAGATACTCAGCCTATGCCTCCCCCGGAAGAATTAAGCTGTGATGATGAAATAAAACGCTGTGTAGATCCTGTAAACGAAACAGAGCTTTTACTGCCCTTGCAGAAAATGTACATGGCAAAAGAAGTTGCCCCGCAAGGAAAACAGATAACTGACCTTGAAGCAAGCGCTCAGCTTAAATCAATTCTAAAAGATCAGCTTTGTTTTGCGCTATATTCAGATGGAGAAATTGTTTCAAAAGCAAACACAAATGCAATAGGTTTTAATTATGTTCAGCTTGGTGGAGTTTATACACACCCGCTTTACCGCAAAAATTATTATGCATGGCATCTGGTTTATACAATCTGCCAGCGAGTGCTTAAAACCGGCCGTAAACTGAGTTTGTTTGTAAAAGAAAAAAATAATCCGGCGATTATGTTGTACAAAAGGATTGGGTTCGTGGAAACAGGAACATATATAATTGGATATTTCAAATAAGTGGATTGCCACGCCCTTCGGGCTCACAATGACAATTTGGTGTAACCTTGATATATATCTTATTGTTTTAAAAGATAAGGAGAAATTTTTTCATGAAAAAAATAGTTAAATCTCTTGCGTGTGCAGCAGCACTTTTAATCTTATCTACTGCCGCCTTTGCCAACGATTATATAAAATTTAAAGGCTGGAAGCAGGCAGAAACAACACACTTCCGTTTTATATATGAAGCAGCCTCAGAAGAAGCCGCAAAAAAATATGCTGAATTTGCAGATGAAGCCTGGGAAAAAATTGCAGAAATTTATTCTATGCCTCAGGAAAAAACAGATGTTTATGTATTCAGCCGTCTCAACGTTGTAAATGCATATACATATTTTTCGCCACCAGAAATTGTTATGTTTGACTCCCCTGTTATTGACAGCTATTTTGGTCTGCGTGACGACTGGATGAAGCTCTTCTTTACACATGAATTAATTCATATTGCAAATATCACTTTTGAAGACAAGGATTATCTTGCCGCAAAAATCTTTGGTGAATTAATACGAGGCTCTGACTATTCTTCAATTCCTGGCTGGGCTCTTGAAGGTCTTACAACAGTTCTGGAAACAGAACTTACAAACGGAGGCCGCGGCAGAAGCCCGTATTTTGAACTTGATTTTAAAGCCCCTACTCTTGATAACAACTTTATCCCATATCGTCTTATTGGCTCAGAACAAGAACCTCCATACGGACAGATTTATGTAATGGGTTATCTTATTATGAGAAGCATTGCCGACCGCTGTGGAATTCAGGCTCTTGCCGATATTGAACGAAACAGAACAGACGGCCGTTCCTGGGAAGAAAGCGTAAAGCTTGTAACAGGAAAAACCCCTCAGGATATTTACCGCGAAGTAAAAATTGCCCTTCAGAAAAAATATTCAAATGAACGAAAAATCCCTGAAGGAAAAATTATTTCTCCAAACAACCCGAATTCAAACTACTGTCAGCCTGCCATTATTTTTGATGACGGCTCTATGATAGTTTTAAGCGATTCACCGCAAACCGGTTCCGCTGCAGTTTACCTTGATCCAACTCAAAATGATGGTGTGGGCTACTACGATGATTACAGCTTTACTCCAAAAGAAACAATTCTTTTTAAAGCAAACTTCCACGACAGCCGTTCTATCACAGCAGACGAAAACAAGGTTGTTTATTTTTCTGCAGCAGATCAGCGACTCGACAGAAATCCTGGTTACGAAACACGCTACAGCCTTTACAAATGGACAAAAGAAACTGATATTGTTCAGCTTACAAAAGACGAAAGCTCTTACTTCCAGCCTACAGTAAGCCGCGACGGAAAAATCCTTATTGCTGTAGAACAAAGTGGCCTTAAAATGCGCCTTGTTCAGATTGATACAGAATCAGGAGAAAAAACAGTTCTCTTCCAGGATGAACGCTACAGCTTTATTCAACCTGCTTTAAACGAAGATGGTACACAACTTGCCTTTGTACTTGTTAAAAATGACCGTGCCTGCATTGCACTTGCAGACATGAAAACAAAAGAATACAAAATCGTAAATAATACAGAACACGATTTTATTACAGATCCTTCTGCCCCATCCTTTAACAAAGACGGCACTTTGAATTTCTGCAGCAATGACCGCGGACGTCTTGAAGTTTTTGAAGTAACTCCAAACTCAGACGGAACAACTTTCTCATACACTCCTGCAGTTTCTGATCCTATTGGAGCTCTTTGGGCCTATAAAAATGACATAGGCGTTTTCTATCTTTCTTATGCCTCTACAGGAAACGTTATTAAAATTAAGCCACTCGAAGAATGGAAGGTTGTTCCAGATTTTGACGGACCTTCTCCTGCAGGTCAGATTATGACTTTCCGCGAGTTTGAAGATGATTACCCAGATTTTGATCCGATAACAGTTATGGCAGATGCACGAAAGCAGTCAAATCCTGAAACAGAAGAGATAGAAGAAGCAGAAGAAGTTGAAGAACCTGAAGAAGATACTAAAAAGAAAAAGAAAGACGACAAAAACACTGTAAAACATCGTTCCGACGAAGCTATTGAAAAGCTTGATAATCTGGAATCTGCTGTAACAGAGCTTCAGAACGAAAAAGCATTCTTAGGCAAACTTACACCTGTTTTGTACTCACCTTTCATAAGCTTTGTTTCCGATAAAGATAACAATTATCTTGGAATCGGTGGCTTCTTATTAGGCCAGACAGCCCGCGTTCAGACAAAACAAGGCTTTATGATAGCAGATGCCTTCTTCTACCCTACAATTAAAAACTTTACCGGCGACTTTGCATTAGAAATCCCGGCAGGAACAGGAACCTTTGACTTGTATTTAGGAAGAGGAACTTCAATTTCTGCAGGGCTTCCTGGGTATGACAAAGACATGTTCTCTCTTACAAATATTGCTCTTGCCGGTTACACTCTTCCAATTGTAGCCCGGGCAAACATGAACAATACAAAAGTTCTTTCTGCCTTATTTTATGCCGGCGGAACCTTCAATCAGCAGGCAGAAAAAGCCTTCTCTGTTAATGCCGATATTCCGTATACAAACGCCATAACCTTCCATACTGGTTTTGATTTTTCAACCTGGGCTAATGAATATCATAACTTTTATACAGAATACTCATTTGTAAACCTGTTGCTTGGAAACTATGATTTTACAACAAAGAAGATGTTACTTGGTTTTGAAGGTGAATATACCTTTACAACGGGCAACAACAAAATGAAACAGGAAATTTCTACTGTAGTAAGATATACCGACTTCCCAAGTGCAACTATTCCTTTCTTAAGTCGTGCTCACCTTGCAGGCAAAACAGAAAACTGCCTGTTCCCTGGAAAAGTGCTTTTGAACTACTCTTATATTTTCCCAGGCTTGTTAGGAGGCATGGCAGACGGAGCTATTAAGCTTCAGGGACTTGCATCGTTTGGAAAGAATTCAGATGGAACAACACCGTCTCAGGGAACTCTTAATGTTCTGAATTTCAAACTTGAAAAAGAGGTTGCGCTCAATCTTGAACTTGATTTCCCGGTTTCGCAGGGACAGAACTTTACAGGAGGAGTTTCATTCCTGTTTGATCTTTCTAACAAGCAGCAGAAAAAACCTGATATAAATCTGTATATTGCTTGTAAAATGAACTGGTTGCGATTCTAGTTATTTGCTCACAAACTTCAGATAATCTTCTGGAAACAGCGGATTCGAGAACATAAATCCTTGGATGTAATTGCATCCAAGGTAAACAACCATATCATATTCACCCATATTCTCTACACCTTCGGCAACAACCATCATATCAAGGTCTTTTACCATAGAAACTGTCTTGTGAAGAATAATGCGGGCCTTTTCATCATTAACAGCAGCCTTAACTAAAGTCTTATCGAGCTTTACATACTTAAAAGGATATTTTACAAGTGTGTTTGTATTTGAAAGTCCTGTTCCATAATTATCAAGAGAAAAACTCATGCCGTGGTCGAGCATAACATTCATATTACGGAGCAGAGTATCGTTTGCTATAATTGCAGTTGTTTCAGAAACATCTAGATCTATATATTTATAATCAAGCTCGTAGTGATCCATTATGTCGAACAGAATTTCATAAAGTTTTTCCTGCATACACTGAATAACAGAAAGGTTTACATGAATGTTTTCTACACCTTTTTCCCAGAGCTTGTTGTTTGCCATATATTTACAGACTTCTTTAAATACATAGTTTCCTATCTGCAAGGCAAGCCCGTTCTTTTCTGCAAGAGGAATAAATTCTTCAGGAGTAATATCTCCAAGTTCATTACTGCGCAAACGTAAAAGCGCTTCAACCGAAGTATATCCGCCTTTATCTATATTATAAATTGGCTGATACACAATATCAAAAGCATTTTTTTCCATTGCTTCTTCAAGAATCTGAACTATCTTGTGCTCTCGTCTTCTTCTTTCAAGAATTCTTGGATCTGCTCTAAAAGAAAAACCTTCTTCAAGACTTATTTTATCTTCAAGAGAATCTTCCGTTAAATCAAGCAGATCTTCCATATTGCCAACATCATCAGGATAATAAACAATCCTTACATTTACCGAAATTGATATTTCAATGTTTCCGCATTTTATTGGATCTTTAAAATAATTATGAATATCTTTTACAATTGCGTCACAGTCTTCTCTTGAAACTTCAGATAACAAAATAGCAAATTTTTCATAAGTAAGACGGTAAACATTATCGCCGCCGGCAATTTCTTTTAAATATGAAAAAACAATTTTAAAGAAAAGCTTGCGATTTTCTTCTCCAATTGATCTTAGAATATGAACAAGCGGATCACTGTAAAGCCCGATTATAAACATAGGCCGTTCAAAATCTATGTTTTCCTGGGCTTTTACCATAAAAGCTCTGCGGTTATATATATTTGATTCTGTATCAATATAGTCAGAAGGATTTTCCAGCGACAGGAAGGTTATAAGAATTGTAAGAGAAAAAACAAAACCGGTAATCAGAAGATTTGGAATGAAAGTCTGTATCATTGCTGCAACAAAACAGGTAAATGTAAAGAACATGAGCGACAGAATCTGATTTGAAGTAAACTGTTTATGATGACGTAAGAAATGAATAACTCCATTGCCTACATAGAAAATATCAAGCAGATAATATCCGTAGAAAAGCGCACCATGTCTGAATACAAGATTATCATCAAACCAGAATACAAGATGTGTAAATGGAGATGTTGCAGTAAAGAGACTGTAGCCAAGATATATACCGAACATTATCCAGTATTGCTTTAACGGCATCTTTCTATTCTTTTCGGACAGGAACCAGAAAAGCAGATAAAAGAGCAGCGGCATTGCATTAAAGAAAACATAATATGCAATAAGTACAATATAATTAATCCAGAGATTTGAAGGGCTTATATATTTGATTAAATAAACAGAAGCAATATCTAAAAGACAGGCGGTAAAACACTGCCAGGTAAGCGCAGTAAACGAATCAGAGATCTTTGTCTTAATCTTATTTTCGCGGAAGTAACTGAGCATTACTGCAATAGCAATCAGAGCACCCGCAACATCGTATCGTATTGTATAATTAATAGTATTAATCATATTCTTTGCGCCGCTCCACGTTATCATTTAAAAGCTGAATAAAATCATCTCTGCTTATTGGCTTTGAATAGTAGAAGCCCTGAACAAAGTCTACACCCATTTCTCTAAGCTTTTCGACCTGTTCCGGAGTTTCTGCTCCTTCTGCAACAATTTCCATGTTAAGCATTTTTACCATTTCGATTGTATTTCGCAAAATGATTTCTGCCTTGCTGTTATGCATTGCATCCCAAACCATTCCCTTATCAAGCTTGATTGTATGGAAAGGATATTTTATAAGAGTTGCTGTGTTTGAAAAACCTGTACCAAAATCATCAAGAGAAAAATTCATGTTTCGTTCAATGAGCTTGTTCATGTTGTCCATAAGAACATAGCTCGAAGCAATTGCCGCAGATTCAGTAACTTCAAGATTTATATAGCGGTAATCAAGATTATACATATCCATAATGCGGAAGAGC